>Ga0209089_10000240_pt1 | contig 52062 bp, 31 predicted proteins | sample ArcticOcean_MG_C_FD_187431 | JGI IMG/M metagenome (GOLD analysis project Ga0209089, IMG submission 187431) | Marine microbial communities from western Arctic Ocean - ArcticOcean_MG_CB2_150 (SPAdes) (version 2) | ecosystem: Environmental > Aquatic > Marine > Oceanic | place: Arctic Ocean: Canada...
AGTACAACAATACGCTCCGCGACTTGCTTGGCATCGAGTTCGATTTCTCCCAGAACTTGCCCCCGGAACCCAAGTCGGCAGATGGTTTCAAGAACAACGGCCAGTCACTGGGGATCTCGCCGCTGCAGATCGAGTTTTATTACCAGGCAGCTCGGACCGCGATGCGCAAGGCAATTGTGACAGGCCCACAGTCGGATCCCATCGTTCATCGATTCGATAAGAGTGATGGTGCCAGTCGAAACAAGAAACAGGCGATCGGAAACAGGCTTGATGACAAGACGCTGTTCTTTGCTCGCATGTTGGAATTCCCTCGAGAGGGTCCATTTGTCGCCACCGTAACGGTGTCGGCAGAGGCCGTCGCGGGACAGCCAACACCACGCTTGGAAGTCAAGCTTGGCGTCCGCGCCGACGTGTTTTCACCTTCGAAACTTCTGGGCGAGGTTGACATTACCGGTACAGCAGGCGAGCCCCAGGTGATTGAATTGCGAGGACGAATGGAGTCATTCCCGCAGCCAGGTGCCAACCCGAAATTTCCGGGGATCGTCTTGCAATTGCGGAATACGAATTCGTTTCCAGTGGCTGTCGCAAGAGGCGAAGGAAATGCCCAACCGCAGTCGCTGATTGTGATTCACTCGGTAGAATTTTCCGGTCCTGTTTATGCCAGTTGGCCGCCGCTTCACCACCAGTCGATTCTTCCTGCGGCCGGACAGCTGAACTCGGCGGACCAGAAACTGGACTATGTGACGAGCGTTATCCAGCAGTTCATGCGGCGTGCCTATCGTCGGCCTGTCCGTGACGACGAAGTTGCCGGAATGGTCGAGTTGTATGAGATCCTGGACCAACGCCATGATTCGATCGAAGAGACGATGCGGGAAGTCCTGGCAAGTGTGCTCATATCACCTGAGTTTCTGTATCTTGTGGAGCCACAAGATCCTACAAGTGGTAAGGGTCGTGATTCGCTGAGCGGCCCGGAACTGGCGTCTCGACTTTCCTACTTTCTCTGGAGTTCGATGCCCGATGACGAATTGCTGAAGGTGGCTGACGGGGGCAGACTGGCGAAGGCCCGCGTTATTGAACAGCAAGTGCACCGGATGTTGGCCAGCCCGCGCGCCTGGGGGCTGGTGGAACACTTCACCAACCAGTGGCTGGACCTGGACGGCCTGGACAGGATTGCGGTCAACCCCGAGTTCTATCCTGGTTTTGACGACCGACTCAAACAGGATATGCGGCAAGAAACCCAGTACTTCTTTGCTGAGCTGCTAAACCACGATTTGAGCGCCTTGAACCTGCTTGATTCGGACTTCACCATGCTCAACGCAACTCTTGCTCGACACTACGGCCTGACGGGACCGACCTCCAGTCAATTTCAGAGAGTGCAGCTGGATTCGGAAACTCCGCGAGGCGGGCTGCTGGGGCAGGCGAGTTTCCTGCTGACCAATTCCAATGGCGAGGATTCCCATCCGATCAAACGAGCAGTATGGATACGCGATCGCCTGCTTGGTGATCCCCCGGCACCGCCGCCACCGGACGTACCGGAATTGAAGCAAGGCGATACAGAGCTGGCCCGGCTGTCGATTACTGAGCAACTGCGAGTCCACCGAGAACGGTCAGCATGTGACAGCTGCCACCGGGGAATTGATCCCTGGGGTATTCCACTCGAACATTTTGATGCGATTGGCCTCTGGCGAGACGAGGTGCTGCGCAAGGCCGGCAAAAAACCTGTTCATGCGCCGGTGGTAAGTGCCGCTCAAATGCCCGACGGCACATCGATCGAGGGACTGGTTCAGCTGAAGGCGTACCTTGTGACGCAGCGCAGCGACCAGTTCAGCATGGCACTGACCCGCAAGTTAATGTCTTATGCTCTCGGCCGATCACTCGAGCTGACCGATAACAAGGAAGTGGATCGTATCAACAGTCGGTTTACCGGCAGTGACCACAACTTGAAAGAACTGATCCTCGCTATTGTCCAGAGTGAAGCCTTTACGACAAAATAGAGTCCAGCTGGTGGGGACAGGATCTCACCCGCTCTTGGAATTATGAGAGGCCAGGCTGATGGCACAAAAATCATGGCAACTGACTCGGCGAACGTTTCTACGTGGCAGCGGCGTGGCCCTGTCCTTGCCGTTACTCAACGGGATGGCGGACGCAGCTGATGCGCAGCAGCTTCCGCGGCGTTTCTGCAGTGCCTATTTTCCGTTTGGCGTGAGCTTGCCACCGGCGAAACATGAAGATGCCGAGTGGAACTGGTTTCCGGAAGGCGCAGGTCGCGACTACCGTTTTCGAAACGTGCTCAAGCCGCTCGAATCACTCAAGAATCAATTGACCGTGATGGGTGGTATTTCGCACCTTAATGGTCACAAGATGGGCGGCCATGACACAGGAGATATCTTCCTGACTGGCGCCCGTTTTGATGGTAGCCATTTCGGCAATTCGATTTCGCTTGATCAATACGCTGCCCTGCAGTTTGGTGACCAGACTCGCTTTCCGTCACTCGTGATGTCCAGTGATGGCGGGGTTGGCGAACCGACACGAAGTACCACGATATCATTCTCTCGTGAGGGACGACCGGTCCCTGCACTGTCGAGTCCTCGCCAGATCTTTGACAGGCTGTTTGGAGCCGGAGACGACGATACCGCAGCAGAGAGAATCCGCTTGGTCAACTCCGGCAGCGTGCTTGACCTGGTGCTGGAGCATTCCCGCAGCTTGAAAAACAGGCTGGGCCGGCACGATCAGCAGAAGATGGCGGAGTACCTCGCATCCGTACGAGAAATTGAGCAGAGGGTGGAAAGGTCCCAGCGGTGGCTGGATATACCCAAACCCGAAGTTGCCGAAGACGCCGTTAACGTCGAGGTGTCACAGGACGCGCCGCGGGAGTACATCCAGTCGATGTATGACCTGATGTACCTCGCCTTCCAAACCGACTCGACTCGTGTGGCTACCTACATGATCGGTCAGGTGGCTGGCGCTACGACCATCGCAAACGCATTTCCAGCCTGTATTGGGTTACAAGGAAACTGGCATGGGCTGGCTCATGGTGCCGGCAAGAAGGGTGGATACGAACGACTGGGGCGATTCGACCAGTTCCTGACAGAGCAATTCGCCTACTTCCTCAACAAGCTCGCCACGACCAGCGAAGCTGACGGAAGTTTGCTGGATCGCACGATTGTCTTCTATGGCAGCAGTAATAGCCGCACGCACAACAATCGGAATTATCCACTGCTGTTGGCCGGCGGAGGGGACTTGGGGCTGAAGCATGGCCAGTACTTGCGGTACAAGGATGACCTCCCGCTCTCCAACCTGTTTGTCACTATCCTCGACCGACTGGGTGTGCCGGTAGGACAATTTGCAGACAGCACTGGTGAGCTGTCAGATGTGACGTAGTCCAGAAGCTAAGCGGCAGGCTAGCCGAACAGCTCTTTGAGTGGCCGGCCATCGGCCAGGCGGTGAGGTCGGCCGCTGCGATCATGAATTTCGGCGCGATGATTGATCCCAAATCGCCAGTAAATGGTGGCTGCCAGGTCGGCCGGGGTGACGGCATCCAGTACTGGATACGCTCCATGGCGGTCACTCTCACCGAACAACTGGCCGCCTTGAATGCCACCGCCGGCCAGTGTGATGCTGTAACAGTCCGGCCAGTGGTCGCGACCGGCGTTTCCATTGATTTTCGGCGTGCGGCCAAATTCACCAAGAGCGACGACCAGTGTTGACTCCAGTAAGCCGCGTTCCTGAAGGTCTTCGATCAAGGCACCGTAGGCCTTGTCTGCCGGTGGTAACAGGCGATTCTTGTGCTCGGCAAAATTGTCGGCATGCGAATCCCAGTTTTGGCCCTGCTGGCGGAAATCGTAGACGTTGACGAACGGTACGCCCGCTTCCACCAGACGTCGGGCCAGTAGCACGTTCTGGCCGCGCAAGCGATGACCAGCCACCTGGCGAACTCCCTCAGCTACCTTGTCCGAGTACATGCCGTATGTTTCACGTGTCGCGACCGACTCATCGTCGATCCGCAACGCCTTGGCCACCTCCTCCGACTGCATCAGCTCGATCGCCTTGCCATACAGCGCTTTAAGCTGTTGCGATTTGGGTAAGCGGTCGAGGGCCGGGTTGCTGGCCAACTTTTCGGCCAGCGCACGCCGCTGGCGAAGTCTCTCGATCGATATATCGGCGGGCCGTGTGAACATCGCCGCCTGGTAATCGATCTCTGCTGCATCCCCGTTGATTTGAAATGGGTCGTAGCTCGCACCCAGGAAACCACCCCCCTGGCAGGGCGTATCGACGACGTTATGAAAGACCCATGGCAGAGCGGCGTGCGGCACGTCAATCTGCTGCTCGCGCCGCATGTAGCTAATAGTGGCTCCGTGGCATGGATAGAACTGGGGTATCGGAGCGAACTCTTCCCTGTCGCCGACGGGCGACTGACGTCCTGTCAGGGATTCCGTAGAAGCGGAATCATGCAGTCGGTTTGTATGGTGCATACTGCGGATAACCGCCACGTGATGCATCAGCTTGGACGTATGTGGCAAGTGCTCGCTGATCCGGATGCCGGGAACCGATGTTGCGATCGACTTGAATTCGCCGCGAATTTCAGCCGGGGCGTCCGGCTTCATATCAAACGTGTCGAGGTGGCTGGGGCCACCATAGTAGAAGATCACGATGCAGGAGCGGATGCTGGGTGGCGCCACGGTCGGCGGTGGATCTGCGGCAGCCAGCTGGCGAGCCCACATCAGGCCTCCCAGGTTGAGCCCCAGTAGCCCGCAACTGCCTTGCTGAAGCAGCCGTCGGCGGTCGATGCTGGTGGAGCGGACGGGCATGGGGGGAAATGCCTGGCAGGTCGTTAAGGGGTGAAATGAAACATCAGCTGCACAATGGGTTATCATGTCGGCTTAGCAGAGTTGCCGAGTGTGGTAGCGAGCTGAACCGTTGACCTCGTGTTCCTCAAGACAAAGACCGCAACGTTATGAACCGCATTATAACACAGACAATTCTCTGGCTCGCCTCCATTTCCCTGCTGGCCGACCGCGTGACGGCAGAAGGACCCCTGGAGGGACCCGTCAGGCCGTTCCTGGCGGCAGCGGAACTTGAGATCAGCACGATCTTCAAGGGCGAGCGGTTTCCCAATATCGTCGTCACGACGAAGGGTACGCTGGTTGCCACCTGGGGAACGAGTTCGGTACGGGCCAGGCGCAGCGAGGATGGCGGTAAAACCTGGGGTGAGCCAATCACGATCCTCAAGCCGGGCTTTCAGAGTGGCGGCCTGACAGTGGATGAGACCAGCGGCGACATACTGGCCTTTGTCGAAGATCACCATCCCCCTGCCCCGCTGCATATCTTTCGCAGCCAGGATGATGGCAAGACCTGGACCGAACAGGAAGTGACGATCAAGCCCGACTCGAATGGCAACATGCCATCGATGCATATGAATGAACATGGAATCACGCTGCGTCATGGACCACATAAGGGACGTTTGATCCGACCCTCCAGGTTTTATGCCGGCAAGAATGAACGCGCTCGCTGGCCCGACCACGTCACGAACGCTGTTTTCAGTGACGATGGTGGCAAGACATGGCAGACAAGTGAACCGTTTCCAGCGAATGGGACAGGTGAAGCGACGCTGGCAGAATTGTCGGACGGTACAATCTATTACAACTCACGGCGGCACTGGGCGCCGGAGGGTGAAAGTCCACTGAGGCGGTGGACGGCCATCAGCAAGGATGGTGGCGTCAACTGGACTCAACTCGCCTTCTGCGCCACGCTGCCCGATGGACCGCAAAACACCAACTATGGCTGCATGGGCGGCCTGACTCGCTTGGCCGTGGCCGGCCGGGATATCCTGATTTACAGCAACTGTGATAGCGCCAGCGGTCGCGACCACGGCACCGTCTGGGCCAGCTTTGACGGCGGCAGGTGCTGGCCGGTCAAGCGACTTGTCTATGAAGGCCGGCATGCCTACTCTTCGCTCACGTCCGGTCGCCCCGGCACGAAGACGGAAGGCTGGATCTACTTGAACTTTGAGGGCGGACCCGAAGGTGGTTCGACAGTCGCACGATTTAACCTCTCCTGGGTGCTGGCTGGCAAGCCAACCGGCAATGGCTCGATCCCGCAGGAGCTGGGCAAGTGAGAGCCGGCCCACGGCATGCATCGAAGTATCATTGTGCCGTGCCGCTGGAACATCCAGGATGAAGAACGATAACCAGCTCTAGCCAGAATCCTGGGCTTGGCACCTCTGCGGCTTCCTACTGCCAATGGCAGTGCTGGCTGGAAACCTGGCCGGCCAGCGCTGGCTTCTGCTGGAAGTTGCCGTGGTCCTCTGTGTCGGGTACGTGCTCGGACAATGGGTGGCTATTGCCTTTTGTGGCCAGGCGCTGGTCAGCATAATCTTGCTGGAATACGTCAACTATATTCGCCACTATGGCCTGCGACGGGAGCCTGACGAACGTCAGACGGAAATGCATGCCTGGCAGACGGAGCGTCGCTGGAGTCGCTGGACGCTGCTGGAATTGACCCGCCACCCGGCGCACCACCTCAGTGCCTCTGCTGAGGACGCGGTGCCACTTAACGAGCAGTAGGCTGCCGAGTTGCCTTGTTTTCGACTGGATCAGTGGTCTGCCCCAAAGGCATACAGCCGGCTGTGGGTGCGTACATAAAGCACACCGTCCACAGCGGCGGGAGTTGCATAGACCTCGTCGCCCATATCGTTGCTGGCAAGTACTTGTGGCTCTGGCCCCAGGCTCAAGAGGCTGATGCGGCCGTTGCCTGCGGTTGAAATCAGCATGCCACCGGCAATGATCGGCGAAGCATAGTGCGTACCCGTCCCTCGTGTCCTGATGCGGTATACGCGTTTGCCGGTCTCCAGTTCCAGGCAACTGAGGACGCCACCGTTCTTGACGAAGTAAATATAGCCGTCGTGGTAAAGCGGCGAGGGGACTTCAGGAATGCTGTTCTGTTCCAGCCTGCGGACCTGTTCCGCTTTCAGTGTGCCCCTGCTGTTGAGTGGAATACCCAGCATGCCATGCTCAATATGATCTGCTCGAGTGTCAGTGACCCGCGCCAATAGCTGATCCCATTCCGGTTCAGTAATCGTACCGTTCTTGTTTGCATCGGCTTGTGAGAATCGGAGCGGGGAACCGTTTTGAGGCGCCTCAGTTCCTTCGGAGCGATGGAAGTACATCAGCCGGGGCAATTCACTGACACTGATCAGCCGGTCCTTGTTCTTGTCGTTCTCAGCTACCAGTTTCGCGAAACTTGGAAATGCGGGTGTTAGGGACGTCTCTCCGGTTTGGTTCCAGCTGGCAACAATCACCTCGTCTCCAGCCAGTACCGGTGTGCTGGTCGCAGTGGTGAAGCAGCCGAGGTACCATCTCCGCTTGCCGCTGGTAAGCTCGAACGCTTTCACCGACCATGCCGAGTGCACGATTAACATGTCGCCAGCCACAATCGGACATGCTGTGCAGGCCATGTTCGAGGTGAAGCGTTCAGGTTGAGGAACTTTCCACAGTTGCTGACCGGTCAGCTTGTCCAGGGCAAGCAGGTAGTGGTCGACGTAATTGCCCCGATAGAGGATCACCCGATCAGCGACGATGATCGGTGACGTCGCATTGCCTGCATAGGATTTCGTCAGGGGCAGCTTGATCTCCCACAGCCTGTTGCCGGCAAGATCGAGGCAGATCAAGCCATAAGAGCCGAAATATGCCACCACTCGTTCACCGTCTGAGGCGGGAGTGCTACTGGCAGGATTAAAGGAAGGGTGCCCTTTCTCGACGGCTTTCACCCTGACCGCATGTCGCCACCGCTGCTGGCCGGACTTTCTATCCACGCAAATGACCGCCAATTCGTTCTTCTCGGCCAGGAACGTCGTAAGGAAGATCAGATCGCCGACAATGCAGGGTGAGGAATGTCCTGGATCGAGTCGGAGATTCCAGAGCTCATTCTTGCCCGGAGCAAATTCTGTGGGGATGGGAGAGTCGTCAGCGATTCCCCCGCTGTTAACGCCCCGGAATTGCGGCCAATCCGCAGCGTCTGCCAATCCTGTGCAGGATAGTAATACGAACAGGATCAGGTGGAAGCGGGTCATGAGAGAAGTTCTGGTGTGAAAGATGTGATCAGATGCTTTTCAACCAGCGACGTACCTGGCGTATCCGTTGCGGCCACCCCCAAAACGGTATGATAGCACAGTTGCTGATTGTCAACGGTCGGCAAGTATGTTGTTTCGATAGCGACGGTCCACGGGTTAACGCTAAAATGAAGCGATATCAATCGACTGACATGCCAGGATGAATTGAAGCTGTGAAGAATCGTATGGCCCTACTGCTGCTTGCGCTGCTGCTTGGATTGGCAGATCAAGTACCTGGACAAGACTCGCAGGTCTATCTGCAACAGATCAAGCCACTCTTGCGCGCCCGCTGCTACGCATGTCACGGTGTGCTCAAGCAGGAGTCGGATATGCGACTCGACACGGCCGAATCGATCAGGAAAGCTGGGGTTATCGACAACGGTGAGTTGCTGGCGCGGATCTCGTCGGACGATCCGGACGTGCGGATGCCACCGGAGGGCGAACCACTTGAGCCGTCCCAGGTTCTGGCGATTCGTCGCTGGATTGACGGTGGAGCTGCCTCGCCGGCCGCTGAGGTTGCCGAGCAGGATCCTCGCCAGCACTGGTCCTTTCAACAGGTCCGCCGACCCAACGTCCCCAGCAGTACCTTCAACAACCCAATCGATGCCCTGCTGGAAGCCCGTCGTGAGCGGCATGCTGTCGCGCCTCAGCCTGCCGCATCGAAATTGATCCAGCTGCGACGGCTGTATCTCGACCTGTTGGGTGTGCCACCCAGCCTGGGAGAGATTGCGGCTTTCCGCCAGGATGATTCGCCGGACGCCTACGAACAGGTCGTTGAGAGGCTGCTTAAGGACGCCAGGCATGGCGAACGCTGGGGTCGGCACTGGATGGATGTCTGGCGATATAGCGAATGGTGGGGATTAGGGCAGCAGTTGCGGAACAGCCAGAAGCACATCTGGCACTGGCGGGATTGGATCGTCGAGTCAATTAATGACGATCTGCCGTACGATGAAATGGTCCGTCAGATGCTGGCCGCCGATGAGCTCTACCCGAATGACCTCGACAAGCTTCGCGGCAGTGGCTACCTGGCTCGCAACTGGTTCCTGTTCAATCGGAATCAGTGGATGAATGAAACAGTCGAACATGTTGGCAAGGGCTTTCTTGGTCTCACCTTCAACTGCTGCAAATGTCACGACCACAAGTTTGACCCTATTCCGCAGGCCGACTTCTACCGATTTCGAGCTTTCTTCGAACCCTACCATGTGAGAACCGACGTCCTGCCGGGTGTAACCGACGTTGCCAACGATGGGATACCGCGGGCCTTTGATGGTGTCCTTGATGCCCGCACCCAGTTGTTCATCCGGGGAAACGAAAAACATCCCGATGAATCGACCGTGATCACGCCCGGCGTACCAGACCTGTTGGCTTTCGGCGAACTTGAGATCACAGCGGTGGACCTTCCGGCAGCGGCCTGGCAGCCAGAGCGGCGATCATGGGTCGTGGAAAACCAACTGGCCTCATCGCAGAAGAACCTGGCGAAAGTTGAACGAGCCCTCGAGTCGGTAAAGAAGAGCCTGGCTGCTGCCCAGCAGGTGGCAGGAAAAATGGCCGCCGGGGCCAAGAAAACAGAGCCGCAGCCGGATGGTAAACCTGGTGTGTTCCTTGTGCACGACAAATTTGAGACGTTGGACAAACAGCGCTGGCAACTTTTTGGTGGTAAATGGGTCCACGAACCCGGCCAGTTGCAGCAACAGATGGACGGCGCCAAGCGTGCTGCCCTGCGATTGCGTGCTACTCCGCCAGGTGACTTCGAGGCCAGCCTCCGCTTCACCATCCGTGGTGGCAGCATGTGGCGCAGCGTGGGGCTCGGATTTGATTCCACACAGATGGACCCCAGTCTGGATTTCAAGGCCAGTGAGCAGGAACAACAGGTTTACGTGAGCGCCTATGCCGGCGGCAGCAAGGTCCATGCCTCCTATCGCGCCAATGGCAAATGGAATTACCCAGAGGCCGGCAGGAGATTATTGCCAATCGAATTGAATAGGGAGTACACGCTTAGGGTCCTGGTTCGAGGTCCACTGATCAATGCCTATCTGAATGATCAACTTGTCGTCGCCTGGAAAACTCCCATCAAGCGTACCGAGGGAGCAATCCAGCTGACGACGTTCGACGTCTTGCCCACGTTTCACGAGTTCACTTTGAAGGCACTGGATCCTCAAGTCGCACTCGTCCAGCCAAGTGGAAAACCGCCTGGCGGACCGGCGACATTGGATGCTGCCCGGGCTGCTGTAGTGAAAGCAGAGGGGATGCTTGGTCTTGCCGAGCTGGATCTTGCCATTGCGGTTAGCCAGCATGAAAGCCTGATCAAGCGGGCCGCCGCCTGGCGGGACAACTGGTCGGATGCTGCTGCGGAAGAACAGGCGGCCAGTCGGGAGGCTGCGATTCGGTCCCAGCACAAGCTGGCTTTATTGCAGGCAGAGCGTGGCCTGGCGGCTGCCGAAATGAACCTTGCTGAGGCTCTGGCCGACAAGAAACCTGCCGTGCAAAAGCAAGTCGACGCTGCCAGGGCAAAGGTGACTAAGGCAGAGGAACAATTAAAGCAGCCGATTGGTGAGCAGGCAACGATCACCGCCTTTGTGGGGGCAGAATGGTCAGCGACACGGTTTACCGAGTCCCGAGCGGACGATCCAGAGGTCGACTTTCCAGCCACCAGCAGTGGACGGCGAACGGCCCTGGCACGCTGGATCACCGATCACCGTAACCCACTCACAGCGAGAGTGGCCGCAAATCACATTTGGCTGAGGCACATGGGCCAGCCGCTGGTGGGAACTATGTTCGATTTCGGTCGCCATGGCGATCGGCCCACCCATCCTGACGTGCTGGATTGGCTGGCGGCTGAGTTGATGGAAAACGGCTGGAGCATGAAGCACCTGCACCGGGTGATCGTCACGTCTGCTGCTTATCGAATGAGTTCGTCCAAACTGGGGGCAGAAGAGAGCCTGGCCAAGGATCCGGAGAACAAGTATTACTGGCGGCGTGTTTCGATTGCGCTGGAATCCCAGGCCGTGCGGGATTCGCTGCTCTCGCTAGCTGGCACGCTGGATCTGCAGATGGGGGGGCCGCCGATACTGCCGCCACAACAGGAGGCATCGAAGCGACGCAGTCTTTACTTCTTCCACTCCAACAACAGCCGTAATCTTTTCCTGACAATGTTTGACGAGGCCGTGGTGACGGACTGTTACCGTCGAGAACAAAGTATCGTGCCTCAACAGGCGCTGGCGCTGACGAATAGCAGGTTGGTCCTGGAAGCGTCGGCCCAGATCGCCCAGCGACTATCGCGTGGCGCCGGTGCTGACGATGAGTTTATTAGCCGCGCATTCATTGTCCTGTTGGGGATGGAACCGAATGCGGACGAGCGGGCTGCCTGCGCCGAAGCACTCTCCGCCTGGCGTGCATTGCCTGAGGCAACGGAGCAGACGGCCCGTAGCAACCTGGCTTGGACTCTGTTGAACCATAATGATTTTGTGACGATTCGCTGATGAAGATCTGGAACCGCCGGAACGCTGAGAAACACATGGCAGATAAAAGACCTGAACAACTGACCGTCGATCCTCCCGCTCTCTGCCACTCGTCGGAAAAGCAAGAGCTGCGATCCTCTCGAGTTGAGACGCGCCGCGGTTTTCTGGCTGGTGGCAGTATGGGGTGTGCTTCGCTGGCGCTGGCGGCGATGTTGCATCGCGACGGTCTGGCACACGACGGCAACTGGTCGCCTCCGGATGGCCGACCGCATTTTACGCCCAAGGCACAAAATGTGATCTGGTTGTTCATGAACGGTGGTGTCAGCCAGGTTGAATCTTTCGATCCCAAGCCGATGCTCAACAAGTATGCTGGAAAGACGATCGCCGATACGCCCTTCGCGGACGTACAGAATCCCGACAAGCTGGCACTTGAGCGCCTCGTCGTGCCAGATGCCAATGGCAATCAGCGCAATAAGCTGTACCCGCTGCAAAGTGGATTTTCGAAACATGGTGAAAGTGGCATAGAGATCAGTGACTGGTTTCCACATCTTGCCCGCAACGTGGACAAGCTGGCAATAATTCGGTCGATGTGGACCACGGATAGTAACCACGGCGCACAAACGCAATTCCATTCCGGTCGTCACCGCAACGATGGCGACTTTCCCACGCTGGGCGCCTGGGTCGACTACGGCCTCGGATCACTGAATGACAACCTGCCGCAATTCGTCAACATTGGTAACCGCGAGTATTGGAACAAGCGAGACGGCCACTATCTTGGTCCAGCGTACGATGCCGTGCCGTTGCGAGTCGATCCGTCAAATCCGCTTGATTTCAGTCGGCCTGGCCAGCCGGTGTCAGCCGAAGCACGCCAGCTCGGTCGCAGCCTGATCAAGCGGCTGAATGTTCTGCGGGCCGCAGAGTACCCTGATGACCCAGCCTTGGCAGCGAGGATTGCATCATACGAGTTGGCATTTCGGATGCAGAAGTCGGTGCCCGAAGTTGTGGATTTCTCACAGGAGACGGCGGAGACCAAATCGTTGTATGGGATGGATCATGCGCCCACCAAGAACTTTGGCATGCAGTTGCTGGCGGCCCGGCGATTGGTCGAACGCGGTGTTCGCTTTGTCCAGGTACAGCACGGTGCGGGCGGCGCCGGCAGCTGGGATGCCCATGGCGCACTAAAGAAGAACCATGCGACGAATGCGATGGCTGTTGATCAGCCTATTGGCGGGTTGCTTGAAGACCTCCAGCGTCGTGGGATGCTGGATCAGACGCTGGTGGTATTTGCCAGTGAATTTGGCCGCACACCTGGCTCGCAGGGGTCCGATGGCCGTGACCATCATATTTTTGGCTTCAGCGTCTGGATGGCAGGTGGTGGGCTCAAGGGTGGACTGGTGCACGGAGCGACTGATGAGATCGGCTTTCATGCTGTGGAGGACCGCCATTATGTCACCGATGTGCACGCCACCATTCTGCACCAGCTGGGGCTGGATTCTCGTAAATTGGAAGTTCCAGGCCGGAAGCGGCTGGATATCGACCATGGCAAAGCGATCAGAGAAATTATTGCCTAGCTCGAACTCATCGAATTAAGGATGCTCAGCGGCGTTGAGCGGACCAAGGAACAGGTAATCGACGTCAGGGAATTGGCGTGAGGATTATGGCGCGTAGATCGATCAGGTAGCCGTGGGGTGGTCCATCCGAGCGGAAAACGAACTCACTCGATCCTGTGGGTAGCTGGATCTTGCCAACCAGTTTCTTCTCATACTTGTCCCACGTGCCGGTGGATGGCACGGTGCCCTTGAGCGTGCCGCGACCGTGTTGCAGGATGAAACTATCGCCAGCCACGCCTGCGGCACAGGCAAAGTCGAGCCGGACTTCATACTCGCCCGCCTTCGGCAGCTCCACAGTCCACTCTGCCCGGTCCACGTCACTGCCCCAGAAGCCGAGGTTGCCATACTGGCCCTCAAAACGAATCTCACGGCCATAAATCCGGGCCACACTGGCAGTCAATTCCAGCGTGCCGGAATCTGTATGCGGCCGTACCAGTGCCGGAGTGTTTCCCGGAAAAGACTTGGGCGGTGGCCCCTGGCCTTGCAGGTAGCGGATCAGGTCCGCCAGGTCCTGGTGCGAAAGGTCCTTCTCAATACCATCCGGCATCAACGATTTGCCGGTTGTGCGAAGCAGGTCGATGTCCTTGCGAAGAATGACGAATTGCTTGCCCTCGGGAGCCTGCAAGGTGATGTCGGTGGTTGTTTCGCGCGACAGAATGCCCGACGGCTGTCGCCCGTCAGTCGTCAAGGCGATGTATTCCAGAAATTTCACCTCGACAGCCTGGTTGGGGTCCAGCATGGCTGTTAACAGCGCCTGCGGCGTCCGCACCTTGAGAGCTGCCAGGTCGGGGCCCAGTGTGGTGCCGAAGTCATCCAGGCGATGGCAGGTGGCGCAGTTCTTTCGATAGAGCAGACGGCCCCGTTCCGCATCGCCGGCCAACGTCAAGACCGGCCGATGGGCCGCCAGGACCTTGCCTCGGTCACTCTGACCGGACGTGGCAAGAATCCTGGCCGCCAGCGTGGCAATCGACTTGTCCATGTGTCCAGACAGTTGCTGGCGCTGCCGAGCATCCAGGTGGCCGGCCGGAAGGAGACCCTGTTCGATCGACTGCAGTAGCTGAATCGCCTGTTGTGGATCCAATATCAGCTCGTTGACCAACTGAGTTCGTAAGGTCGGCGATATTGAAGCCCATTGCTTCAGAAGGCGAGTTGCACCGTCGGTGTGATAAGCCAGAGTCGCTGTGATGGCGGCCGATTGTAATTCAAGTGCTCGTTGTGGCTTAAGAAGTTCCTCCAGGATCGCGACCACAGAACTATTGTCAGGATTGGCAAACGCCAGCAGGCCGATCATCTCACGGCGGCTTTCCAGCGGCAATTCGGCGTCCATGACGTCGGTCTGTAATTGCTGAATCATCTGCTGGATACCAGCCAAGGCGTCGTTATTAAGTAGCTGTTTGGTGGGACGCTTCCTTTGCTGCAGGCTGGAAAGCGTGGTGGCCACAGCTCGAATTTGCCATGGCTCGTAGGGCGCCTTGGCGGTCCAGTTGACCAGCAGGGTGCTGACGATACCCTGGTTGCCGACCGCAGCGGAAATCGCCAGTAGATCTTCCAGCAGTTGCCCCGGTGGCGCCTCGTCACCTGCCAGCGCTCCCTGCATGACATCCGCCAGATTGTCTTCCTGGATCGAGCTGACACAGGCCGCATAGAGATACGTCTGCTCGGCATGCTCGACGGCCATCCGGCCGAGAGCCTGGCCTGCCAGTGGGGAATCAAAGTGGCCTAGCGTGATCGCAATCTGCATTTGAACTGGGGCGTCAGCTTCCGAAGCTGACAAGCTGGTGACAAGACGCTGAATCTCGTCGTCATCGAACTGGCTTGCCAGTCGTACAGCATGTCTCCTGACTCCCGCATGCTTGTCGCGAAGTGCCGTGGCGAGGATGTCGGATTTCAGGCTGCCCATCCCATCAAGCGTACAGAGGGCATGCAGCCGGCCGAGCGGCGTGCTGGAGGTGATTGCAATCAGCTGCAGTGGGGCGATAGTTTCAGGGTCGTTTCTGCGTACTAACATCTCCTGAGCGGTGTCGCGGCGCCAGCCACTGGTGCTTTGCAGCTGCTTGAGAAGCGTCATTGAATCCTGATCATCGAACGTGGCCGCTGCTGCTGGCGTCCGCTGGTCATCCAGGCGTGTAATTCGGTAGATGCGGCCCCGGTCGTGGCCGGCACGGAGATCAAGCTGACGTTGCCAGTTGGCCGGAATCCATTTGGGGTGTTCGATCACCATGCGGTACATATCGGCGATCCAGAGGGCGCCGTCCGGTCCGGTCCGAATCATCGTGGGTCGAAACCAGTTATCGCTTGATGTAAGGAATTCCGATTGTTCCTCCGTGGCAACTCGGCTGCTCGCGAAGGAGACACCGTCGCGCCGCATTACATGGCGGTGCACAAGATTGTGTACCGGTTCGCAGACGAAAGCCTGCCCAACCAACTCCTGCAGGAAACTGTCACGGTAGACGATCGGGCTGCATGCCGAGGTAAACCGATTAGCTCGATCAAAGTCGTTGAACCTGGTGAGCGTCCGACTGGTCGGAAAGACCGGTGCAGCACCCGGCTGATCGGCGACCTGCTTGCGAATCGGTGGTGCTGCCACATGGGGATTCCGTCGCAGGACATAATCTTCCAGCACGTAGTGCCACATCGGGTTGCTGTTGTTACCGCCGAACCAGTTTCCCCAGTCGTCCCGGTTGCGGCCGAATTGCGTGGGACCCGAGACGGCGTCCATGGCACCCGAATCCGGCCGAATCCGCAGGTCACGACCGCTGATCGAGAGCGTCTCGTCTGTCCTGATGGAGTGAATGCGTCCTCCGCTATCGCCATTGGCGAGGTACAGCCAGTTGTCCAGCCCCCAGCGCAGGCCGTTCACGCGGTGCTGTTGGTTGCCCTCAGCGAAACCGGAATAGAGTATCTCGTGCCGATCCGCCTTGCCATCGCCATCCGTATCTTCCGCATAGAAGACGTCGGGAGCGGTGCTGACCAGTATCCCTCCGCCAAAAACCTTGATTCCAGTCGGGAAGGGAATCTTGTCGAGGAACAGGTCGGCCTGGTCATAGCTGCCATCGCCGTCGGTATCGATCAGATGTTTGACCCGGCCACCGCCTGACCCCATGCCGTCCGAGCCTAGTGGGTAGTCGCCCATTTCCACTACCCAGAGCGAACCGTCGATGCCCCAGTCAAAACCGATGGGGTCATTGACCAGCGGTTCTGACGCCACAAGTTCGATCTTGAACGCAGCTGGCACACGCATTGTTCGCAGGGCCTGAGCTGGTGACTTGGCGGGTGGCATGTCCCCATGCAACGGTTCCAGCAGCTGAAGAAAGGACCGTCGCTCCACAAGGTCAGCAAGCTGGGCGGTATCCTCGTTCTGAACCCAGATGTGGCTGGAGTGGAACCAGGCGCCATTGTTGGTCCCCTGTCGTGAAACCATCGGGATCGCATCTCCGGCTTCTCGTGTTGAGGCGAGTGCCTCGATCGACCATCCTGCCTTGGTCTTGCCGGCCGTATTGCCGTTCCAGAGGGTGAGCGAGTAGCGTTGCTCATTGGAGAACAGCAGGTCATCGAAACCGTCCTCATCCACATCGACAAAACGCAGGCCAGCGTCGCGTCCCTCGTTATCTACAATCCAGGCAGCGGTCGGCCAGCTTAAACTGGCCGCCACCCAACCTGTGTCGGACCACTGGAAGATCTGTTGTGAGTCCTCGTTTGCAACAATCACTTCCGATCTGCCGTCACCATTTGTATCCCGCAAGCGAAAGCCCTGGTCGACACCGGACTGCGCGGTGAATATCTGTTCGAGTCCCCGCGTGAGTGCCGGGTCAACCGACCAGGCGTTGTCCTGCCATGACCAACCCTGCCTTTCAGTGTCGGTCAATCGAATCGCCACAAGATCCTCATCCTGAATGCCAAATCGTGTCGCTGGCCCACGCAGGTCGGTGGGGAAGGGAGAATCCTGCCACTTTTTCTCGGCCGGCGACCAGATACGCGTCTGCTGGACCTGGTTATTGGCGATCAGGAGATCAAGGTATCCGTCCTGGTTGATATCGAGCAGTCGTACACCGTTCTCTGATCCATCTTCGGCCCGCAACGGTTGGTCAAGCAGCAGGTGCTTTTGTAGTCGTTCGGCTGCTTCGCGGAAGTTGAGGAACTTGACCTTGTTGCCATAACGGGCAACGGCATGGTCGATGATCTCGATGACCTGGGCGCTTCGAATCCAGCCATGGGGATGAAAGACGAGGTTGTAGACGCCCTGTTTCTTGACAACCACATCCAGCGCGATCTTCATGTCGCGCACAGTGTCAGGATTGTTTGGCTTCTGCACATGCTGCGCAGCCCAGTCGCTCGGTACCACGCAGGGGAATTCCCAGCAGGTACGGCCAATTAAGTAAGGGTAGGGATAATCGTCGATCGTATTGACGAACGATGGAAATGGTATGTAGTGCGAGAATCTCTCGCGGCCGTCAGGCCGGATGACCCACTCGCGAGGCAGGCTGAGATCACGCGGTGTGATGACATTAAAGACCGAGCTATCGATCGTAAGGAAATGCCCTTGCTGGGTGCTGTGGCTGAAGATCTCCGTCCAGAACCGTGGACTTGGTGTGTTGAGCGAATCGCAACAGGGCATCCGGAAGGCGACGGGGCGATTGCCTGGAATGCTCGCCAGAAGGTCGACGCAGTTGTGGTAGGTGCGTTGAGCTTGTGGAAAGTCGCTCTTTTGCAGCAAAGGACAGGGATGATCGATGGTATGGACATCAAAGTTCAGTCCCTCCTTGAGCCACCCAGCCAGCCGGGGATCAGTGGCTGGGACCTGGTTTGTCATGATGCTGACAGGGGCCCGGCCGTCTATCTGTTTGAGTCGGTCAAGGATCGGGCGCAGGTAGGCCTCGTACGTGGCCGTGTTACGCATGTCATCAATGGCGAGCACGATGACCGCTTCAACGCCGGGCTCACCGACCCACTGAGGAGTCGTCAGCTTGGGGAACTCGCCGGAGACGTAGTACGGATCGAGGAAGGAATCAAGGTAAGTCAGTCGATTTGCGTCCTCGGCAGCCAGTGGTCTGGCCACGCTGGTGAAAACGCCACTGACCAGCAGCCAGGCCAGGAGCGTCTGGCGGAGAATGACCGAACGATGCATGACAATCCTCGCGGGCATGTGTTGTGAGGGGATGGGACGCCGCCCTCAGCTTAGCTGAAACGATGCTGTCCAACCGTAATGATGGCAAGCTGACTGGGGTCCTGCCACGCGCCTGCCGCCTTTTTATGCCAGGTAGCGAGCTGCCGTCAGTGCGTAGATCCTGGCTGCCTGGACGATAGCATCGACGCCAACGCATTCATTTGGACCGTGGGCCAGAGGTAGCCAACCAGGTCCGAAACTGGGGATGGTCGGTATGCCGGCAACCGCCTGAAAATTTTTGGCGTCGGAACCGCCAGGAAAAGCGCTGATCTGGGGCCGAAAACCAAGCACAGCGTCGGCCGCGTGCAGCAGGACCTCGATCAACGGGTGATCGGGCGGCACTTCTGTTGGCGGGAACCAGTCGAGCGGCGGCTTTTCAAATTCAAAGGCGATCTGCGCCGATGGATTCTGCTGGCGAAAGGAGTCCAAGCAGCGTTGGACATCCGCCTCCAGTTGATCCCGCGTCATGCCTGGCAGGGTGCGAATATCCGATTGGAATTCCGCCACCCCTGGGCAGACTCCATAGCCGACGCCGCCGTCCAGTTTGACCGCCAGGTTGATCGTGGGTGAAGGGCATAGAGGGTGCGGCTGGTAACTCAACTTCAGCTCGCTCTGCAACCAATGCAACAGACGGGCCAGCAGCAGATTGGCGTTTTCCGACGGTAGCCGGTCGGTCAGGCTGCTATGCATCTGCGTCCCCTGCACGCGGATGGTAAAGCAACTGAGTCCGCGTGAGACGATATGAAGAAATTCAAATTCCGGGCCGTCGATGCCACTCGGTTCTCCCAGCAGCGCCACATCCGCCTGGATTCCATATTCCTCAGCCAGGAAGCCGGAGCCGTAGTCCATCGTGCGCTCTTCGTCGGCGTTGATGACCAGCAGCAAGTCACCAGCACGCCTGTCCTGAGTCTGTGCGACTGCCGCGGTTGCGTAGACCATCGCGGCCACGGCAGCTTTCATATCTGTTGTGCCCAGGCCATACATTTTTCCATCCAGAATGGTCGGCGTGAATGGATCTGTATTCCAGTTACTGGGGTCACCGACCGGCTTGGTGTCACTGTGTCCGCAATACATCAAAGTGGGGCCGGGTTCAGTACCCTTGAGTCGAAAGAGGATGTTGGGACGATGCGGATCCTTGCTGACAACCTCAGCGCCATTCAGCCCAAGTCGCTGTAGCTCTTCAGTGACGACGTTGGCAACGGCGCGTTCATCACCCGGCAGGTTGGGGCTCGGTGTGGCGACCAGCCTGCTGGTGAAGTCGATCAGCTGGTCGGCATGATCATCAAGGAATGACATGAGTTGAGTCATGCGGACTGCCAGCTGTCGCGAGAGAAGTGTGTTGCTGTAGCCGACAGTGGCGGAGTTCGCCGGGATCGATATCCAGCGGACGTCTCGTCAATCGTATCAGGCAATGAGTGCCGAGACCGGTTCGCCGCCATGGGCAATCGAGATCGGCCGGCCAGCCCGATCGGCGACGGTCATGTGCGGGTCGATACCGAGCAGCGAGTAGACGGTGGCGATGAAATCGGCAGGTGAGACCGGGTGGCTGGTCGGCCAGGCGCCGATCTTATCGGTGCTGCCATGTACATAGCCTTGCCTGGTTCCGCCGCCGAACAGCAGGCTAAAGCCGCATTGCGGCCAGTGATCGCGGCCGGCGTTTCCATTGATCTTGGGAGTTCGTCCCATTTCGCCCATCACGACGACGAGGGTGGAATCGAACAGGCCATTGGCTTGCAGATCTTCAAGGAGTGCCGGGATGACTTGGTCCAGCAGTGGCAGGTTGAAGTCCTTGAGCATTTTGAAGTTGTTCTGGTGCATGTCGTAAGCATGCCCATAGTGATCGAAAATTTCCTGGTGCACGCTGACAAATGGCACCCCGACTTCGACCAGGCGGCGGGCGATCAAGAGGCTGGAGCCAACCATGTTCCGGCCGTATCGATCGCGTGTGTCGTCGGTCTCGCGGTCCAGGTCAAAGGCATCGCGAGTGCGCCCTGAGGTCAGGATGGAGAAGGCCTTTTGTTTGACCTGGTCCATCGTGTCCACGGTGGGAGACCTGGAGGCCTCCGCAAAGACGGTGTCGAGTTGTGTCAGCAGCGAGTTGCGGCCATCGAGTCGATTGACTGTCATCTCGGGCAGGTCGGCCGGCGTTGGCGGGAACGGCTGCCCCATCGGCATGACGGGATCATAGTCGTTCGGCGACGGTTCGCGATCAAAGGTTGGTGCGCAGGTGGTGAACAGCGGGTCGTAACGCTTGCCAAGGAATCCGCCGTAGGGTCCGCGACGACGGTAGCCGTTTTGGCCCGAGCCGGGGAAGCTGGGGAGGCAGACGGCGCCCGGCAGATCTTCAGGGCCCAGGTTGAGGTACTGGCAGATGGCGCCGACGTCGGGAGGATCGCTGGGCATTGCCTGCGCGCTGGGCTTGTCGTCGGTAAACCCGGTCATGAAGGGGAGCGGGTCGTGTGAGTTAAAGGTGTGGCTGAAGGTGCGAATCAGTGTCGCCCGATCCATCCAGCCAGCCAGCCGGGGCATGTGCTCGCAGATCTGCAATCCTGGCAGCGCTGTGGAGATCGGATTGAATTCGCCGCGCACCTCGGCCGGTGCGTCGGGCTTCATATCAAACATGTCCATGTGGGCGGGGCCACCCAGCAAGTTGAACATGATGACCGACTTGGCCGGACCGTTGCGATCGGGGCCAGCCTGCAGCAGTCGTGGCAAGGTCATTCCGCCCAGCAGTGAGAGACCTCCCACGCGCATCAACTCACGGCGGCTGAGACCGTCACAGAGAGTGCTTGAATTGCCTTGAATCGATAGCATATTGATGGATCGCTTTTGAGTCCCGAGTCGAAAGGTAACTTCGCCTATGATCGCATATTATAGGGAAAAGTCCAATTTAGCGGCTATTGCAGAACAGCCCTGTGATATTATCTGTCGGCATGTGCGCTGCTCGCCGATCAACAATCTACCCCTGCCAGACAACTCTGGACTCGAGTCAATCACCGCCAAGATGGTAGAATATTGCCCGGCAGCGATGAATCCTGGACCAATGAATATGTCACTACAACGCAGAACTTTTCTTCGCGCCGGTGCCCTGGCGGGTTGTGGCATTACGCTGGCCGACCACCTCTTCCAGGCTGAGGTTGCCAGGGCGGCCAGCGGTAGCGCCCCCTCGGAAAAGAACTGCATCATGCTCTACATGACCGGGGGACCTGCTCAGCAGGAGACCTTCGACATGAAGCCCGATGCCGACGATCGGTTTCGAGGAGAGTTTCTGCCGATCTCCACCAATGTGCCCGATATGCAGGTTTGCGAACATCTGCCGATGATGTCCCGTGTGGCCGACAAGTACGCTGTCATTCGCTCCACGTGGCATGAAAGCAATACTCATGGTGTGGGCGTTGTCTATAACCTGACTGGCATGAAGCATGCACCGCGGCAGCGCGGTGAACCGCAGGTATCGCGAGATGATCCACCGAGCGTCGGTAGCGCACTGAGGCAGCTCCGCGACGATAAGAACGGCTTGCCCGGTGCAGTTCATCTGCCCGTTCGTATCGGTGACCAAAACAACTTCCGTTGGGGAGGCCAGCACGCCGGCTTCCTGGGACAGGAATACGATCCACTCACACTGATCGATGAAAGCTGGACTCCAGGGACACTGCCAGGCAGCTTCCTGCCTCCCAAGGGAGTTGGCTTGGATCGACTACGCAGGCGAGCAGAACTGCTGCAAAGTGTCGAGGATGGTAGCCGCACAGGTTCGGCTGTCGACTCCCCGGAACTCTATCAGCGGGCTCGCACACAGGCCTTGAGCATCCTTCAATCCGACTCGGTCTGGAAAGCCTTCCTGCTGGATGATGAAAAACCGACCACGGTTGAGCGGTATGGTGACAACAAGTTCGGTCGCAGCTGCCTGGTTGCCCGTCGGCTGATTGAGCGGGGCGTGTCGTTTGTAACCGTGCCCTGGATGCACCTGCATTCGACCAAAAACTTTGATACCCACGCCAAGCACTTCAAGGTCATGAAGGATCTGCTGTTACCACCGCTGGACCGTGCGTTTTCTGCCCTCCTGGAAGACCTGTCCCAGCGCGGGCTGCTCGACAACACGCTCGTCTGCTGGACAGGGGAATTCGGTCGCACGCCCAAGATCAACGGTAATGCGGGCCGCGACCACTGGGGAAATGTCTACAGTACGGTGCTGGCCGGAGCCGGGATTCGCGGTGGCCAGGTTTATGGCGCTACAGACAAGATCGGTGGCGAACCGACAGATAAGCCGGTCTATGTAAGCGACTTTATCGCCACCGTCTACCAGGCACTCGGCTATGGCGGCAGCACGATCGTGCATGACCGCTTCGGACGACCTCATCCGATTGTCAAGGGCAGGCCCGTTCGAGAGCTGTTTGGGGCTGGCTGAATCCGGCTGACCCGGAAAAACGCCTTGTATCGCCGGGCCAGGCAGGGGATCTTGTCGCCGATGTAGGAGACTTCCTCCACATCACGTCTGGTGGGTTCAGTTAATTAGGCCGTACGGCTATTCCATTCCGGCGGCTGCCGCGAACGTGTCCCAGATCGTGTGGTAACATGACGGGTATCTTGTAGTGACCCCTGTTTGTGATCAGCCATCGGCGCCCGCTAACCACGACCGAGGAATGACAAATGAAGTATGGACTGACTCTTCTTGCCCTGCTGATGACAATAGCCTCGACAGCGGCGGCCGAAGACCGAGCAGGCTGGACAAAGCACCTGGTGGTGGAGCAGGGACATTGCAACACCGCCGTGGCACTCGACGTGAATGGCGATCGACACCTGGACGTGATCGCCAGTATGAACGGCAAGGTCAGCCTGTTCATCGCGCCCCGCTGGAAAAAGGAAATCGTGCTGCACCAATTTGCCGGCGGCGGTGGAGCCTGCATTCATAGCGCCGTGATTGACGCTGACGGCGATGGTGACCTGGATTGGGCTGGTACGCTCGCCAGTAAACATCCCTTCTGGCTTGAGAATCCCGGCAGGCGGACCGCTCAGCAGGGTGCCTGGACTGCCCGGCCGATCGACCTGGAGATCACTGGTATCCACTGTATCCTGCGATCGGACATCGACAACGATGGTCGCGACGACCTGGTCATCAACAATTTCCAACCCGACCAGGGACTGCAGGACTCGATGGCCTGGTTCAGCATTCCCAGTAATCCGCTAACAGCAAAACATTGGGATCGGCATATTTTTGCCGACGGCGATGCTCGCGGTGGAAGTCACTACATGGGAGCCGGCGATATTGACGGCGACGGCTGGAAGGAAATCGCGGTTGGCGCGAAGGGAAATCCATTTGAGGATGGTAACTGGTTTGCCTTCTGGAAGAATCCTGGCAAGGACAAAGTTGGGGGAGCCTGGGAGAAAGTCCTGCTGGCTGAAAATCAAACTGCCGCGACCAATATCCTGCCAGCAGATGTCAATGGTGATGGCAAGGTCGACTGGCTGGCATCGCGTGGGCATGGAAACGGCGTGATCTGGTTTGAGAACCCAGGCTGGGAAATTCACGACATAGATACTGAAATCCAGTTCCCGCACAGCCTGACCGTTGCCGACCATGATCTCGATGGCGACCTCGATGCCGCCACCTGCGGCTATGGTAGCGAAAGAGTTATGTGGTACGAAAATGACGGTAAAGGCAACTTCACACTGCATACCCTCGACGACAAGCAACAAAGTTATGACCTGCGTAGCGTCGACATGGACGGCGACGGTGACCTGGACCTATTGAACGCCGGCCGTGGCACCAATAACGTGGTCTGGTACGAAAACCCGGCCAAGTGATCCTGCCTGCCACTCCGATTGACTGCCATACAGACCCACTGTTCTGGAAACTCACAATGCATAAATTACCGAACTCTCTCTGGCACACGCTGCTGTTCCTGCTTGTCTTCGTAACGGCGGCACCACTCGCTGCGGAAGAACTTCAGGTATTCGTATCCTCTTTCGCACCCGGCGACGAGGGAGCGATTCACGCATACGAGTTGGACACCGATTCAGGCAGCATACGTCAAACGGCCAAGAATAAGGGCGTTGCCCAGCCGTTCTTCCTGGCGCTGTCGCCTAACCGGAAAAACCTCTACTCAATCCACGCCCCGGCAGGATTTGGAGGCGAAGAGAACGAACAAATCGCCGCTTACCGGATATCTGGTGACGGTGAATTGGAGTTATTGAATCACCAATCATCGCTTGGCACCGCCTCCTGCTACCTTGATGTGGATGCCAGCGGCAAGACGCTTGTCGTCGCCAACTATAGCACGGGCAGCGTGGCGTCCTATCCAATCAATCGTGATGGATCAATCCAGGAAGCTCAGTCCTTCATCCAGCACGAAGGATCGAGCGTTAACGAGTCCCGGCAACAGGCACCACATGCGCACTGCATCGTTGTCAGCCCCGATAATCGCTTTATTTACTCGGCCGACTTGGGTATCGATAAAATCGTCGCCTATCGGCTGGGGAAAAGATCCACCCTGGTCGAACTGGGTGACGCAGCGTACCCGCGTCTGGCTCCCGGCGCCGGTCCACGCCATCTGACGTTTCATCCAAACAGACGCCATCTCTACGTGATCAATGAGCTCTTGAATACGGTGACCGTCTTTGATTACGCCAGCAAGTCGGGCCTGCTCAGTGAAACGCAGACCATTGCCACCCTGCCCGCGGATTTCGACGGCACCAGTTATACGGCGGATATAAAAGTCACGCCAAACGGACGTTTCGCCTACGGTACCAACAGGGGGCATGACAGCCTGGCCTGTTACCGGGTCGGGAATGATGGGCGCCTGGCGACTATCGACATCATCCCCAGCCTCGGCAAGGGTCCGCAGAATCTGGCTATTACGCCCGACGGCAGGATCTTGATCTGTGCCAACATGCCCGGCAACAATGTGGCCATTTTTCATATCGATGCTGAGTCGGGTCGGCTCACGAGCGTCGCTGAGCCGATCACGATCACCGGCCCTTCGTGCATCATGATTCGCTAGACATTGTCGGGCAGTCAGTGCAGGCGTTTTTCGCCAGTTTTTTCCAGGACTGTGATTGTCCCGCATTCTGTACGCGTGCCCGCAGATAAATGCAGTAAACGCCGAATCCGTGCGACTTCGTTTGTCATTCCTGATGCGGTTGTTCTGAAGAAAAGACAGAAAAACCCGTCCGTTAGTGTCCCGCCTTGCGTTGAGATTGACGTCAGAGATAAACGACTGGTTTAAACCATCGACAAGTTCTGACAGTCCTTACCCTGGTTCTGTTCGACGACTTTCATTAGGCAAGGAGATGGAAATTATGAGAAACCTCATATTAGGTTTGTTCACAGTCACCAGTCTCGCTTTCTGTGAGCTGAACCTGGAGGCAAATGAATTCGGATTCGCTCCCAGGAATGGCTCTGGCAGCAATTGCAGATCGTCGAACCGAAATGTAGGTAATGCCTATTACGGTGGAAGACAACCGGTTGCGGTCCGTGGGCGGAGTGCAGATTTCTTGGAGGCGGGCAGTAATCGCTTTCAGGATCTACTGCAAACCGTCCAGCGTACCAGTCAGGTCCAGCACCGTGAATCAACACGACGCATGATCTACCGACGCGAGGTGGAACACCTGGAAATGGAATCCCGGGATGTCGATCATCGTTCGGTGACGCACGAAGGTCTGCTGAATAAGTTGCGGTCAGGAGCCTCTGATTACTACAGGAATGGTAGGCGTAACCAATTCAGTCAGTGGTAATCAGATCCCTGGTGGGATCAATACGATGCCTTTTCCTGTGGTCTGTAGGGGATGCCTATTTGTTACGCCTCATGATAAATCCGGTGTCATCCATGGCGACGACACGCCAATCGTTCTTTTGCAGTTTGGCGACGGTATCAACGAAGACGCCGGGCTCCTTGGGAATTGGAGTTTCGGCCCATTCGGTAAACAGATGCATGGTGTGGTTTTCGGGATCCACGTAAATGTGTTCGTACTCGGGTGCGGGTCGGTTGTTGGCGTCTTGTAGCGCCGCTCCGCAGAGGAGGATGGCGGCGGCAGACAGAACACCAATCGCGAACGTTTTCACAACGTTATTCCTGGCAAGAAATGATGGCAGAACGAGGAATTGTGAGTGTTTCCGGCATCGTAGTATGTGGTGGTCGAACCGAGAAAGGTGCCCGTTGTGTGGGTCGTGAAATGTGATTGATGGAATGACTGCCGCGTGGCACGGTCGCTGAAACTGGTGCGGCGCACGAGGGGTTGGAAGTGAGCTGGATCGTGCCGATAGGAAAAGCTGTGAGTGGGCCACGACCTGTAGCCTGGCTATTCGGTGCCAGCCGAAGGGGCCAGAATCGGCTTGAGAACCTCTTCAAAAGCATTCGCCTGGCGAAAGAAACCCAGGTCCGTAGGGTGGGACCCATCCGCGGTATCGTCACCGTCAGCGCCGAGCAAGCGGCCACCTTCCAGGTAGAACAGGTGCTTGACGCCATCCTTGCGCAAGCGGTTGTATGCCGCGCGCAGCGCTTTGTGGTTGCCGTCGTTGCGGGCCTTGCGAGAGGCGACCAGGAAACCGTCCGGATAATATCGGTCCTCGACTAGCAGGATTGGTGTGGTCGGCCACTTCTCGCGGAGGATATGAACCAGTGGTTCAGTCCGCTCGCCCGTCTGCTGGCCATTCAGGTTGGGGCAACAGTCGATGATGTAAACCGCGGCGTCGATCTCAGCCAGCAGGTGAGCGACCTCGGGTTCCATCCGGCCATTGCCGGAAAAGCCAAGGTTGACGACCGGCCTGTCCAGGCGTCGACCCAGGATGGCAGTGTGGACCATGCCGGGCCGCGAAGCGCAGGCACCCTGGGTGATCGACGTGCCCCAGAAGACCAGCGGCTTGGCCGCCGGACCCTCGTAACGACGACTCCACAACTGCGCCTTTTCAGTCAGCCCGATCTCGACGCTGGTCACGCCGTTATAGAGTGGAAAATATAGTAGGAACTCGTATCTGCCAGCTGGCAGGTTGCTGACCAGCACGGCTGTATTGGTTTGAGCTGTTGGTTGGGGAGTCTTCAGCCAGCGCCAGCCGGCTTCTGTCTTCACGTAGAGATCCAGGCCGCTCACGCCGGTCGCTGCCATGTGGGGCATCGCCAGTCGTGCAGAAGTCAACGTCCAGCGTGCCGAGAGTGAACTCGAGTCGGTGCTGAATCGAACAGCGATGCCGGCTGAGTGCTGACTGAGACCCCAAACCGGGTCTCGCACGACCCCCTTGGCTTTGTCCGGTAATCGCTGGTAGGGAGCCGTTGTGTCGGCCCAGGCCTTCCCCTCCAAACCAATGTCGGTCGCCTGGAACCAGCGAGTATTATCCTCGACCGTGCCCAGCTGGGTATCAATTGCAACTTCTTCAGCCCCGCTGCTTTCTACCAACAGGCAACTGGCGCCAATCAGGTACAGCACGGCTGTCGCAAAAAATCGTGTATCAGGCATCGTCTCGTCCCCGCATAGGTGCGACGCCGGCAATTAACCAGCGACTGAAATTGAACGGCCGGCGACCAGTTGAGCGTCTGCGACGTGATCGCGAGTCACCGACATCCTAGCCAACATGCCGCAGGAAGTTAATCCGCCCAATGGCAACCCACTCGGCCACGTAGATATTGCCGTCATGGTCAAAGCAGGCGTCATGGGGATGAATGAAGCGGCCGTTTTCCCAACGCTCAGGCTGAGTACGCATGGCAAGGTTGTTCGCCAGCACCTGTTCGCGCCAGGCGGGGTCATCACCCAGCTGAGTAATGACCTTGTTATCCTTGTCGTAGAGCGTGATTCGAGCGTGTAAGTCAGGGACCATCATGACTTCACCCTGCGTGTCGATGTCTGCTGGAAAGAGCACATCGTCCAGGGCTCCGGTGTATTTGCCATTCTCATCAAAGTACTGCAACCGCGCGTTGGCACGATCACAGATTACCAGGCCCGGTGTGCGGCCCGGCCGTTCGTCCCACCAGAGGCCATGCGGGGTTTGGAACTGCCCCTTCTTGTCGCCAGAGCCACCGAAGTAGCCGGTCACCTTGGCGTTCTTGTCGTAGCGAATAATGTAATTCGAGCCGTAGCCATCGCCCACCCAGAATCCACCGTCCGGCGCGAAGGCGATATTTGTCGGGCTGAATTTGACTCCCTTGCCATATTGTCCCGCCTGCTTGACCACAAAGGGTCTGGCACCCTCGTAGACGTCCACCTTGGGCGCCGTCTGTTGCCAGACCGTCTCCCCCGTGAGTGTCTTTTTGGCAATGTATCCCTTGTTGTCACAGAGGTAGAGGAATTGTTCGCCATCATCCTTGCGAATATCAATGCCATGACCACCGCCGTGATATTCTTTACCGAAGGAACGCACGAATCGGCCCTTCTGATCAAAGACGGCGATAGAATCCATCACCTCGGCGGTCTTCGTTCGGTGCTTGACGTAAACCAGGCCTTCCTCGTCGACGGCAACGCCATGCGTATCCTGCCAACGAATGTGGTCGGGGACTTTCATGCAGTCATGGTGGACTTCATAGCGATGGCCTTCGACGCCGATCACCTGGGGCTTGTTGCCAGCCTTGTCCGCTGCGCCGAGTATGGCCGGAGCCACGCCGGAAGCCAGCATGCCAGCAGTCGTCGACTTGAGAAAGTTACGTCGAGAAGCTCTCGTCTGTTTCACGGCACAGTACCTTTCCAGGAGTTGTAGAGTGTGATGCGCGGGACGTGGCGGCTATTCAAATACCTGGATTTCGTTCAGCCCGCCACCAATAGCCCAATGCGAGTCGATCAAGACCTTAACAAATCGTGCCCTGACTGTATCAAAATCCAGGTCGTACCAGCCATCGCCGAAAGGAACGGCCACGCCTGGCTCAAGCATCCCCGCAAAGGTCTTTCCATAGGTGCCAAAGTGCCCTGGGAAGCGAAATGCCTGCTCAAAGGGACGGTCGAGCACTTTTCCGAACTGGCCCTTCTTCTCGGAGACCAGGTTCCCGTCATCGTCGAGCAACTGGACCCGAAAACTCATGGTCGCATGATCATTCAGGCCCGCATTGGACGTATTGAGTAATCGCACCTGCGATACCGTACGATTGGCCGGCAGTTTGAGTTGTACCCAGCCTGGCTGACCATGGGGCAGAAGCCAGTAGGTGGGCCGAACATAGAACGGGAACTGGGCCATCGCGTCACCGAACAGCTCGATCTTTTCTCGTCCATAACCGCCACCCTGGGTTGTCTTGATCGGCTGCTGGGCATAATCCAGGCGGCCAGCGGTGGGGTACTCCCAGGTCTTGTTGTCAGTAACCAGGGCAGGAGGAAAACGATGATCCCGATATCCGGACGCGGTGACTTGGGAATCCAGAGCGATGTTCCGGCTGAGTACCGTGTCACGTTCTTCCCGTAACATCCGCATCAGCGGGGCCAGACCGTGCTCAAGTTCACCCTGGCTGGTGAGGGAATTGCCGCCCAGCGACGACGCGGTCTCGTCCCAGGTCCAGTCGAGGTCACGGCCAGCTGTGTAAACGCCGTTCCCCAGTGGATAGGTCTTACCCAGCATACTCACTTCGGTTGCACCATCGACAAATGCTCGAGCTCGTGTGATCGTGCCGATCGGGCTCAGTGAGAGGGCGATGTCCAGCGGCCCGGAGTTGGTCAGCACGGTCTGACCTTCCAGTTCGAACAACTCCGCCTTGCGCAGATAAACACGACTAACCACTTCGTTGTCATCCACGCGGATCCAGGCGAACTCGGCAGCAACCCGGCCCCATTTGAATTCGGTCGGCTTCCTGGCACCAACGATAATCCAATCCGCGGCGAATTCGGTCCGCGGAATCCGCGCCACCTGGGCCTCGCCTACCGTTGTGACTTCAATTGCAGGCGTCTCCGCTGACTTCCTGAGTGGACTGAGAATCGCCAAAAACGTCTCTTCTGCCCGCCGTGGGATCACACCCAGCGGTTCAATGTCAATCGCACCGATCTGCAGAACGGAGTCTTCATGGATGCGGTTGGGTGGATGTGAATATTCGGCGGCCAGCAGATCGCCGCGCAGCTCTGCTACATCAGAACCAGCAGGAACATCAAAATGCACCCACTCCGTCAGAAGCCAGTCAGTCGTGTTGGTGATCGAGCGCGGATCGCGCAGGGCAAGTTGGTCTGGCATCGGGTAATCAGAATCAGCAGCAGCGAGTATTTTGCCGTCCGCATCGTGCAGTGACAGGTTGATCCGCCAGGCGAGATTCTCGTAAACAGACAGCTCCTGCTTGCGCACGTTTAACCGCATACGGTATCGCGTGTTGGCACGGAGTACGGCCTCGTGACGGAATGTATTGAGTGCTTGACCTTGTTCCTGAACCAGGTTGACGCGACCACTGACCTGGTAGGCCGAGGCTGGAACCGAGCCTGGCCCGGCCTCAGGTTTTGTCAGCTCGCCTGCCCCCTGCCAGGCGGTCGGGGGAATGGTCACAGCTGGGGCCGATGTCGGTTGATATTTTCCGGCCATGGCGCGGAGAGTAAGTAGATTGTGGTCGAACATGTACGAGGTGATCGGCTGGCCCGGAGCATCCTCGATCTCGAATTCGACATCAGCTGGTGCGACAAACTGGATGGCCAGGTCGGCGTTGGGCCGTTCCAGCCGAACCTGATTGTCTGCCAGCAGCGTGAATCTGGCCGGATTGTCTCGTTGATTGCCATGTACGCTGTTCCATGTTTGCCACAGCCAGGCGTGCCAGCGAGGTTCATCGTGTCGGAGATGATCCATCACGATGAAGTAGTCTCGGCCTGGCCTGTCGCGGACATAAATGATGTCACGATCGCGCCGCCGGTACTTCTTGTATTCCGTGTCATGACCTGCTGGGCGGTAGTACGTAATATTGCTGGTGCTTGAGCGGGTCTGGACCATGCTCAACTGCTTGTCGTCCCAGGAATCGGTCACCAGCATGGAAGGAGCCAGGTTGTGTCCCTCGGTTTGAACACCACTCTCGGCTTTCTGGTAGCCGTGCCACTTGAAATGCCACGACATGCCGCTGGTCGTTCCCAGAATCTCACCCAGCGACGAAAGGAAAATGTCACCGTTGGCATAGAGGAAAGTCTCTCCCATTCCATAGCCGCTGCGGAACATCGTCATACGATCGGTGGTCTTGAAGAGTTCGCTCGGAGCTGGAGGATTCGGACGATAGAGGTCGGCGTCGGTCCACAGCAGGCTGATGATCTGCGAGTGGCCCTGCTGGTGCGCATCATGCACATAAAAGCGGAGGCGCTCATCGTCAGAGAGTTGAATCATCGTGCGATTGATGAAATAGGCTGCCGCCGATTTGGGTTGACGTCGGGCATAGTCATACCACCAGAGGCCGCCGGCAGCGGGGTGTGGTAATTCAATCGGCTTGCCACCGATGATGCCGGTAGCCCCCTTGTAGTTCGGGTCGATGGGCTTGTTGAACATCCCCACCGGTGGCACCGTCGTCTCGTGCATGATCGGGTAGTAGGTTGCCTCGGCAAAACCTGGATGGCTGCGCAAATCAATGCCGGTCGTATTGAACAGGCAGACAGCCCCGGTGTAGAGATTCTGCATCGAGACCGACCAGTAGCCAGGCATGCCAGACTCCAGGCCCTGCCCCGCCCAACCAATATCGTGTGTGATCAGCCAGTGAAACGTCTGAATGAAGCTGCGGCGCCACTGTCGGGATTGTGGATAATCGTTGCCTAGAGCCAGGCAACTGATCATGGCGCCCGCCATAACATTGCTACCCTGGTTCTTGCTTCTGAGGTGATGAAGACCCATCGCCGGGGTGTGCAGTACAAGGCGAAAGTATGGCTCGACAATTTTTTCTGCAATCAGCTGTCGGAGCTCGGCCCGCTCGGCCTCGGTCAGGGCATCCCAGATGAAGTCCAGTGTGAAAGCGGTGTTGCGGGCGTACATGCCCGCGTGAATGTGCGGCATCGATGTACCCGACCAGGTAAACCAGCCCCAGCGGTTGACTCGGCCCATCGTGCGCATCACGTCAAGTGCGACCTCTGCATACTTTCTCTCGCCCGTGACCAGGTAAGTGAAAGCTGCCGGGCACATCTCGCCCTGCGCCGTGCGACCTAGCAACTGGACCAGGTCGCGGGTCGGCTGATCCTTGGTGACAGCGTCGAATTCGATCGTCAGGTCGAGTACCGCTTCGAGTCGCTCGTCCATCTGCTGGGCTGTTGCCGGCCAATGTTCGACCAGCGCGTCGGCACGCTTCTGCAGATTGGCAAAAGTCGACTTCCACGGTTCAAGAGCCAACTTGGCTCGCAACGCAGGCATCTCCTCTGCCTGGACCAAGAGCCCAATGCCGGGGCTGGGAAGAGCATCCTGAGCAGTAACGCCTGGGGTGACGGAGGCGAAAAGCATCGTTGAACAGAATATGAACCGACACAGTCGAAACATCGTGGATGGTTACCCGTTGCTGAAAAACGCTGGCAGTCGATGGGACCGGTATGCGCCTCTAATGTAAGTGATTCCGACTGCTGTTGCGCCGCGAGGCAGGAACTGCTTCGACCAGCAGTTGCGTATCAGACGAGCGGTTCGAGTACTATACAGGCCTACCTACTGACACAATCTGCCGGCTCCTGGAAACAGATGGAAGACAAAATGACGATCATGAAGAGACTTTGCCTGACCGCCGTGATCGTTCTGTTCACGTGTTGCACGGACGTTTGTGGCGAAGAGTTATTTTCGCGCCAGCCGATCTGGAGCAGCGGCACGACACGTTCTGGCGGTGATGGGATTGCCCGCCTGATTGATTTTGACAAAGACGGTGACCTCGATTTTGTCACCAGCGCTCCGGGTCCGATGAGATGGGTGTTGTACAGGAACGACAAGGGCACAATTTCAACGACGCCCGCCTGGGAGTCCGATGAGACGACCGATTGCGATCACATTGACGTACTGGATTTCAATGGCGACGGCTGGCTGGATCTGGCAGCGACGCATGAGAGTTATTGCACGCTGTACCTCAATGATGCCGGTAAGTTCTCATCCAAGCCGGATTGGCAGACCGGCCTGATCGCTAACGCCAACCAGATCGACTTTGGCGACTTTGACAAGGATGGCGATCTTGACCTGGTGATGGCCGCCGGCGAACCGATCAATGGCATTGCCCTGTTCGAAAACAAGAACGGCACGCCTGCGGGAAAGCCAACCCGGAAACTTGGGCATGCCGAGTATTCCGAGACCGCGATCTTTGCAGACTACGATGGCGATGGTGACCTGGACATTGTGGGTGGCTACCGTGGCGGCAAACTTGTCGTGTTTCGTAACAAGGACGGAGTGCTCGACGACGGTACGGTGGTCTTCGAGAACAAACAGAATGCCTGGACGCAGCGCGTTTACTCGTATGACATCGACAAGGATGGGAAACCGGAACTGTTTTGTGCCAAGGGACCCTGGGGAAACCGGCTTGGTCAAAGTCTCCAGCTCATTCCGGAAGCGAACGACGCGACCGTCAAGGTCGGCTGGAGAAGCTCACTGCAGACAGCATTTCATGGCTTCACGTTCCGTGATGTCGATAACGATGGAGATGTGGACCTGGTAGCGGCGGATTATGGTGGGGGTGGAGGCGTCTCGGTGTATCTGAATGAAAAGGGTACGATCGCGAACAAGCCAATCTGGTCGGTCAAAACCAGCGGGCCTGCGCACGAGGCAGTACTGGGTGATATCGATAAAGATGGAGACCTGGACCTCGCAGTCGGCTGCCGGGACCAGGCGCACATCTACTTGAACCTGACCGCAAAGACTCCCCCAGGGACGAAGGGCAAATAGACGGCCGCCGCCAACAGGCAGATTTTGTACGTTGCGGAACCCCTGCTGGCGTGGAAAGGAACCGATGTCCAACACGATACAAATTGCCTGTCCGCACTGTGGACAGCAGATGAATGTGTCGACTGTGATGGCGGGCAGGACAGCACAATGTCCTGGCTGCACACAGGCATTCACGATCCCGGCGGCCCCTCAACCGCCGGAAGCGGTAATTGTCAGATCGCCAGTCGCGACTCCAGCACCACCCGTCTCGTCCGTTACGCCTGCGACCGAGAGGTTCGAGCGGCCTGTTCAGCAGTCAGCGCCGTTGAATACCGGATTACAGCCCCGTAGCTACCTGGGCGTGGCCTCAATGATTTTTGGCGTCACGGCCTTGCCATTCGCATTGCTCTGGGCATTCTTGATGGGCTCGATGCCTGATTCCTCGTTTGGTGAAATGTTGCCCGTGGCAATTCCAGCTGGGCTGGCATTTGGGTTTTTCATGGGATTGATCCTGGCAATCTTCATGAGAGGGGACACGATCACTGTCCCTTTTCAGAACGCCCAGGAGTTTGTCTCACGAATCAATGTTGCCATGTCACAGATTGGCTATAACCCTGCAACCAGCGCGGCCGACTTCCTGACCTTCAAGCCGTCGTTCCAGGCTGGCTTCCTTTCCGGCCGGATGTCCGTTGTGTTGCAGGGAAACAGGGCCACGGTCGTGGGACCGGCCATGTATGTGAAGAAACTTGCCCGCTCACTTGGTTAATCGAAACAGATCGCGATCAGGTAATAGCCATGCCGGGATAACCGCCGGACGCGACGAAACCCTCGGCCCCACGGTCCGTGAAGCCGCTGTGCTTGATGATCGTGTCGATGTGCAGATTGATGCCGGCCTGGTGAAGTTGATCTACCAGCGTCTCGATGCCCTGTCGCGTACCGTAGAATGTGGGATTGCGGGCAGGGAGGCATCCAGCAGCAGCCGTGCCTTGAGGGATTTGAATTCCAGCCGCCGCTGGTGGGAGGGCCCACGACGACTCCGAGTGCGGCTGGCAGGTGCCCGGACGTTCATCGCGAAAGACCGTTGAGAGAATGAGAAATACCTGGCCCGTATCAACGCATGGTAGCTGACCTGCGTCCGACTGGCTTGCCGGGGGACGCCGCCGGCTCCGACAAAACCGATCTTCTTTGCCGCCGACCAACAATACAATCCTCATCAGCGTGCTCTATCCGGCAGAAATTCTCCGCGACCGGTCCAATCTGTTATTGACTAACCGCACTTCGCGAATTTTAATTCCGCTTTCCCTCCTCCCCGTTGGCCCAAGGCCGAACGAGATCCGTGGCTGTCCTGATCCAGATCCGTAATGCGTATAAGAGCTACGGCGACCAGCAACTGCTGGATGCAGCCGAAGCATCGATTATTGACAACACGAAAACAGGTTTTGTGGGGCGCAATGGCGCCGGAAAATCGACGCTGTTTCGGATTATCCTCGGCCAAGAAGAGCTGGATATTGGCGAGGTGATCAAACACCCCGATCTGCGTATTGGCTACCTGCGACAGGATGATCCATTTAAAGCGGGCGAATCGACGCTCGATTTCCTGCTGCGTGATAGCGGCCAGCCAGATTGGAAATGTGGTGAAGTTGCCGGCAAGTTTGAAATCAAGGGCGCCGAATTGAATGGTCCGGTGGCTGAGTTGTCAGGTGGCTGGCAGACACGAGTCAAGCTGGCATCGCTGCTGCTGCATGAACCCAACCTGTTGATGCTGGATGAACCTACCAACTTTCTGGACCTGCGGACACAGATCCTGCTCGAGCACTTCCTCAAGCGATTCCGAGCTGGGGCACTTATCGTTTCCCACGATCGCGCCTTTCTGAAAAACACCTGCGACCAGACACTTGATTTGTCACGTGGCAAACTCACATTGTTCCCCGGCAAGATTGGTGACTTCCTCGCCTTCCAGGAAGAACGACGGGAACATGATCAGCGTGTCAATCAAACAGTGGCGACGAAACAGAAACAGCTGCGGCGTTTCATCGATAAGAACCGGGCGGGAGCCAATACGGCCAGCCAGGCCAGGAGCAAGCAGAAGCAACTTGACCGCCTGCAGACAGTTGAGATTGAATCGGCCGAAGCGACAGCTCACATTCGAGCTCCACTCGTCGAACCGCGACGCGGACCGGTGTTGCGATGCAGTCAGCTCGAGATCGGTTATCCGGGGCATCTCGTGGCCACCGATATCGACCTTGAGATTGATCATGGCCAGCGAGTTGCCATCGTCGGCGACAACGGTGAAGGCAAGACCACCTTGCTGCGTTCGCTGGTCGGCTCGCTGGAGCTGATCGGGGGTGAAGTCAATTGGGGGTTTGCCAGTGAGATTGGCACTTATGCTCAGCATGTCTACACCACGCTGCCCGAGAAAAAGACGGTTCAGGAGTACCTGGAATACCAGGCCTGCCCCGGCACAACCACACAACAGGTTCTGTCGGTTGCCGGTGCGCTGCTGTTTCGAGATTCACACGTCAAGAAAAAGATATCGGTGCTGTCCGGCGGCGAACGGGCGAGACTCTGCCTGGCAGGCCTTTTGCTGGGGACCTACAACATCCTCGTGCTGGATGAACCTGGAAATCACCTCGATGTTCAGACTGTTGACGCACTTGCCGATGCGCTGCTGGCCTACAAGGGAACCATCCTGTTTACCAGCCATGATCGCCATTTCATGAGTCGGGTGGCGACGAACGTCGTTGAAGTGCGCAGGGGATCTGCCAAAAACTACATGGGTGATTACGAATCCTACCTCTACTCGGTGAACCAGGAGATCAGTGAGGGTGAACGGAGTGAGGGGAGAGGTGGCAGGTTCAGCCCGACAGGGGAGAAGCTGCCGGTAGATGGCGATGCGAGAAAACAGCAGCGCAAACGTCAGAAGGAGATCAAGAACCTGGAGAAGAAGATCGCTGTGTGGGGCGATGAAAAAGAAGCCTGCAACCAGCAGCTGCTGGAGACGACCGACACCGATGCGGCGGTGAAACTTCACCAACAGATCACGGAACTGGCGGCTCAGCTTGATCAGGCCGAGCAACGCTGGCTAGAACTGAGCGAGGGTGACGATGGGGAATAGTCGGGGTACGATGACGCTTGAGCGCGTTCTTGAAAGGTATCTCGATGAAACTGCAGTTGCTGGTGTTAACAGGCCTGTTGTGCGGCATGCCGCTCGCGGCCGACGACACGTCGCCTGGCAGTTCTGAAGAATTGGCCCACTCGGTCACGATTCACCGTGACGAATGGGGTGTGCCGCACATCCTTGGCCCGACAGACCAGTCCGTTCTGTTCGGTATGGGTTATGCCCAGGCCGAGGATAATCTTTGGCAACTCGAAGACACCACTATTCGCGCGCTGGGCCGGTATGCCGAAGTTGCCGGCGAAGCGGAACTGGGTGGCGACCTGCTGAACCGGGCATTTCGGGTGGTGGAGCGGTCGAGACAGGACTTTGAGAAGCTCAACCCGGAGTTTCAGGGGCTGATCCTCTCTTATACAAGCGGTATCAACTGGTACCTGCAGCACCATCCGCAGGCGCCGCTTCGATTGCTCACAGAGTGGCAGCCGTGGATGATTGTCGCCATCGATCGCCAGATGCTGCTCTCTTTCAGCTATGGCCATACCCACGCAGGCCGACCACGAGAGCTGTTTGGGGCCATCCAGCCAGGTCGGAAAGAAGCAGCCATCAGTCAACTGGAGCAGGCGGCCAACAATGCGGTTGGATCCAACGAGTGGGCCATCGGTCCGTCCAAAACGGCGAATGGCACGGCCATGTTGATGATTAACCCCCATCAGCCGTGGTATGGCTGGGGACAGTTCTACGAGGCGCATTTGCATAGTGACGAGACGATCCGGATGTCCGGGGCATGTTTCTTCGGGACGCCGGTACCGACCATTGGTCACAACGGAAACCTAGGCTGGACCTACACCGTCAACGCACCGGACAACGCGGATGCCTGGAAAGTTGTCTTCGATAAGCCTGAGGATCCGTTGGCTTATCGTTTTGACGATGGCCATCGCCAGGCGATTGAGTGGACAGAATCGATCGCCATCAAGACGGGCGGAAACATCCAGCAGCGGGAAGTCACGTTTCGCCGTACCCATCAGGGACCACTCGTCCGGCGGCTCGATGAGAAGAGCTTCCTGGCGGCCAACGTCGCAGGGATTTTTGACCCGAACCGACTGCAGCAGGCCCTCGGGATGGTCCGCGCCAGGAACCTGGCTGAATGGAAGAAAGCGATCGGGCACTGCGCTCTGCCAATGTTCAACGTCGCCTATGCGGACCGAGAGGGCAACATTCTCTACTTGTACAACGGCTCGATTCCAATTCGCGATCCTTCATACAACTGGACCGAAGCGGTTGACGGAACAACCTCGAAGACCGACTGGCGCGGTATTCATCCGCTTAAGGACCTGCCCCAGTTGCTGAACCCGAAATGTGGTTACGTGCAGAACTGCAATACCAGCCCGTTCCTGACCACGCATGACGAGAACCCTCAGCGAGATCGCTTCCCCGCGTACATGTTCGAGGACGCGGATTACCGCAAGCGGCGTGCTCAGCTCTCCCGCATGATCCTGCGGGAAATCGAACAGCTGACCTTCCAGCAACTGAATGAACTCGCCTTTGATACTCGCTTGTATTGGCCGCTGACAGAACTTGCCGGCTTTGAACCGGCCCTTGAGAAGTATGCTGTGGCCGATCCCGACAAAGCTGCCATCATCAAGCCACTGCTGGATCACCTGCTGGACTGGAACTGCCGGGCCACGATTGAGTCAACTCAAACGACACTCTGTGTCCACTGGTACGAGGAGCTGCACGAGGGCGCCTATCCTGGTGAGACGCTGAAGACGAAGTACACGGACAGCCCCGAGCGCCAGCTCGATGCACTTGTCGAAGTCGCGGGGCAGCTGAAAGTGATGCACGGTGACTGGCGCGTGCCCTGGGGCAAGGTGCATCGTATTCAACGCGTGCCCAACAAGCCGGATGTGATGCAGGCGGCGCAGTCGTTTAATGGCCTCTTCCCGAGCGTGCCCTGTGCAGGTGTGCCGGGGCCACTGGGGGTCGTCTACACCGTCTATTCCATCCCGGCAATACGATTCATACGGCCAGCGCGATATGCCATCGTCGGGTCGTGCTATGTCAGTGTGGTGGAGTTTGGCGAGCGGGTGCAGGCTTCCAGCGCGGTGCAGTTTGGCTCCAGTGGCAACCCGCGGTCAAAGCATTTTGCTGACCAGACGCAGCTCTTTTCAGAGCGAAAACTGAAGCCGGCCTGGTTCTACCCGGACGATGTACGAGCGAACGCCGTGCGATCCTATCACCCAGGCGAATAGCTGCGGCCGCCAGGCAACTTTCTTTGCTGCCAACCCGGCTGACGCTATCATGAATTCATCGTGCTGTATGCCAAATGGCCATTCCTGGTGAGGAGAGTCGGTTGACCAGAATTTCGAAATCTATTTCCTTGTTGGTGACCTGCGTGCTGGCGACGATTCTTTTCTGCGCCTGTCCGGCGACTGCGAAAAGTGGAGAATTGAAGCCTGAACCAGAGTTCGTCTCAATCTTTAACGGCAATAACCTGTCAGGCTGGGAAGTCACGCCGCCCAACAGTAAGGATGCCTGGTCAGTCAAGGACGGCATGATCGTCGGCGTCGGAGATAAAGGTCGCGGCTACCTTACCTACAGCGACAATAAGAAGATCGCCAACCTGGAACTTGTTTTCAGCTACCGGTTTCCGGGCAAGGGAAACAGCGGCGTCAGTATCCGCGGCATTGTCGACAAGACTGGCAAGCGAGACTTCCAGAGTTACCATGCCGACCTCGGCCATCTCGGGATCGGCAAGAACGTGATGGGAGCATGGGACTTTCACACGCCGGGGCGGACGGAGCACCGTTGCTTTCGTGGCGACAGCCTGGTGATCGACAAGAATGACCAGCCGCATATCACACCAATCAAGGATGGCCTGACGACGGCTGACATCAAGCAGGGCGACTGGAACCATGTCCGAGTTCTTGCTCTGGACAACAACTTCAAGCTGTACGTCAACGGCAAATTATCGTCGGAATTCACCGAGAATATTGAGCCCGGCAAACGGCTCGGCAAAGGAATGATTCAGCTGCAATTGCATGATCCCGGCATGATCGTGCACTTCCGGGACGTGAAGCTGAAAGTGCTGGATTGATGCGGCCAGGCCGGCAGACTTATGCCGCTAGTCGACCTTGATAAAGTCGGTCTTGAAGTGCTGGATGTGCGTCTTGAAGTCAGTACCGGCAAAAGCGGCGAAACGTACAACGCCGTCGGTGACCGTCTCCGGCACCTTGAATTCGACGACAAGCGTGCCCTCGCCCCGGACATTATGTAGCTGCCGCTCAACCCTGGCCGACTGTTTGCCCTGAATCAGCGTGACATGCATTTTCTGGCTTCCAAGTGTTGCCGGTAGCTTGTACTTGATCGTCAGCTTGGCCACACCGCCCGGCACAACGGTCATGGGAAGCGTGACGGAGAATATCTTCTGCTTCTTGGGAGCCGCTGGTGGTTTTCTGGGCCGGCGGGCTTCAGCCTCGGCTTCCTGTTTCTGCACAAAGGCCTCCCGCACATCCGCCTGCTCGCGTTGGCGGTACATGGCCAGCATCGGATCGCCGGTCTCCTGCATCCAGGCCAGCAGTCGGTCACGTTGCTGCTGGATCAGCTCTGCATGGTCGGGGCTATCGATCAGGTTGACCGTGCAATCGGGGTCGTTCAGGACGTCGAAGAATTCTTCCACCACGCGGTGCTGATAAGTCTCCAATCGCTCAGCCAGACTCTGGTTGTCGGCCGCCAGCTTTGCCAGTTGGCGATAGGTGTTCGTGCCAGTTGTGGCCGTGGCAAAGACCCGTGTGCCATTGGACCAGGGGTTGAAGATGTAGAGATAGCGTTTGGTCTCGATGGCCCGCATCGGATCGCGTGAGCGGCCCGCGTTTTCGTTGTACTCTTTGACCACGTATTCCCGCTTCGACTGGCGCTGCCCTTTTAATACCGATACGAAAGAACGGCCATCGAAACCGGGCGGGTGCTCGATTCCGGCGATATCCAGCACAGTTGGCAAGAGGTCGACTGCGGAAACCATATGCTCCCGGTCGAGCGTACCCTCGTTGGTCACGCCTGGCCAACGGACCGCCAGCGGCGTGCGGGTGCTATGGTGATAGAGCTGCGTTTTGGCAAATGGCAGCGGCATGCCATGGTCGGAGAGGAAGACGACTACAGTCTGGTCTTCCTTGCCGGAAGCGGCCAGCGCCTGCATGACTTCCTGCAGGCAGTCGTCGGCACGACGGACTGACGAATAGTAGAGACTCAGTTCCTGCCGGACGACTGGATCTTCAAACAGGAAGCCCGGTATGGGGACTTCGTCAGCGGTGTAGATTCGTGACGGAACATGGGGATCCTTGGCATTCGAGTTGCCCCGGACCTGGGAATAGAACGGCTTGTGTGGGTCAGAGATATTGACCATCAAGCAGAATGGCTTGCCCGCCTTGTCGGCAGCCGCAATTCCGCGCCGCGTTGCCTCGCCGTAAGATGCTGCATCCTTGATGTGATAACGCTTTCCCTCGGCATCGGTATCCAGCACGGCATCCCAGGCATACGGGTTGTAAGGAGTTGAGTGACTTGTCTTGCCGCGAATGGCGGTGAAGTATCCCGCCGCTTTCATAACGTCAACCAGGTGAGGGTGGTCGGCGTCCTTGACCTGGTAGAAGCCTTCCACACCGTTGTTGTGTGGATAGCGGCCGGACCACATCACGTTTCGGCCAGGCATGCAGTTTCCAACCTGCACATGGGCGTAGTGAAAACGCAGGCCGGAACGGACCAGGGCATCCATGTTCGGCGTGATCCCCTTCAGCCGACAGCCGTAACTTCCCATCGAGTCCGCATTCATGTCGTCCACGGTCACAATCAGGATATGAGGACGAGCCGTTTGGGCATTGGCCGTCACCGTCAGCAGCAACGTGGCTGCGAATGCAAGAAGTCGTTTCATCGAGATCTCCCTGGGCGACTCGTGAGCTGCTGAGCTGCCAGACTCAGCTGAATGGGGAAGGCAGGCCAATCGCTAGGCCAGGATGGAGGACATTGTGCTGGTGCCATCCGCATACTCGGTCGTGTTAACGCCCAGTGCCTGCAGCTGGGTAAGCCAGAGATTAGCAAGTGGAGTACCCTGTTCGCATTGGACATGTTGGCCCAATTTGAGTTTGCCGCCACCACCTCCGGCGACGATGACCGGCAGATCGTTGTATTGATGGGTTGCACCGTCACCGAGTCCCGCGCCTAAGGTGAAGATCGTGTTGTCCAGCAGTGTCGTTCCATGGGACTCCTCGATGCTATCCATCTTCGCCAGCAGGCGGGCATAGGCACCGACGTGGAACTGATCCAGTTTCAATAGGTCATCGACGAAGGTCGACTGGTCATGGGTCATCGCATGGTGGCTGCGCGGCTGGTCCAGGATGCCCTCGTACTTGTTGGTCGTCGTCCATCGCTCGGGCGCGATCATCAAGGTGCTGACGTTAGTGAGTCCTGATTGCAGGGCGATGATCATCAAATCGCCCATGATGTGAATGTACTCGTTGCGAGGGAAATGCTCGCTTGGGCGGGCGGGCTTGAAGCTGGCAATATCCGTTCGCAGCCTGTCCATCCTGTCCATGCGTGTTTCGATCGAACGAATTGAGTCAAAGTACTCGGCGAATTTCTGACGATCGATCTTGCCCAGCGTCTTCTGAAGACTCTTGGCGTTGCCCAGCACAAGGTCGGTAATGTTGCGGTAACGACTGTTGGAACTGGTGCTGAAGAGGCGGTCATAAACCTGCCGTGGATTCCGCATCGACGGTGCCACGTGGCCTGGGCCATACCATGACATGTTGTCAAAGTAGATCGACTCGATATTGTCCTTGGCGTCGTTGCAGCTCAATTCGAGCGTGGCGAATGGAGTCTTCCTACCGATCGTGTCCGCAGCCACATGATCCAGGGTGCGGGACAGCGGATAGGCGGAATTCGGTAGCGTGTAAGGCGCAGAGCTGGTCAGGTAGCAGGAGGCAGCCTGGGCGTGAGAATCGGTTCCGTTCTGGAAAGTCCTGTCCAGGCCGGTGATCAGGGAGAATTTCTCTCGCATCGGGTGCAGTGGCGCCAGCGTCTGTGTGATCGTGAGTGGATGGCTGCCGACCGGTGCTGAGGTACCGTCGAAGCGCCAGACATTGAACTGGTTTGCGAACTTTGGCAGTTCCCGGTCCGATTCGCCAGGGAAAAATCCTTTACGGATCAGGCCGTTAGGCAGGTAGAAAAACGCCAAACGGACTGCCGGCTTGCCACCGACACCGCCCCGGGCCACGCTCTCAAGCCAGGGAAGGCTCAAGGCAGCGCCGCCCAGCCCAGTCAAGAAGCTGCGGCGCGTTGTCCCTTGTGTTATCGCGTTGTTTGACATGGTCGATCTATTCAACTCCAACCGTTCGGAACGGATCACTCAGGGCGATCATCTTCAACAGGTCACGAAGACCGTCTTCACCGGCCATCGCTCGGGCAGCTATTTTGTTGAGTGTTGGAGCATCGGCAGCGTCCAGTTCACGACCCAGGGAGTAGGATAGCAGGTGAGCGGCAAAGCCACGCAGGAATCGACTCTTTTCCTTCAGCAGGATCTGTTTGAATTCGAGCGCGGTGCTGAATTCATGGCGGTTGAACAGCGTCCCCGAGGGATCGACTGCCCTGCCGTTCTCGTACTTGTCCCGCCACAATCCGGTCGGGCCGTAGTTCTCCAGGGCGAAGCCGAGTGGATCAATCGTGCGGTGGCAGGCCGCGCAGTCCGCACGGGTGCGATGTTGCTCGAAACGCTCTCGCAAGGTCATTTTTGCCAGCGTCTCTTCGTCTGCTTCCGGCAGCGGTGGCACATCCGCGGGCGGCGGCTCGGGCGGGTCGTTGAAAATCACCGCGTTGAGCCAGGCCCCTCGTGTAATCGGCTTGGTGCGCAGTGGCGAGGAGGTCATCGTCAGCACCGCAGCATTGGTGACCACGCCGCCCCAGCGCGGGTCGGTGAGAGGAATCCTCTTGAAGGTAAGAACCTGGACTCCCCGGCCGCTGACTTTGCCCAGGTAGGCATTTTGCAGGACGTTGCTTTGCCAGCTGAAGTCGGGGTTGAGCAGGTCCATGACCGAGCGATCTTCCACGTAAACCGTTTCGAATAACAGCAGGGGTTCGAGCATCATGTGCATGCTGGCTCGATAGGCACTCTGGAAATAGAAGTAGGGGAACTTCTGCTTGTCGGGAATCGAGGAGATCAGGCGATCCAATTGCAGCCACTGACCCGGGAACGTGTCACAAAAACGGATCGTCTTTGGGTCAGTCAGCATGCGGTCAATTTGTTCACTGAGGACCGCAGGGTCACTCAGCCTGCCCTCTTCTGCCAGGTCCAGCAGGATGTCGTCCGGTATGCTGCCCCAGAAGAAAAACGAAAGTCGCGAGGCGAGGTCGAAGCTGTGATTGCGGCCGGAATCCGCTGAGCCGGCTTCGTCTGCGACCGGCGTGTTGTAGAGGTAAAGGAACTCGGGGGATGCGATTGTCGCGCCTGTCAGGGTCTTCATGGTCTCCGTAAAGCTGGCCCCGGCTTGTAGCTCCCCTTCTGCGAAGGCAAGGAATCGGCTCAGCGTGGTCGGGTTGACCGGCATGCGAAAGGCTCGCCGCAGGAAAGGCTGCAACCTTTCACGAATAATCTGGACCTGGGCCCTGACACTGAGTTGATCACCGTCCGTTTCGGCGGGCAGTGTGAAAAAACTTTCCCAGCTGCGACACTCTTCCGGCTTCAGATCCCGACTTTCAACTATCGAGTGACTGAGTTGTAGAAAGGACTCCATCAAGAGTGGCGAGAGTGTCAAGTGATCGGCTCGATTGTCATAGCCATGTTCGGCCCGCAGATCCTGCGGGAATGGCCCGACTCCGATAAAACCCTCGGCCCGCGCGTTATCGACGTCCTTGCCAAGTGGCCGGTTCTGCACGAGCACCTCTGCCGGCATCGATCCAGTGGCAGGCTGAAAGTAATCCGTGTAGCGCCGCATCAACTTTTCGGGCAGAGCAAAGATATCCCTGTCCAGTTCCAGCAGGTCCACGACAGCATTGTTGTACTGGAAGCGGTTCATCCGACGGATCGGCGTATGGGTGAAACCGTCACTCTGGGCGGCCTGCCTGCTGATCGCCTTCAGGTGGGAGAGCATGGACTGGCGGGTGGCGGGTTCAAGTTGAGGTTCGCCTTCCGGTGGCATGTCGCCATCCTCGAGCACCTTGATGATCGTCTGCAGTAAAGCGGGATTACGTAGCAGGTCTCGGGAGCTGGAAAGGCGGTAGAGGTTGGTCTTGCCCTCGACGTTCTTGCGTTTGCCGTGGCACTTGATGCAGTGGGTGGCAAGCAGCGGCCGCACGACGACTGGGAAAATGTCCTGCGCCGCAGCAGGTCTATCGAGATAGCCAGTGGCTGCGGCAACGAGAAGGAGTAATAGCAGGCGTTTCATCACAGACGTCACGTGAGGGTGTTGATTTTCGGTAGCTGTGGTAGGGATTATAGCGTAGTTTTCAACTGGCAAGAGAAACACGCGTTTAACGTTCGACCTTCCAGATCCAGACGGAATTGTCGTCGCTGCCAGTTGCCAGGGACAAGCCGTCGGGACTCCAGGCAACGCCTCTCACCGGATGAGTGTATCCACGAAAGGTGGAGAGGGCCTGGCCGGTCGCCGCATTCCAGACTTTCGCTGTCTTGTCCTGACTCCCGGTGGCAAGTGTGCTTGCATCAGGACTCCAGACAACGCATTCAATCCGCTTGGTATGGCCCTTGAAAGTGCGGAGCGGCTTTCCCGTCTCGAGAGACCAGGTGATTGCCGTGTTGTCGCGGCCAGCACTTGCAAGCTGGTTACTGTTGGACCCCCAGCCCACACTCTCGATCGCCTCGGTGTGCCCGGCGAATTCTCGAGAGGGTGAACTCTGATTGGCATTCCAGATGCGAAGGATGTTGTCAAATCCGCCACTCGCCAGGTATTTCCCGTCAGGACTCCACTGCACGCTAATGACCAGGTCGGTGTGCCCCTTGTAGGTCCTGAGCAGTGTGCCGTCGTCGGCGTCCCAGACCTTGACCATCTTGTCCTGGCTGCCGGTGACCAGCTTGGAGTCGTCCGGACTCCAGTCGACCCCCATCACCGCATTGACATGCCCCTTGAGCGTGGCAATCAAGGCCCCTGTCCTGGCGTCCCAGACTTTCACGGTCCCGTCATAACTTGAAGTGGCAATCCGGGCACCGTCGTGGCTCCAGTCGACGCAATAGACATAATTTGTATGGCCTGAGAGAGTGCGTATGGTCTTCCCGGTCGCTGGATCCCAGATCCTGGTCGTTTTGTCTATCCCTCCACTGGCGAGCCTTGTGCCATCGTGGTTCCAGGCCACGCTGATCGTCGTTCCCTGGTGGCCAAGCAAGACGCTGGCTGGTTCTTGGCCCGGCGCGGACGAGAGGCTGGAGAGACAGAGAAGATAGGTGACAGCCTGTGCCACCGTTGGAATTATGCGGTGCATTGTGTCTCACACTTACTGTTGGCCCGTTAGAGATCAGGCTTTGAGGTGAAAATAGCTGTGGATGTGAGGCTGTCCGCGAAAATACCAAACCATCTCCGGGCCTTCGATTTGCCAGGTATCCCAGACCTTGTCGGATCCGACGTCGTATTTGCCATCGTAATAGGAGACATGGAGTTGGTCGATCAACTTCTTGTTTCGGATCGTATCGAGCGTGGCCGATACATCTCCTTGACGGAACATGGCCATCATTTTGCCCATGGTTGTGAGTAGTAAGTCCTGTTGATCCTGGCTGAGCTCGGAACAGCTGAGGCCGGGAAGCCCGGTTTTCTTCTTCGTGATCACGGTGGTCGGTTTTTCAGCGCGAGGCTCGGTAGATGCCAGGGCCTGTTTTTGTTGTGTTCCATCGAGGCCCTGGACAAACTCGTTAAAGATTTTCCCCTGGTACCAGTAGGCGTTGCCCGGATGATCTTTCGTTTCGTTGAAATCCTCGGGGAAGTGGCCGTAGAAAATCGGTGCCCCGCCAAAACCGAGTCCCTTGTCGCTATGCACGTTGCAGCGGCGAGTCACGTGATGGCCCGTGTAGATGAACTCAAAATCCTCGTCCTCGGGCGTTCCAAAGAAGCCCACCGACGGGGCGTTCTTTTTGTCACCATACTGGTCACCTTTGACCTGCTTGTTGACCGCGTCCCGATGCTCGGGAGTGTGCAGGGAGTCGAAGATGGCCTGGATCAGCTGACGCTGGTCGGCGTTGAAAGTCGTGGGGATTCGATGTTCAGGATGGATGTACCACCAGTTGCTGATGTACTGGCGGCGCTGGTGATCGCGGGGTAGGCAGATCTTCTGTCGTTGCTCATCGCTGAGGTTCTTGTAGAGTTGCATTGAGAGCGAATCGCCCGGCGACGCGGCGCCGAGAGCGAGGCTTGAAAACGTATCAAGCGGTGCCAGGGCCAACAAAGCGGTGCTGGCGCTGGCCGTTTTCAGGAGATCACGGCGGTTTACAGTCTTCATGCTCTTCTCCGATGCCCGTACATACGCTGTCTGGGAGAGTATAACCTAAGCGGCAAGGGATTTGTCCGTAGACCCTGATGCGAGCTTAACGCAGCGCGACGCTTCGGGAATATCCTAAGACTGAAAGCAGAATGAATGAGCATGCTGCTAGTGGATAGGGTCAATCACTGCACTCCCAATAAGAGTGCTTACTGGTGTAGTGCCTGTGAATGTCATAGCCAGTTTGAGATCACCTGCAGCCAAAGTACGGATTCTACCGGGACCCGAACGAGCACTGAAAACTATCGCTGTCATGAGTGCGGCGGCCGCATGTTCTGCCCGCGAGTCGTGGTGAGATGGCCTCATGGCTTGCTCGGATTTGGATTGTTCGCCGTTGTTCTGGTGCCCCTGATGGATTTGCAGTTTGACTTTGGGGTCGACGGTCTGATCCCCTGTTCGATCGGATTGGGTGTTTTCTTTGGCGCGCTCGGCTTTTGGATGGGCCTTGAATTAAGGAAGTGGAAAGCCTGGCGTTTTAAGCAGGCAATGAAAACTCCATCTGAATTGGCCAGGGAGGCAGAAGCACATCCTCACCAACCGGTCTATCGTGATTCGGAGACTGATTTTAATGCGTGGGCCGAACAGTTTATGAGTAGAGAGAAACTGCGAGAACTTCACGCCGAACATGGATGCGAGTGGACTGGTATGGATGAAGTGCCGGCCGTCAAAAGCCATTAGTGTTATGACCCCGACCGCAAGTATTCGTATGTCACGTTTTATGTCTGCCTGGTCACAGCAGTCTTGTTATTTGCACTTGGAAAGTGGCAACAAGGGAGTCGCGACGTAGACCACAACGAGCACCATGCGCCCCACCAACACGAGGCCCACTAACCTTCGACAGCCACGGTGTAAGCCGCAGGGAATCGTAGGTTCTTGCATCGGTTTGATGCTGGCGACAGCAGCAACCGTATTCTGCTGTCGCCATCTCTGTAATCAAGCGAGTGCGATAGTTAATTCACTCAGTCTTCTTCTACGAAGATAACGCCCGAGACTATCATGGCCAGGATGCCGATGATGGTCAGAAAGAACCCGTAACTGAAGCTCATTGCGTCACTTGCGGGCATGGGGCCAGCTATCAATGATGCGCCGGCGAGAATTCCAAGAGCCACATAGTTGCGTTTCTGATGAAGAAGCCCGGCTGCAATCACACTTGCAAGGAGGGCGAACAAGAACGAGGAACCGTTCTCCGTGTCGGTTGCCCAATCGTATCCAGAAAGTGACAGGTCCGGCATTTCTTCACCTGTCAGTTCGGCCAGCCGTTCTACCACGTCGCCCATGGGTCCCAGGTCTGCCTTGACCCAGGGGAGGAAAAAGGCGAGCACGACGACTCCCGCACAAATTCGAGGTATGTGATCACGCATAGAAGTCCTCCTTAAGAAACACCCAAAAGCCGTCGCGCCCGTACTTGCAACAGTTAGCTGTCTGCTTGCTGAGCGACGAGTATGTCATGAAGTACTTCTCCACGGACATCGGTCAAGCGGAAATCGCGGCCCGCATGACGGTACGTTAATCGTTCATGATCCAGGCCTACCTGGTGTAGTATTGTCGCATGCAGATCGTGCGTGTGGGCAGAGTTCTCTGCTGCCATGATGCCGTATTCATCGGATCTGCCGTAGACCATGCCGCCTTTCACCCCGCCACCGGCCATCCATGAAGTGAAACATAAATTGTGGTGTTCCCTGCCGGCGTGATTCGCATTGGTATTAAATGGTGTGCGGCCGAACTCCGAGGTCCAGACCAGCAGTGTCCTCTCAAGCATGCCACGCTGTTTCAAGTCACGTATGAGTCCCGCAAGCGGCTTGTCAATGTTTTTTGCCAGCCGGGCGTGGTCTGCCATGTTGCCGTGCGAATCCCAGTTACTGTTTGAGCCGACATCGATCAGCTCAATAAACCGTACGCCGCGCTCTGCTAACCTTCGTGCCATCAGACATTGCCAGCCAAATCCTGACGTGTCGGCACGTTCCATGCCGTACATTTGCAGCGTCTTCTGGGTCTCGCCAGACAGGTCAAACGCTTCCGGAGCTGCCTGCTGCATCCCAAAAGCGGTCTCGAACGACTGTATCCGGGCATTGATCGCCAAGTCGACGGATCGGCTTTGCTGGTGACTGCGATTAAGGCGTCTCAGTAGCCCCAATTCCATTTGTTGTTGTCGACGGGACGCAACCCTGGGAGTGACGTTGGGGATGGGGTCTTTCCCCGGCATGACATGGGTGCCTTGATGACATCCTGGCAGGAAACAACTGCCCCAGGTCTGCGCACCGGCGTAGGGAGCAGCAGGTGCCAGCACCATGAAAGAGGGCAGGTTCTGGTTTTCCGTACCCAGACCATAACTAACCCATGAACCAACACTGGGGCGCGCAAACTGTGCTGAGCCGGTATGGGCGGCAAGTGTCCCCTTGTCATGTCCGTCGCTATCACAGTGCATGGCATTGAGTACACAGATGTCGTCAATGACCTCTCCAATATGGGGGAAGAGATCGCTGACCCAGATTCCGTTCTTGCCATATTGTTCGAAGTTCCAGCGTGACTTAATCAAGTGCCGGGTAAACTCACCTGACTTGTTGAGCCAGCGCGAGGCAACGATAGACTTGCCATGATCTTTCGTTAACTGGGGTTTGTAATCGAAGGTGTCGACATGGGAGACGCCTCCGGTCGCATAGATAAAGATCACGCAATCAGCTGCCGAGGGAAAATGCGCGGGCCGGGATGCGAGTGGATCTACCGCCTGGGCCTGCAGGTTTCCACACATGCCGGCGAATGCTGTCATGGCAAAGCCACCGGAGGCACTTTTCAGGAATTGTCGGCGATCGCTGCTAAATGGAAGCGTCATGATGAATTCGTATGTGGCTAATCGACAAACAGAAAACTATTGCTAGTTAGAATTACGCGGGCTAAACCCGACCAGGCCTGATCTTCGGAGGCGGGCTGATTGTGGTCGGAAAAATGCTGGCTGTACGTCGTCACGAAGTCTACGGCCGTATCGAAATCTGACTTGCTTGGCTGTCTGCCGTGCCCTAATTCAAATGCCAGGCGTACACGTTGTTCGGTCGTTTTTTCTGCGGTGACGATTCGCTTTGCCAGGCCGTCCGCTTGATCGTGAACGAATTTGGAGTTCATCAGGAAGAGTGCCTGGGTTGGCGTGACAGTCGGTTGACGTTTGCCAATGCTCACATTTGGGTCTGCGGAATCGAACAGCTCAAGGTAGGGATTACGTCGATTCCGCTGTTGCATTAAATAGACGCTACGCTGGTTTGACTGATAAACCGCGTGAAAGGGATGATGAATCGTAAATCCCCATGTGTTTACATCGGGGAAAGGATGAGGTCCCGGTTTGCTATGGTCGAGATTTCCACTTACCGCCAACATGGCATCTCGCATGGATTCGGCATCCAACGCACGTCGCGTATATCTCGAAAGGAGACTGTTATCGGGATCAATTTGTAATGATTCCGATTGGTTGACGCTGGAAAGCTGGTAGACGCGTGACCGCATCATGACACGGTGCAAATGTTTGATGGACCAGTTGGCTGCGATGAACTCTGCAGTCAGCCAATCGAGCAGTTCCGGATGTGTCGGCCTGGCTCCGCGGAATCCAAAGTCACTTGGGGTAGAGACGATTCCACGGCCGAAATGCCATTGCCAGACCCGGTTGACGAGGACACGTGCGGCCAGCGGTTTCTCGGGTCTTGTTATCCAGTCGGCAAGTTGTAGTCGACCGCTCCCCTTGTCTTCAGCCGGTAACTGGTCCGCGCCAAGGACCTCCAGAAAACGTCGTGGCACCTGGTTTCCCAGTTTGTCAGGTTCACCGCGTAGTTGAATGTGAGCGTCAACCGGCTCGCCCTCATGCACGCCGTAGGCGACTTCGTAGGGTGGAGTTTCCGACAACGTTGTTTCTTGTTTCTTCAACTGGGCCAACTGGGCATCGATTTCAAGAATGCGTCTCTTGTCGGCCTCTGTTTGCACTCGCGCCATGACCTCAGGGCTGTCAGGTGGAGCGAAAGGTGTTTCCAGAAGGCCAATGTTGTCGAGATCCCGAGCACTTGCCGGGCCTGACACGTGCCCGGTTCCATCGCAGATAAAGCAATCAGCAATGCCATTCCAGTTAGGTGCCGTCTTTTTGTGGGTGAAGTGAGTCAGGTCACCGGGTGCTCCGACGACTCCCGCATAGGTCTTCTCCTTGGGGTTGATGACGACCTGGAGCGTGTACCATTTCCCGGTTTCGAGCAGGCGAAGGTTTTCCCATTTGGCGCCATTTCGAATAGCAAAGTGCGTTGGTGTCACGCTGAATTCGACGGCCAGCGACTGTACCACGCCCTGCCCCAGGTAAAAGCGGTAGGCCCCTTTTTGAGTGGCTCCA
>Ga0209089_10000247_pt1 | contig 51487 bp, 48 predicted proteins | sample ArcticOcean_MG_C_FD_187431 | JGI IMG/M metagenome (GOLD analysis project Ga0209089, IMG submission 187431) | Marine microbial communities from western Arctic Ocean - ArcticOcean_MG_CB2_150 (SPAdes) (version 2) | ecosystem: Environmental > Aquatic > Marine > Oceanic | place: Arctic Ocean: Canada...
TGACTCAAGCGACACTTGGAGCCAGAATTAATAGAGCATAGAAAAAGGGGGACAATTTTACACGAGGTCTCTTATTTCACAATCAACTGTTCCATTCGAGTCAATTCAGCAAGCCACTCCAATTCCCCCAACTTAAGAGCAAGCCTGCATAAGTGATTTAGAAGGGGCGCAGATTGACTGGAGTAATAAAGCTGGCAACGGTCTAGTTTCGAGTGCTTAGCTGAGTCGCCCGTTGACGAATTTCTTCCTGAATACCTGACAGAGACCGAACCCAAGGATTGTGTTCTTTCAGGCTCGCCGGCAGCTGATCGATCGCGGCACTGGCAGTATCTCGCGTATTGAAATTTCCAAATACCACGACGAACCACGGTTTATCCTGATAGCGAGTTTCAAAATATCCCTTTGTTCCCGCGATCACTTCTTGGTCTAGGAAATTTTGCACGTTGGCTTCAGATCTGGAGCCGAGAACCTGAACTAAGTAGTGACTAACAGGGTAATTAAGCAAAACTCTCTCAAAGCTCCTTAGGGTTGGTCCGCCGTTGGTTACTGTTGAAACTGGAGCAGTTCCCAGACTCACGCTGCTAGCAATCTGAGTCGTCGATGACTGAGAAGTCTCTGCGACAATTTCTTCTACTAGCATTTGGACGTTTACATTCTCAGCTGGTAATGACTGTTGCTCAACTAGCTCTATACCAGAGTTTACGGCTAACTCAGAAAAGCTCTCTGTCGCAGCTTGCCTTGTTGCAATTTCTGGTACTTCAGTTTCCAGCGCCCCAACTTCCAGTGAAGAAGACGCTGAAAGTTGAGGGTCAGTCAATGGAGACTCTGCCACTACAGCTACTTTTTGATCAGGTTCACCCCCAAATATTTCATAGCTGGCGACTGCCGACTCTACCTGAATAGGGCTTTCCCAAAACATTAGACAACCGAAAAGCAGAACCACCAAAGCTGCCGCTGCTGCCCAATAATGTAGGGGCGGAGAAGCAACTTTTTCGACGGCCGTTGGTTCGAGAACATGCTCATAGGCCATATTCGCCAAAGTATCAGTTATTAATGCATTGATGGTGCCCGGCATCCCATTGGAGTTATTTTGGATACTGCCAAGATCATCACCGTTAATTGGCATTCCACCCTTGTAGCCGGCTGTTGTTAATTTAAATACAATATACTCTGCAATTTCTTCAACACCAAAGCCATCGAGCTCCAACTCAAAAGCATTACTCTCATTACTTAGCAACAGAGTATTATGCAATAAATTCCCAAGTTGTGGTTCGCCTAAAAGCAACGCGTGGATGCTAGATTCAGGGGCCGTCTGCAGAAGCAAAGAGATAACTTCCAAGACTTCTCTACTCAGCTCATGGGCATCATCGATGATAACTATTATGGTTCGTGCTTCGAGATCTAATTGAGTGGCAAGCTGACAAATTTCTCTTAGTGTGGATTCGTCATTAGCACAGACTGACGGATTGAGATCTAATTGAACGACCAACTGTTCTAGAAATTGGGCCTGATTCATGAACAGCGTGCCAGCTATGCGCACGCACACAGCCTCCTCAGAATAACTATTTTCGAGAGCTTGGGCTAGCGTAGTTTTACCAGAACCCAAGCAACCGGTTACGGAAACGATTGCGCTCCCATAAAGCGACAATTCGAGTAGTTGATCGAGAAGCTGTTGTCGATTTCCGCCAACGAAGAAATCTCGGCTTAAGGTGCCGGGCTCGAAGGGGTCGAAATTAAGGTTTAATTGGTTTAGATAAGCTTTCACGTTATCGGCAAAGGTTTTCACCAGCGGTCAAAGTTTGTTCTAGCATCTGTCTCTCGATATCGCCTGCAACTACAGCCTCTCCAATCGCCTTGTATAAAACGAAACGGGTCTTCCCAAGCTCGGCTTTTTTATCTGAAGACATGAGATCCAGATACTGCTCTATTTCTATATCGGCAGGCGGCACAACTGACATACTAAAATTTTGCTCTAAAACAGCACGGATTTTTGCTGCATCGGTCTGCTCTATCCAACCTAGACGCATCGATAAATCCGCAGCCATAACCATACCCATTGCTACAGTTTCGCCGTGTAGCCAGACCCCATAGCCACTGGCAGTCTCGATGGCGTGCCCAAAGGTGTGGCCGAGATTCAAGAGCGTTCGAATACCCGCTTCTTTCTCATCTACGGCAACTAGATTTGCTTTTGATTGGCAGCAGGTTGTGATCGCTTGAGCCAGAGTGATACCTTCTAGCAGCAAGAGCTGACTGGCGTTCTCTGCAAGCCAAGTGAAGAAGCTGGCATCGTTAATTAGGCCATATTTAATCACCTCAGCTAGACCAGCCTTTATTTCTCGTTCCGGCAGAGTATCTAGAACTCTGGTATCTGCCAGCACACATAAAGGCTGATAAAACGCCCCGATCATATTCTTACCTAGGGGATGGTTAACTCCGGTCTTACCGCCGACAGAAGAGTCAACTTGAGCCAATAAGGTTGTAGGGATTTGTATAAAGCTTATGCCACGCTGAAAAGTGGCTGCGACAAAACCAGTAATATCGCCTATTACGCCACCACCCAGCGCTATTAGTTTGGTCTGTCGATCAAATTTCCCTGCCATCAGCTGATCATAGATCACGGAAATGCTGGCTAGTGTTTTGTGAGATTCACCATCAGGCAAAATTATTTCAGAACATTCTCGAGGAGCGAGTAACGCTTTTACCCTTTCCAGATACAAAGGCGCCACGACATCATTAGTAATAATTACGATACGCCCCTGGCCAAGAAAAGGATCCAATAGCAAGGATTCCTCAAGTAGGCCATTGCCAATAAATATCGGGTAGCTACGTTCACCCAAATTGACGTTTACGGTTTGCATGAATTTTGACCCAACTGTCATCTAAGAAAAGTAAAAAGAATATTTAAAAAATTGTACATGTGCTCACTAAAAATCTAAATCAGCATCGTCTTCCCGAATAGCTTTTCCCAGATCACTTTTACTCAGATCAAGATGCTGCTCAATTTCTTGGCTTATGCTTCTTGGATGACGCCGATTAGTTTCAATTATTATGTCGGCCACTTCACGATAGAAAGGATCTCGAATCTGCGCTAATTCACGCACCGTTGCAGCGGGGTCTGGAGTTTGCAACAAGGGGCGGCTCTTGTCTCTGCTCGTTCGCTCAATCTGCTGGCTAAGAGGAGCATGCAGATAAACTATGACTCCCCGAGAGCTCAACCATTTGCGGTTCTCCTCTTCGGTTACTGCGCCTCCACCAGTCGCTAACACAATGCCCTTTTTCTGAGTGAGCTGATCAATCATTTTTAATTCACGGAGACGAAAACCACTCTCACCTTCCACATCAAAAATCCAGGGAATATCAGCACCAGCAGATGACTCAATTTCGTGATCAGAATCGTAGAACTCTTTTCCCAACAAATCTGCAAGAACTCGACCAATAGTTGTTTTCCCAACACCCATGGGACCAACTAAAAAGACGTTTTCAGATTTATTCATTTTTATACCTGAAGCCTTCCGTCCTAGGAATAGCATTTATATGCATCGAAACCTTTTACAGATAACTCGAAGCAGAGATTACTTTAATGAGTAGCTATTGATTTCAGGAGCTACTAGATTCGACAATAAATAGTCACTTGCAACTTTGAACCCACTGGGTCAAAGCTAGCTGTAATTAACTATCGAACTGAAATTTCGGCAATAATTTTATGGTGTAATAAATATCAATGGCTTAGTGCGGCGACTCGCGTTTTCAGTGCGCTCAAACAAGCTACTATATAAGGCACATTGCCCAGTATAAGGGTTTTCGATGCGATTTTCACGGGTCCAGGCCCTTTCTTAGGCAAGTAAGAGAACGATTTTGGGGAACTATCTCCAATAACCCTAGGTCCTCCATATTTATACAAGCGACTACTGCGGCAGCGTGCTGCAGGTGTATAATGGCTTCATGCTTCAATGCAAGACAGAATGGGCGATATCAAGGCAGTGCCCTCCTTTGGACGATAATTAGAACGAGTGCTTCGGCATAATTTTTGGACAGAAGCTTGAGAGCATATTCCAAGGCGGAATTTACCGTGCAGGCTAGATATAAGACCTATTTCAAATGGACCGCGATGATCGCCGGCGGAAGCTTGGCTGGTATGGTTATGATCGCTATGGCTGCCTACATGTACTTGGCGCCACTCCTTCCTTCTGCAGAAACCTACCGCAACGTGCAGTTAGAGACTCCTCTACGAATTTATACCTCCGATAATCGCCTCATCGATGAAATTGGAAATAGACGAAACCCCGTTGCCTATGAAGACATTCCTCAAATATTGACAGATGCCCTCATCGCCACCGAAGACGTGCGCTTTTATTCTCACCCAGGGGTAGATATTCAAAGCTTGTTGCGAGGCTTCTATGGTTTTATTCGCGGGGAAAGAAGAGGTGGTGGCAGCACAATTACCATGCAACTTGCCAACAACCTCTCCTTCGATAGTGACAATGTCTATCTACGTAAATTTAAAGAAATCCCTTTTGCTCTGCAGATTCAAAGAGAATTGAGCAAGGAAGAAATCCTAACTCTCTACCTTAATACTATTTATTTCGGAGCAGGAGCTGATGGCATCGGTGCTGCTGCCTTCGTTTATTATGGCAAGGATGTAAGTGAACTGACCCTAGCAGAATCCGCCATGATGATATCGCTACTACCCTGCCCCTCTGCCTGTAATCCACTTACTAGCCCAGAACGATCAATTGAGCGGCGAGAAACCCGACTTCGAAACATGTTGAAAGAAGGCATGATTTCCAGAGAGGAATTTCAAGTCGCAGATAATGCTCCAATTACAGCTCTACGCCGTAATCGAAATATCGAAGTTCCCGCACCGTATGTTGCAGAGATGGTCAGACAGCAACTCTTCGATGAATATGATGAAGATACCTATTCCCAAGGATTCGAAGTAACCACCAGCATCGACGGCGATAAGCAACTCGCTGCCAATCAGGCATTAACAGAAGGTTTGGAGATTTACTATGACAAGCGCCATGGTTATCGAGGCGCTGACGCTAATTATCCCCCAAATCCACTCGAACCAAATGAATTCTGGTTGCAGCACCTGCAGCCAATTTCAGCCTTCGGAAATCAACAACCTGCCATTGTCACCGATGTAGAGGAACGATCTTTTACCGCATTATTAAAAACTGGGGAAAGCGTTCAGGTTGAATGGGAAGGCATGAGCTGGGCTTATACCTTCAGGAGTCGCAACGAAGCTTGGCCACCACCAGAAACAGCATCTGATGCTGTTGAAATTGGTGATCTGGTTAGAGTTAAGCAAAAAGATGGCCAGTGGGAGCTTGGGCAGGTACCGGATATCCAGGCTGCTCTGGTATCTATGTCTCCTACTAACGGTGAGATAATCGCTCTAGTTGGAGGCTATGATTTCCGTCGTAGCCAAGTTAATCGCGTTTTAACACCGCGACCCCCTGGTTCAAACTTTAAACCCTTTCTTTATGGTGCTGCCCTGGAAGAAGGCTATTCACCAGCCAGTACCATAAACGATGCTCCGATAACTCGAGGGGATTACCGGCCGAATAATTACGAGAACAATTTTCTTGGACCAATCACTTTGCGTTATGCGCTGAAGGAGTCACGAAACGTTCCGGCCGTTCGGCTTTACGATCAACTCACCTCAAGTAAAGTACTTCCCTTCGCTGCTAAATTTGGTTTCCAAACTCAAAACTTTCCCCGCAACGATTTGACTGTGGCACTAGGCAGCCAAGATGTACAACCGTTGGAAATCGTGACGGCGTACTCAGCGTTGGCTAATGGGGGATTCAAAGTTGACCCCTGGTTCATCAAAGAAATCACCAGTGATACTGATGGCCTGATCTATCAGTCAAACCCGCTGACTGTTTGTGAAAATTGCCAAACAAGTCAGGATAAAACCACAGAAATAGTCGTACCTGCACCACGAATTGTAGATGCTCGAGTCGTCTATATACTTAACTCCATGTTGCGCTCTGTGATCGTGGAAGGCAGCGGCACTAGAGTTAACCGAGAGCTTCAGCGAAGTGATCTTATGGGCAAGACCGGAACGACCAATGGGCCTACGGAATTATGGTTCTCTGGATTTAACCGAGACATAGCCACCACCGTCTTTGTTGGCTTCGATCAGCCGGAACCCTTGGGCGAGAGAGAACAAGGCGCCACGGTAGCCGTACCAATTTGGATCGACTATATGCGTCATGCGCTTGACGGAATGCCTGAAAATACCATGAAGCGTCCAGATGGTATTGTCGATTTGCTCATTGATAAGACCACTGGAGAAGCTGCAACACCAGGCGAAACTAATGCGGTCTTTGAATATTTTCGTACTGAAAATGCTCCCCAAACACCAGATAGCCAATTGCCTGGTATTGAGCTAAACGAAGAAGAAACGGAGGAGCTTTCGACGGAAACTATTTTTTAACAAGCCAAGGCCTGGATTCTCGAACAACTTTAAATTAATTTTTGGGTCGCAGTCCTAGCTAGAATTCTGAATTTCTACTACCGCTCAAACAAAAAGGGATTCCGCGAGGAATCCCTTTTTTGAATTGATTTAGAGGTTTGAGCCAGTAGTTTCAGCTCAGAAGTGCCTCTAAGCTTAAACTTTTCGACTACCGAAACGCTTCTTAAATCGATCAACACGGCCACCGCTGTCCAATATCTTCTGCTTACCAGTATAGAAGGGGTGACACTCAGAACAAACTTCAATGAGTATGTCCTTGCCCAGCGTTGACTGAGTTTCGATAACATTACCGCAGCTACAGGTCGCCTTAATAGGCCCATACTTTGGATGAATATCAGCTTTCATGATTATTCCTTATAGATGATGTCGCAACCTTCGATCTTTTGAGGCACCACTTCTGCTTTCTTGTAGGTGAGCCACACAAGGGGCGAGCATTCTATCAGAGAACTAGAAAGACGCAAGTGTAACGGGATTCTATCAACGACGGGAATAGTCTAGCTACCGCAGGCTTGAGGGAAGTTCTATTATCAAAATAAATAGTTAACTGTGATCTTCCCTGATCTGGCTGTGGTTCCTGACAACTTCTTCCATGATTTTAGTAAATAGCTCTGTTACTAATTCCGGATTGACATTGGACTCCCCGCAAAGCGCTCGTAATTTTTCTAATTTCTGTGCTTCACGATTTGCATCCACTGCATCTAACTGATTACTGGCCTTGAGCAAACCCACTTGGTGAGTCAGCTTAAAACGAGTCGCCAATAAATCAATAAGCGCAGCATCGATCTCATCAATATTGTCACGCGCTGCCAACAACTCATCTGGAACCGACTCAAGAGTCATACTCTACTTCCCTCTAGCTACTTTTTACTTGCCTAACATAACTGGAACTCTGTGGATTATAAACCATCGAGTTCCACAGCACAGCTTCTGCTGTTAACAGGGTAATTCATGGCAGCACATTAGTTGTTTGATTCACAGATTGTAATTACACTGCATGCTTTCCATCCAGCATAGATCTTCTGTTCTGAGTCTTCATGTCAAACATTCAGAAATTCCAGACCAATAAGTATCACGGTCAGGTATTAAAAATTGCAATTCCAACACCCCTGCGTCGACTTTTCGATTATCTGCCCGCAGATGAAGACATTGATGAAAACCACTCCAAGCAAAGCAAACTGAAACCCGGAATCCGAGTACTCGTGTCATTCGGAAGAAGATCAGTTGTTGGTGTATTGGTAGCGATAGCTACTGGCTCGGCTCTAGAACAAAGGCAATTAAAAAAAATTACCCAAATTCTCGACGAATCACCTCTCTTTCCCAGCCCCCTGCTTAAGACACTTCTTTGGAGCGCAGCATACTACCAACATCCTATTGGCGAGGTATTAAGCACAGCATTACCGTCAAACTTGCGCTCAGGTGATCCGCTCAATGAAACTTTCCATTGGTGGAAAATTGCAAAATCTGTTTCCGCAGAAGCAATGAGTGCCCTAACTTGTGCACCAAAACAGAACGCGCTTTACCGACTCTTAGCATCGAATGACAAAGAAAATACTAAAACCACTATAGAAGTCATTAAAAAAGCAGGCTTCACTAAACCGCTCTTAAACGAATTGACCAAGAAAGGATTTACCGAAGAAATAATCGAAACCACTGCTTCAGCAGAAGCTTTTGCCGCGATTGATCCTGTTGCTTTTAATAAAATTAGTCTAAATAAGGAACAAAGTACTGCCGTGGAAGCTATCATAAAAAAACGCGGCAGCTACTCGAGTTTCCTTCTAGATGGAGTAACTGGCTCAGGCAAAACCGAAGTATATATGCGGGTTATGCAAGAGCAATTGGCACGTGGGAAGCAATGCCTGGTCATGGTGCCAGAAATAGGCCTGACTCCCCAAACCATTGCACGTTTTGAAGAGCGCTTTCCTTGTCCGGTCGTTGCCTTGCACTCCGGGCTAAACAACAAAGAGAGATTACGCGCCTGGCGCGCCGCCAAAGAAGGGAGAGCGGGTATTGTAATCGGCACTCGTTCAGCGATTTTCACACCTCTGGCTAAGCCTGGATTAATTGTAATCGACGAAGAGCACGACCCTTCATTTAAGCAACAAGAGGGGTTTCGTTATTCTGCAAGGGACTTGGCTGCGGTGCGCGGCCGAGAAGAAAAACTTCTTATTATTCTTGGCACGGCAACTCCTAGTCTTGAAAGCCTTTACAATGTGCGAACAAAAAAATACCAACACTTAAAACTAAACCAAAGGGCAGGATCATCTAAGCCAGCCAAAATGGAACTCGTTGATGTCGCTGATGGGAATTTGGACAACGGCTTTTCATCCCAGCTTTTGTTTCGCATTGGAAAACATTTACAAGAAGGCAATCAGGTTTTAGTTTTCATTAATCGCCGTGGTTTCGCCCCAATATTAAATTGCCAAGCCTGCGGATGGATTTCTGAATGTGAAAACTGCATCGCTCAATTAACAGTCCATGCTAAACCACCTAGCATGCGCTGCCACCACTGTGGAATAGTTAATCTCCTGCCAAAATATTGCCCACATTGTAAATCCACAAATCTTTCCACATTGGGAATGGGAACGCAGAAAATTGAGAGCTTTCTAAGTAAGAAATATTCTCAGCACAAAGTGATTCGCATCGACCGCGACTCTACTCGGAGCAAAAAACGCTTATCCCAGTTATTGGATGAAGTTCAAAAAGGTGATCCTTGTATTTTGCTAGGGACACAAATGTTAGCCAAAGGGCACCACTTCCCTAATATTACGTTGGTGGCAATTGTGGATGCAGATGCTGGCTTGTTTAGTGCGGACTTTCGCGGGCAGGAACAAATGGCCCAAACTATTGTGCAAGTTGCTGGTCGTTCTGGCCGTGCTGATCGAGAAGGCGAAGTGCTCATTCAGTCTCGTCACTCAAATCACTCTACCCTTCAACGCCTAACACAAAAGAGCTATGGCGAATTTACCGAAGCACTGTTTAAAGAAAGAGAGCAAACCTTCATGCCTCCCTTTGCCCATTTATGTTTGATTCGAGCAGAAGGGAAGGAATTCAAAACACCACTAGCATTCTTGCAACAAGTCGCGGCATTGACGGAACAACTGTGTAAACAACATAAATTCTCCATCGAGCTACTGGGGCCGCTTCCTGCTCCCATGGAAAAACGCGCAGGACGATTTCGTCTGCAACTATTACTAAAAAGTGGCAAGAGGACAGACCTACAGAATCTACTTTCAATTCTAGCGCCCCTGATGGAAACTGTTAAAGTCACAAGCTCGATACGATGGAGTATTGATATTGACCCTTCAGAATTGATTTGAGCGCTAACTCAAGGCCAATCAGCCTCAAAATCACCTTTAGCTTAGCCTGAACCAACCGATAATTGAGGTGGTTGTAATAATATCTCTTAATTTTTTTCTTTAAAAACAGGGTGGTAGAGTTAGCAAACCGACAAAAATAGAAGACACTTAAGAGATACAAAAGTGACCCAAGATTTCGCCAAAATCAAACCCGAACCCCTGCTGGAGCGTAAACCTGTGACGACGCCGCCGGCGTGGTCGCTGATGTTCACTGGCATGATCGTAGGTTTAGCAGTTGGTGTTCTGGGTTGTGTACTGTTTTATCTGTCTGGGAATGTTCCTGCCCTGAATCTAAATGCTAACTCTCCAGTTAGCAGCAATTCCGACCTTTATAGTGGTGAAGAGCCACAAAGTGCAGTTGCTGCCGTTCAACCCGAATTTGAGTTTTATACAGAGCTATCTGAATACGAAGTAATAGTCGATGCCACGCCTGTAGATTTCACAGAAGAACAAGTGGCGCGCGCTGCAGCTGATATCATCAGTTCGCAGACTAGAGGAGCTGGTGATGAAAAGGGCGAATCAGCTGCAGCTTTTCTGCCAAACAATACGCCAACTGCTGTTAGTATAATGCTTCAGGCCGGAGCATTCGAACAACAGGGGTCAGCCAATCTTGAAATGCAGCGGCAACAAGCGCTTGGACTCAACGTAACAGTAAAACAACAAGCACTTCCAGGCCGACTTTTTCTAGTCCAATCCGGCCCTTATACAGATCAGCAGCAACTGAGCTCAGCCGAGCAACTGCTGCGCTCTAATAATATTTCCAGCATCCGCCTGCTTCCGCGATAGATCATCTGCACAATCTAACCTCACCAACGCTTGAAATTCAGTGCTCTACCCCCAAATAGATAAGCCTGCTCAATAAGATCATAGCGTATAGAACCTCCAGCGCGCTTCGGATCGTTAAGCAACGCTGTGGTACTGTAAGCACTGAGTTAATACTTTCTTGCGGCCACAGCTTTACTAAGAAAAATAGAAAGCAATCGGGAGACTTAAATTGGAACAATATAGAGGAACCACGATTGTCTCGGTTAGACGCGGCAATAAAGTAGTTATCGGCGGCGATGGACAAGTTTCCCAAGGCAATACCGTCATGAAAGGCAATGCCCGTAAAGTGCGTCGATTGTATAAAGATCAGGTGATTGCTGGTTTTGCTGGAGGCACAGCAGATGCGTTCACGCTGTTCGAGCGCTTTGAAGAACAGCTGGAAAAACACCATGGTAAATTAGTTCGTGCAGCCGTTGAGTTAGCCAAATTGTGGCGCACCGAACGCTCACTAAGACGACTGGAAGCATTACTCGTTATTGCAGACAAAGAGGCCTCTTTAGTTGTCACTGGTAATGGAGACGTAATCGAACCTGAAGATTCCATTATGGCAATCGGCTCAGGAGGACCCTATGCTCTTTCAGCAGCAAGAGCTTTGCTTCAAAACTCGGAAATAGATGCACGGGGAATCGTAGAAAAGAGTCTCACCATCGCTGGCGATATATGTGTTTATACAAATCATAATCATACTGTTGAAGAGTTGGAGTTTGACTAAATCTATTTAATCCATTTGGTTTAACAAGAATCGGATGTAGGAAAACTGTATGTCCAAAATGACACCAAGAGAAATAACGTCTGAGCTAGACAAACACATTGTCGGCCAGGATGCTGCAAAAAGAGCTGTTGCCATAGCTCTGCGCAATAGATGGCGTCGAATGAAACTCGATGAATCTTTGCGCAACGAAATTACTCCGAAGAATATATTGATGATCGGCCCAACTGGTGTCGGTAAAACAGAAATCGCCAGGCGCTTGGCAAAATTAGCACAGGCGCCTTTTATCAAAATCGAAGCTACGAAATTCACCGAGGTTGGTTATGTTGGACGCGATGTTGAATCCATAATACGAGACTTAATTGACGTTGCTGTGAAGATGATTCGTGAGACCGAAATACAAAAATTTCAACATCTCGCTGAAGACCTGGCAGAGGAAAGAATTCTTGATGTCTTGTTGCCCCAAGCTAGAACTGATGAATCTGACCAGCCGGATACGCAATCCGCCGCTCGCCAAGTTTTTCGAAAAAAATTACGTCAAGGCGAGTTAGATAAGAAAGAAATAGAAATTAAGATTTCTGAAACCCCAGCTGGAGTTGAGATTATGGCCCCGCCAGGGCTTGAAGATATGACAAGCCAATTGAAAAGCATGTTTTCTAATATGAATGCCGGGCGAAAACTAAATCGCCGGCTGACCGTAAAAGCTGCATTAAAAGTAGTAAAAGAAGAAGAAGAAGCAAAACTAATTAATGAAGACGATATAAAGAATCGTGCAGTAGAAGCTACCGAACAAACTGGAATCGTTTTCCTTGACGAGATCGACAAAGTTACCAACCGGCATGATCAAGGCAACGCAGGCGTTTCTCGAGAAGGCGTGCAAAGGGATTTATTACCGCTGATTGAAGGCTCGACAGTCACCACTAAATACGGCAGCGTGAATACTGATCACATTCTTTTTATTGCCTCCGGCGCATTTCATTTGTCAAAACCATCTGATTTGATTCCAGAACTGCAGGGCCGTTTACCAATTCGCGTCGAGCTCGATGCTTTGACCGCTGATGATTTCGAAAGAATTCTGGAAGAACCGGATGCATCTTTAACTGAACAGTATCAGGCACTGCTAGCCACTGAAGAATTAAATGTCTCGTTCAGCAAAGATGGCATTGCAAAAATTGCTGAGATAGCGTTTCAAGTTAATGAGCGTACGGAGAATATCGGAGCACGAAGACTTCACACGGTAATGGAACGTTTGCTGGAGGAAGTTTCCTTTTCCGCTTCAGACTTAGCTATAGGCGATAACAAGCAACTAGTTATCGATAAAGCCTATGTCGAGCAACAGCTGGACGAATTAGCAAAAGACGAAGATCTTAGCCGCTACATTTTATAGCGAATAAAGTAATAAGCGACGGACAAGAGATGCTCAACAACCTTCCAACCGACATTAAACTCCACAAGAAGTCCGCTATGCTGGAACTTGTGTATGGCGACGGCAGCAGCCATCAGTTAAGTGCGGAATTTTTGCGAATTAGTTCTCCCTCTGCAGAAGTTAGAGGCCACGGCAAAGGCCAGGAAATATTGCAGGTTGGGAAGCGTCAAGTAGGCATTACAGCGATTGAGCCAGTGGGAAACTATGCGGTCAAGCTGGAATTTGATGATGGACATGACTCCGGCATATATAGCTGGCCTTACCTGCACAAGCTTGGCGAAGATCGCGAATCGTTATGGCGAGAATATCTCGGCAAGTTGTCTCAAGCACGAGCAAGCAGAGACCCATTGCCACCAGAAACACAAGTGATTAAGATCCAGCCTCTGCCTCTGAAATAAAACTGCGCATAATGCGCGTGCTTATTGATGCAGTGTAAGTAACAAAAGAAAATCAATAAAAACTCATCGAGACGATGTCAGAATCAAATAAGACTGGTAACAGTGAAAATACCACCCATTTCGGTTACGAAGAAGTGCCCCTGGCTGAAAAAGAGAAAAGGGTTGGGGAAGTTTTTCGTTCGGTAGCGAGCAAGTATGATGTCATGAACGATGTCATGTCCCTCGGCTCACATCGGCTTATCAAGCGCTTTACTGTGGAGATGACCGCACTTCGTACCGGCCATAAAGTGTTAGACCTAGCAGGGGGAACCGGCGACTTTAGCATCAAATTTTCTCCAATAGTGGGTGAATCTGGTCAAGTTGTGCTTGCCGATATAAACGAGGCAATGCTGAATGTTGGCAGAGATCGGGTAATAGATAAGGGTCTGAGCAAGAACATAGATTTTGTGCAAGTGAATGCCGAAGAATTGCCGTTTTCCGACAACACTTTTGACTGCATCTGTATAGCTTATGGCCTACGAAACGTTACCGACAAAGATGCGGCACTAGCATCGATGCAGCGTGTCTTAAAGCCCGGTGGTCGATTAATAGTGTTAGAATTTTCAAAACCAACTAATGATTTTATAGGTAAAGCTTATGATGTTTATTCGAATCTATGGCCCGCAGCAGGACAACTAATCACTGGTGATTCTGATAGCTATCGCTATCTAGTAGAATCCATTCGCATGCACCCTGACCAAGAAACGTTGAAGCGAATGATGGAAGCTGCAGGTTTAGAAAAATGTAAATATGAGAATGTAATGAGCGGCATTTGCGCAATCCACTTGGGATTTAAACCTCACTAATCCGGCATACCTCTATATGAATTCATTATTCGGATCTCTTGTCCTCTGGCCACTTGCTGAAATTCTGAATAAAATAATTTCACAGGATAATCATATCAGGGAGAAAATGTCAGCGTTCAGTGGGAAAACTCTAACAATCTGCGGACGAGTACCGGATATCAACATTACTGTTAATTTCGAAGCGACCAAGATTCACCTAAGTGCGATTAACGCAGAAACTCTTGCGATAGAACCTGACGCGACTATTTCTGGCTCTAGTCGCGATCTCTTGCAACTGCTCTTAGATGGTAAAAACCGCCCACTGGCGAACCCAAAGATAAGCATAAGTGGAGATGCCAAGCTCTCGCAGGATTTGTACACCACAATTAACGAATTAGATTTACATTGGGCAGACTACTTGGCGCCTTATCTCGGAGACATACTAAGCAACCAGATTGATCAAGCATCTTCAGATGTTAAGAATTGGGCGCGGAATACAGATCAAAGCATTAAAAGAAATCTGGATGAGTATCTCAAAGAGGAAGTTAGTGCGGTCCCTGATGAAAGTCAGCTGGAGACCTTCGATGACAGATTAGATCTTCTCAAAATCGCCAGTGACCGCCTGCAGGCAAGAATCCATCTTCTAAATGGCAGCTTAGATAAGTTAAGCCCATAGTAATCAGCTATTTACGGTGATTCCCTTGGTCAATTGTAGGAATCGATTTTCTTGTTACTGCCTGACTCAGATGCTATCTTTGCTAGCCCTCTAAACACCAGATATTTCAACACTAGCTGTGTCCCATTTACCCAGATTAAACAAAGTTCTTAATGTCATCGCCAAGTATCGGCTGGATGAATTTGCCGAGAGCCAGGTTGAAATCCGCTGGATAAAAATTCTCTTGCTACCTTATCGTCTTATCTGGACGTTTAGTGACCATAGCAAAGGCGATAAAAATCGGCGGCTACGTTTAGCACTGGAAGAACTTGGTCCCATCTACATAAAATTCGGTCAGCTACTTTCCACGCGCCCTGATTTTCTTAAAACAGAACTAGCCGAAGAATTGCAATCACTACAAGATAATGTTCCGGCTTTCGAGTCACCATCAATAAACCAACTCGTAGAGCAAGCGCTTGGCAAGGATATCTCGGAAGTTTTCAGCAGTTTAGAAGTTGCGCCACTAGCATCAGCGTCTGTGGCCCAAGTTCACCGAGCGGAATTGCTTACCGGCGAAGAGGTAGTAGTCAAAGTAATTAGGCCGGGAATAGACAAAACGATCGCGGCAGACATATCTCTTCTTAATTGGATGGCGGTAGCTTTAGAAACCAAAACTTTAATTGGCAAAAGACTAAGACCAATTGAAGTCGTGAAGGATTATGAAAACATAATCTTCGATGAACTCAACTTGCTAGCAGAGGCTGCAAATACATCTCAGCTCAGGCGTAATTTTGAGCATTCTTCTACTCTTTATGTGCCAAAAATTTATTGGAACTTCACTAGAAAGAATATGTTGGTCATGGAGCGCATCCATGGCATTCCAGTTGCTGATATCAATCAACTAGAAAAAAACAACATCAACCTAGAGAAGTTAGCGGAAACCGGCGTTGATATTTTCTTCACTCAGGTTTTTGAGCACAATTTTTTCCACGCCGACATGCACCCAGGGAATATCTTTGTAGATAGAGACTCTTCCGAGAATCCAAAATACATTGCTATAGATTGCGCGATAATTGGCTCTCTCAGTAAGAATGATCAAGAATATTTAGCAAAAAATTTGTTAGCAATATTTAAGCGAGATTACCGAAAAATTGCTGAGTTACATGTCGCTTGTGGCTGGGTGCCGAAAGACACCAGAATTCATGAATTCGAATCAGCTATGCGCAGCGTATGTGAGCCGATCTTTGAGAAACCCTTAAAAGACATTTCATTTGGACAATTGCTAGTGCAATTATTTCGCACAGCGGGGCGGTTTAATATGGAAGTGCAGCCGTCATTGGTGCTTCTGCAAAAAACTCTACTGAATGTCGAAGGCTTAGGTAGGCAACTTTACCCTGAATTGGATCTGTGGAAAACAGCACTCCCCTATTTGGAAAACTGGAACACCAAACGCCTAAGTCCATTTACTCTATTAATGAAAGTCCAGGAGAATATTCCTAATTGGATTGATCAACTACCTGAGCTTCCACAATTACTAATTGATACGGCAACTGAGAGCAAGCAACTAACAGAAATCAACGAATCACTAAGAACCCAACAATTGGCAAGTGCAGAGAAGACTCTCCTGCAGCAAAGACAGTCCCGCCGCGCCGGTATAATGGCTATAGCTCTCGCTCTCGTGTCATTGCTGCCCTCGGTGGATCAATTAATAGGCGATATCGCTGCTGCGCCTCTATTCTTGGGCATTTTAGGTGTCTTCCTTTTGTGTTTTAAGCGATGAAGTAGCATACTTAGCTGATGTCCTCCTACCTCGACCAGATTAAATGGAATGAAGAAGGTCTGGTGCCGGTAATTGCGCAGGATGCCAGGACTGGTCGTGTCTTGATGATGGCTTGGGCAAATAGAGAAGCCGTGGAAACTTCCGTAAATGAGCACCGAAGCGTCTATTGGTCACGTTCCAGAGCAAAACTCTGGCGCAAAGGTGAAGAATCAGGCAATGTGCAGAACCTTGTAGAGTTGTACATGGATTGCGACAATGACGCGCTTTGTTATGTTGTAGAACAAGTTGGAGGAATCGCGTGTCACACAGGCAGGGAGAGCTGTTTCTTTCAAAGACTGGAAGATGGAATTTGGCATTCCGCCGAGGCAGTCGTAACCGACCCAACAAAGATATATGACAAAGCTTAAGTATTGAACTCGGTCAGAACGTAATTAGTCGACCACCGTCGCATTTACCAAAATACTAAAGCAATATTGGCTAGATAAAATGAGCAAGGTACTAACAGATTTAGCAACAATAATTGAACAACGAAAAAGCGCCGACATAGAAGAATCTTATGTTGCCAGCCTTCATGCTAAAGGTTTGAACAAAATTTTAGAAAAAGTTGGCGAAGAAGCAACTGAAACTATTTTGGCAGCAAAAGAATATGAAAGCGGTGCCCATTCTGGAGAATCCAATTTAATTGGCGAAACCGCAGACCTTTGGTTTCACACAATGGTTATGTTAAGCCATTTGAATCTGAAACCTGAACAGGTGTTGATGGAACTGGAAAAGCGATTTAACATATCCGGCCTTGAAGAGAAGGCATCAAGACAAAACTAATAACGACAAACTGCAACACAGACTTGTCGGCTTTGGAGAATTATTATGGGTGTTGGTGGTATAGGTATTTGGCAACTCTTGATCATACTTTTGATCGTAGTCATGCTTTTTGGTACAAAAAAATTACGCAATATCGGTGGCGATCTCGGCGGAGCTTTGAAAGGGTTTAAAAACGCAATGAAGGACGATAATACGGAGAAAGAGGAAGAAGAGTCTGCTGATGAATCTTCTAGCGAACCTGCCGTTGAATCAGAAGAAACTGCTGAAGTTGCTGAAAGCAAAGGGAAAGCTGAATAAGCGAACTCTCTCAATTCATCGCTTATTGGCGACCCAACTCAAGTTTATGCTCTGCTATCTGGCTTGAATTTTCTGCTGCTCTACTAACAGAGTAGCAAATTAATTGATAGCCACATGATTCCGACTTATGTTTAATATTCATTCGACTGAACTATTGCTTGTTTGCATTGTTGCTTTGATCGTAATTGGTCCGGAGAAATTGCCAGCGGCTGTAAAAACTGCAGGTCTTTGGATTGGTCGCTTCCGCCGTAGCTTTTATAAAGTAAAAGCAGAAATAGAAAGAGAATTAAATACCGATGAAATACGCCAACAGCTGCATAATGAATCAGTGCTAGCAGAAATAGAATCCGCCAAAGCCGATGTCACAGGCGTCGCCGACGAGGCAGAAAAAACCATCGGTAACATTGTAAGCTCGGATAATTTCGACCCTGGCGCTTCTCAGGCTACTCTGAAAAAAGTTGAAGAGAACAAGGAAGGTGACAGTAGCGATGAGGCCAAAGATAATTCTGCCCAGGAAGAACTAGCCGAAGTCATTGAACAAGTAGACGAGATGGGCAACCGCATTTTCAACAGTGATGAAAAAGAGAAACTTGCAACTATAGATAGCAAGACCCCATCAGCAACAGTGACCACTCCTGAAACTAACCCTGAAATCACAACAGATAAGCAGTCAAATGATAGCGTCAGCTGAAGACGAAAAAGAACTAACCTTAGTCGACCATTTAGTCGAGTTACGAGATCGAATATTAAAATGTGTGGTCGCAATAGTTGTGTTATTTCTGGCCTTATTTCTATTCGCCAATGACATCTACACCTATGTAGCCGATCCGCTTATTTCCGCACTACCTGAAGGAGCGACGATGATAGCTATCGATCCCACGTCGCCATTTTTTGCTCCTTTTAAATTGACATTCTATGTTGCATTTATGATCGCCGCTCCCTATGTCCTCTATCAGCTGTGGTCTTTTATTGCGCCCGGTTTATACAAGAATGAAAAAACTGTGGCCATCCCTCTATTCATCTCCAGTGTGCTGTTGTTCTATTCCGGTATCGCTTTCGCACGATATATCCTGTTCGGTGTCGTTTTTGGTTTTTTTATCTCTGTGGCACCAGACGGCATTCAAGTTGCCCCAGACATCAGCAGCTTTCTTAGTTTCGCCTTAACAATATTCTTCGCCTTTGGGATTGCTTTCGAGATTCCGATTGCTGTATTTCTTTGCATTTGGTCCGGCCTAGCAGAGCCAGATTCACTTGCTGGTAAACGACCCTACGTAGTTGTTGGCTGCTTTGTTGTTGCCATGATGCTAACACCACCGGACCCCTTCACCCAGTCAATGTTGGCCTTGCCAATGTGGGCACTGTTCGAAATTGGAATCCTAGCGGGGAGAGTAATTCGTAAGAAGCAACAAGATGAAGAAGACGAAGAGTCTCAACCTAATGCTTAAAGTCCTCAGAGTACCGTTAGTGAAATAGAGAGCCCTCAAAACAAAAATTGCTAACTGAAGACTGAAAGATTCTACGACTGTAAGATAAACGTAACTGGCCCGTCATTCTCCAATTCAATTTTCATATCCGCAGCAAACTTTCCGCTTTTCACAACTCCGTGCTTTTCTAATGCACTGTTGACAAAATACTCATAGAGCGTTTCCGCCTCTGCTGGAGACTTAGCAGATGAAAAACTTGGTCGAAGACCTTTACGAGTATTTGCCGCTAGAGTAAATTGAGAAACCACCATTAATTCGCCTTCGATTGAAGCTAAATCGAGGTTCATTTTGCCATCCGCATCTGCAAAAACTCTATACGCTAACAGTTTGTCTAATAGCTTATCTGCCTGCGGTTTTTCATCCAACGCCTCAACTCCAACAAATGCTAGTAAGCCTTTGCCAATTTCTGCATGTAATTGGCCGTCAATTCTTATACGGGTAAAGTTTACGCGTTGGATTAAGGCAAGCATTCTTACTCAACTCACCGTCTGAAGTTTGCTGCTAATTTCTTGTGTTGCTCGAATTAGTGCATCCACATTACCCGGCTCAGATGCAGAATGTCCAGCATCTCTAATGATATGCAACTCTGACGCGGGCCATTGCTTATGCAGTGCGGTGGCGTTGTTTAGGGGACACACCATATCATATCTGCCGTGAACAATTATTCCTGGTATGTCCTTGATTTCTTCCATATTTTCCAATAGTTGATTTTCTTTAATAAAACATTTGTTAATAAAGAAATGTGTTTCAATTCGCGAAAGCGCCAGTGCATTATGAGGTTTAGTAAATTCCGCTAAAGCAACTGAACTCGGTCGTAATTTTGAACAACTACCCTCCCAAGCTGACCAAGCCTTGGCCGCTGCCATACGAGCAAGTTCGTCTTCACCTAACAACCTTGAGTGGTACGCCTGTAATAAATCACCTCGTTCTGAGTCTGGTATTGCGCGGACAAAATCATTCCAGCAGTCAGGGAAGATACGGTTAGCACCGTCTTTGTACAACCAGTCTAAATCGCACTGGCGTGCCAAGAAAATTCCTCTAAGAATTAGGGCTTGAACTCGAGCTGGATAAGCCTGAGCGTAGAGCAAACTCAACGTAGAACCCCAGGATCCTCCAAACAAAACCCAGGTATCGATTTGTAGAAACTCACGAATTTTTTCCATATCAGCAACCAACTCTTTGCTGGTGTTTTCGCTTAAATCACCATGAGGAGTCGAACGACCGCAACCACGTTGATCAAAAGTAATAATTCGGTAAGTCTGCGGATCGTAGAAACGTCGCGAACTGACATTGCACGCACCGCCGGGCCCACCATGGACAAACAAAACCGGAATGCCATCTGGATTGCCCGACTCGTCGAGATACAACTCATGCGTCTCGGACACCTTGAGCTGATGGCGATTATAGGGTTTTAGTCCCGGGTGAAGAATGAACATGCATATTCCTTCTGACTGGGATTTTGTCTAGGTTTTTATTTAAGAATAACCCTTATCTTAGGGCAGACTATCACAGGACAGAGCGCGCAGCAGTGTAAGCTTAGCGACAAGAGATCTAGCCCCGCATTGCTGTTCCGCGACCTTGTCGCTTGCGTTCATTCTCAGTTAGAAAGCGCTTGCGTAAACGAATGTGCTTAGGAGTCACCTCAACCAGTTCATCATCAGCGATGAATTCCATTGCTTGTTCTAAGGAGTGAACCACGGGGGAAACTAATAGAATATTCTCATCGGTTCCGGATGCACGAACATTCGTAAGCTGTTTAGCCTTAGTAGGATTTACCGCGAGATCACGATCTCTACTATGCAGACCAATTATCATACCCTCATATACTTCGATATTTGGGCCTATAAATAAACGGCCCCTGTCCTGTAAGTTGAACAAGGCAAAGCCTAACGCCTTGCCTTTGACCATAGACACCAATACGCCATTGTTGCGGGCTGCTAGATCTGTATCTTTGTAATCGCCGTAGTGCTCAAACACATGAGTCATTAAACCTGTACCTGATGTCATCGACAAACATTGTGAGCGAAAGCCGATCAATCCTCGAGTTGGGATGATGAATTGCAAACGCACTCTACCCTTGCCATCGGGCAAGAGGCCGCGCATTTCCGCACGGCGAAGACCCAACTCCTCAATCACTGAACCTTGATGCTGTTCATCGCAATCCACTACTAGCGATTCATAGGGTTCCTGCTTTTTGCCATCTACTTCATGGATAATTACTTCTGGTCGCGAAACTGCTAGCTCAAAACCTTCTCGACGCATGCTTTCGATCAATACCGACAGATGTAATTCACCGCGGCCGGAAACCTTGTATTTATCTGGCGTTTCTCCCTGCTCTACTCGCAACGCCACGTTGTAGAGTAGTTCACGCTCCAATCGTTCTTTGATATGACGAGTGGTTATATATTTTCCGTCTTGGCCTACAAAAGGAGAATCGTTTACCTGAAATGTCATACTAATAGTCGGCTCATCGACGCTAAGCGCGGGCATAGCTTCAACCAACTCTGGATCACAAAGAGTGTCTGAGATATTTAGTTTGTCAATTCCGGTGATACAAACAATTTCTCCAGCGGTTGCTTCAATAACGTCGATACGATCAAGGCCCAGATGACTTTTAACCTGGAGAATTTTCCCCTTACGGGTATTGCCCTCACGATCGACAATTATTACTTGTTGATTGTTATAAACTTTGCCACGAGTGACTCGGCCGATACCAATAACTCCAACATAGCTATTGTAATCCAATGCGCTGATTTGCATTTGCAAAGGAGCATCTACTACAACATCAGGAGCGGGCACTTTATCAATGATCGCTTTAAACAATGGCAACATATCATCTGCCATTTCATTCATTTCCAATCCAGCAATACCTTCCAGAGCAGAGGCGTATATTATTGGAAAGTCCAACTGCTCATCATTCGCCCCAAGCTTGTCGAAAAGATCAAAGACTTCATTGACAACCCAATCAGGTCGCGCGCCATCGCGGTCGATTTTGTTTATTACCACGATGGGGTTCAAACCTTGAGCGAAGGCTTTTTGAGTAACGAAGCGAGTTTGTGGCATAGGCCCGTCAACGGCATCCACTAAAAGCAATACACTGTCTACCATTGATAACACACGCTCAACTTCACCGCCAAAATCTGCGTGGCCTGGTGTATCGACAATATTGATGTGGAATCCATTCCAGTTAATAGCTGTGTTTTTCGCCAAAATTGTAATGCCGCGCTCTCTTTCCTGATCATTCGAATCCATCACTCGCTCAACTGCTTTGCCACGAGACTCAAGTGTCCCTGACTGATGCAGCATTTTATCTACGAGTGTAGTCTTGCCATGATCAACGTGGGCGATAATGGCAATATTACGAATTTTCCCAATCACGAGTGCTAAGCCCATTTACCAATTCTGCAGCGAGCACTGAATTAGCCTGTAAATCAGGTGTAATCCAGCGCAAAAGGCGGCGAGTATACACGACTCAGCCCTGAATTAAGAGGCATATTGCCAGCTATATTGACGGATGTCTTTCGAGCTTTTTTAAGAGAAAACGAAATTGCGAGATCACTATGTCTGTGCCAAGGCTAAAATAAAACAAGCGTAAATTAAGAGCATAATTTGAAAATATCTCAAATCGTTCAAACTCGCTTAGAAGGCCGGCAGCTGATTGCGCAACTAACTTTTATTGGAGAGATCCAAAACTGCCACATTGCTAAACCCTTCATCGAGTAAGTGAGCTGCATGAAGCCTGCTCATCATGCCCTTGTCGCAATACAGAAGGAATTTTTTCTCCCGATCTAACTCATCAAAACTTGTTTTTAATTGATAGAAAGGAATATTTAGTGTCTCCTTGGCCAGAGCAGAAACATTCGCTGCCAATGGCAATGACTCCAGCTCAGTTGGATGCCGAATATCAATGATCGTTGCTGAAGCGTCGACATCGTAGACGATTTTAATCTCAGCGCAGTCCTGACCTAGGTCTTCTGCCACCCGAGTAATTAATTGATAATTGGCATGCTCAATCGCCGAATCGAGAACCGCGAAATCAAATCTGGATTCTTCCCTTTCGATCCTATCTTTTCTTGCATGAGTAGTTGGTTTGTTTGATATTACCGCGCAGTACTCAGGAATATTCTTAGAAAAATCTTCTGTACCGATTATGCGCGCAGTGTCGATAATTTCTTGCTTATTACTGGTGGCCAATGGGCGTAATACCATTGCATCGGTAACCGAATCGATTATGGCCAAGTTAGGCAGAGTTTGGCTCGAGACTTGCGCGATACTTTCCCCAGTAGCCAAAGCCAAGAGATTAAGCTCACCGGCAACTTTTTCGGCAGCTCGCAACATCATTCGTTTGAGAATCACACCCATTTGTGAATTTTTAACTTTTGTTAGAATCTCTTCGACGACGCCTTCAAAAGGTACGGAAATAAATTTGACTCGATGCGAACTGTGATACTTCATCCACAAATAGAGCGCGAGTTCTTTGACAGCTAGCTCATGGGCCCTGCCTCCCAGGTTAAAGAAACAGTAATGAGTCTGCAGCCCACGCTTTATAGTTAAGTAACTGGAAACTGATGAGTCAAAGCCGCCTGAGATAAGAGAGAGAACTGAGTCCTGACAACCTAGGGGAAAACCTCCTAGACCTTCGTATCTTTGGTTCACGATATAGAATGAGTCATCGCGGATTTCCAGAGCTACAGTAACTTCAGGATCGACCAGTTTAACTCCAGCCGCTTCAGTGTGCTGATTCAAGCCTCTCCCTACGTACTCTTCAACATCGACAGAACGGAATGAGTGCCTGCCGCTTCGCTTACAACGAACCGCAAAAGTTTTACCTTTTAACTGCTCTCTACAAACTTCATTTACGAGCTCGAACATACCATCCATGTCGGGCAGCGGATAGCGAGTCACTTCTAGCACAACAGCAATTCCAGGAATGCAGCAAAGTTTTGTCGCCATTCTGTCCAGCACTAGCTGATCTGCATTGGCTGGTTCTACTTCCAGCGCGTCCCATTCACCCTTAACTTCAACGCCAGCATCAATCTCGCGTATTATTGATTTGATATTCTTCCGTAGCTGACGGATAAAGCGTTTCCTAACTGGCCGGGTCTTAATAGTAATTTCTGGAAATAATTTCAGGACAAACACTAAGGACTCTCTCCTGTTTATGCGCTCTTATTTAAGCGCTGAAGACTAACCGTGCTGCACTCGCTGTGAATACGGGTATTTCTTGCACAGATCTTGCGTTATTTCATCAATGTCAAGCTAAATGCACTATTAATGTGCAATTAAATCCTATATGCCCTATTAATAGGCATAGTCTTTCTCAAAATAATTGTGTGATAAGTAAAATCGGGCTTTGCAGCGACATCGCTGATGGCATATATTTTGCTCTCCACCATACACACAAGGCAAGTCAAACTAAGAGCAGATTATCTGCCGATAATTGACCACCTTGTATAGAGTGGCAGGAATAGCTGATTGGCTCTTCTTTTCTCTTCCCTGCACCGCACACGCTTGAATTAGCTGCTGGCTAATCTGGCTTCAGTTGTCCGGTCTAGATGGAGAGAATTAAACAAGCAATGAGTCATACATTATCAAGCAGTCGATATCGATTAGGAGAATGAGTAAAAATGAAATCGAAACTGGAATACATTTGGTTGGACGGCTACAAGCCAACCCAAAGCTTACGTAGCAAGACACAAGTTAGAGAAGACTTCGATGGCACATTAGAAGAATGTCCAATGTGGTCATTCGACGGTAGTTCAACAGAACAAGCCTCTGGAGACGATTCAGATTGTCTGCTTAAGCCTGTAGCCATCTATCCAGACCCAGATCGTGCTAGCGCTTACCTGGTAATGACAGAAGTGCTAAATGCGGACGGTACACCACACGAATCTAATGGCCGCGCCACTATCGAAGACGACGACGAAGATTTCTGGTTTGGTTTTGAACAGGAATACTTCCTCTGGGATGTAAAAACGAATGCCCCTCCTGGATTCCCAAAGAATGGCTATCCTGGCCCACAAGGCCCCTATTACTGTTCTGTAGGCGCACGTAATGCCCACGGCCGTGATTGTGTAGAAGATCATTTAGACCTCTGCCTGGAAGCTGGGGTTAACGTAGAAGGCATTAATGCTGAAGTGGCCGCTGGCCAATGGGAATTTCAAGTTTTCGCCAAAGGCGCAAAACAAGCTGGTGATGAAACCTGGATGGCTCGCTACCTATTAGAGCGAACTGCAGAAAGATATGGACTCGCCATCGACTGGGAACCTAAGCCTCTAGGCAAAGAGTTGGACTGGAATGGCTCCGGCATGCATGCCAACTTCTCTAATGGTCCAATGCGTGATTCTGGAGACGAATCGATATTTACTAAGATCTGTGAGGCCTTCAGTAAGAATATTGAGCGTCACATTAGCGTCTACGGCGCCAATAATGATCAGCGCTTAACTGGTCTTCATGAAACCCAATCTATTGACCAATTCAGCTATGGTGTTTCTGATCGTGGTGCTTCTATTCGTATCCCAATCGGAACTGTTGAAGATGGCTGGAAAGGCCGTTTAGAAGATCGACGTACAGCCTCAAATGCAGACCCTTACAAGGTTGCGGCAGCGATCATTAAGACTACAAAGGAAGGCCTAGCTTAAGTTTCTTACTCAGCTCAGCCTATCGCTAGCGCTGCGTATAGTTAGGTCTACCAGAAAAACCCGGGAATTCCCGGGTTTTTCTTGCCTGGGATTTCTAGCAAAGCCCCTCTGATTAAAGCACATTGAACTATGCGCTATTTTGGTGCATACTTTTCTAAACACATCTATAGAACGTTCCCTAATTCCTCATGGGCTAGAAGGAATGGAGCTTACAGCTGGATTCACAATGGTACATTTTTGTGCTTTTCTGGATTTAGTTGGTTTGCTTATTGCATAGCTTGTAGTAATTGAGCTGAAGAGATAACAGAAAAAGAGTGGGCTTAACACACGGTGACCTTGGGTAACGACCATAAACGCTTGCTGGACAACCTCAAAACAGGAGTCGTTCTGCTAGATAACGATTTGCGTCTGCTCTATCTGAATATGGCAGCGGAGGTGCTAATTGATATTAGCGACCGCAAAGCACATCAACTCTTCATCGGTGACATTTTTATAAACGCAGCAGAAGACATAGGCGAAATGCTAACTGCAATCCAAAATCACAGCAGTTTTACCAAGCGCAAAGCAGAATTAAAGCTAGTGCATGGAAAATCACTTTTTGTAGATTACACGATCAGCCCCTTCGATGTGGATGGTGAGAAACGCGCATTACTGGAGCTTAGTTCTCTAGAACACTCCTACCGTATTTCTCGTGAAGAGTCCTTGCACTCAGCGCATACTACCACCAAGGAATTGGTTCGCGGCCTAGCCCACGAAATTAAAAACCCTTTAGGTGGTATTCGCGGCGCAGCACAGTTGTTGGCTCAAGAAATTGGTGAAGGGGAATATACCGACTATACCAATATCATCATTGAGGAAGCAGATCGCCTACACAATTTAGTAGATCGTTTGGTCGGTTCGCGTAAACCACTAGATATTAAAGACTGCAATATCCATGAAGTCTTAGAAAGAGTTAAGACATTGATTGAAGCAGAAACTTCCGGCAATGGCATAAAGTTTATTCAAGATTACGATCCTAGTATACCGTCTATAAGAGCAGACTCTGAACAACTGATACAAGCCATGCTAAATATTGCCCGCAATGCAATGCAGTCATTGGCCAGCCCGAATGTAGATCATGATTTTGGTGAAATTCTGTTACGCACACGGATTGTTAGAAACGTAACCATCAGCAGTAAGTTTCACCGACAGTCGGCGCGTATTGAAATAATCGACAACGGCCCCGGAATTCCCGAGGACATTATCGATACGATCTTTTTTCCAATGATTAGTGGTCGCGCCGAAGGCACAGGATTAGGTCTCGCGATTACCAATGGAATCATCAATCAGCACAAAGGCTTGATGGAAGTGGATAGCAAGCCAGGAGAAACAAGCTTTTCTGTCGTGCTGCCATTAAGTAAATAGTTTTAAAAAATGTATTACACAAGAAGATTACTAGAAAAGGTGATTTAAAATGAACGCACATAATTCTGTTTGGATTCTCGACGATGATCGTTCTATTCGTTGGGTATTAGAAAAGTCTTTGAGCAAAACAGGCTTAAACACCGAAACCTTTGAGAATGGTGACGATTTATTACACCGCCTCGCCCATGAGTTGCCCGACGCTATTATTAGCGATATCCGTATGCCGGGAATTAATGGTTTGGATTTATTATCCACCATTCAAGAAAAACATCCCGAACTACCAATAATCATAATGACTGCTCATTCTGATATGGACAGCGCTGTCTCATCGTACAGCCGCGGCGCGTTTGAGTACCTGCCCAAGCCATTCGATATTGAAGAAGCTGTAGCAATGACCCGCCGCGCTCTAGACCATACTGGCGGACAAGAGTCTGAAGCTACACCTGAAACGGAAGAATACAACCAAGAAATAATTGGCGAAGCACCAGCAATGCAGGAGGTATTCCGGGCGATAGCGCGACTCTCACAGTCGAATATTTCCGTATTAATCAATGGCGAGTCTGGCACTGGTAAGGAGCTAGTCGCCCATGCCCTGCATAAGCACAGTCCCCGAAAGGACAGACCTTTTATTCCTTTAAACGTGGCTGCAATTCCCAAAGAGCTAATTGAGTCAGAGCTATTCGGTCATGAGAAAGGTGCTTTCACTGGCGCAACCTCTCAACGTACCGGTCGTTTCGAACAAGCCAATGGCGGCACTTTGTTTCTTGATGAGATCGGTGATATGCCGGCAGAAACTCAGACTCGTTTACTCCGTGTACTGTCTGACGGAGAGTTTTATCGCGTCGGTGGTCACACTTCAATAAAAGTAGACGTAAGAATTATCGCAGCGACTCATCAAGATCTTGAAAAACTCTTAGAAGAACACGCGTTCCGTGAAGATTTATTTCACCGCCTTAACGTTATTCGGATTCACATTCCACGCTTGAGTAATCGTCGTGAAGACATTCCTCGTCTCGCAGCGCATTTTTTAAAAATGGCGGCTGAAGAATTGAAAGTAGAAGCTAAAATACTTAGACCGGAAACAGAACAATATTTGGTGGGTTTGAATTGGCCTGGAAATGTTAGACAGTTGGCGAATTTTTGTCGCTGGGTTACCGTGATGGCTTCGAGTCGAGAAATTCAGATCAACGATTTACCGCCAGAGTTTTCCGCTCAAGAGAATGACAGCGATGATGATGGTAACTGGACCCATGCGTTAGAATCTTGGGCAGACCATCAGTTGAGCCAAGGAAATAGAAGTATCCTCAATCAGGCCACTCCTCTGTTTGAGAGAACTCTTATTGATATCGCCTTGAAACATACGGCAGGTCGAAGAAGAGATGCGGCAAATTTATTAGGATGGGGGAGAAATACGCTGACTCGAAAGATAAAGGAGTTAGGGCCTACTACTGAAAGTCCAGAACAGTAGATTCAGGGGATATTGATTTAATCTACTATGGACTTGGACCAGTATAGATCTCCTACCAGTTAATAACCCGGTCATGTCCACGATAACTGCTTAAATGGACTAAGCTGCGAGGATTGTCAGTGTAAAGATTACCCTCTAATTCATCACCCAGCGCCCACGCAGAAACAGTTCTTCAGTCATAAGACAGGAAATCCAGTGAGTAAGGCAAGGTTAGGTCGCTCAAGTTAAATTCTATAAGCGCGGTACCATTCAAGTCTCTATCAGGTGTCGGGGCAACGCTGGGAAGAAAACAAATAATCAGGAAGTGGCAATTTAAGCCATTTTAAGAACTTTAATGTAAATAGTGTTCATAGTTTTTGGAATAAAGTGGTTATATTTTGATCAATATCGTGCTTTTTGAGCCAGAAATACCCCCAAATACGGGAAATATCATCCGTTTAGCTGCAAATACAGGGTCACAGCTCCATTTGATTAAACCCTTTGGGTTCGAGCTTGATGACAAAAAGATGCGCCGTGCTGGGCTGGATTATCACGAATTTGCCGGCATTATGGTGTATGAAAGCTGGGAGGAATTCACCAAGAACCACGGTAGTAAAGCGCTTTATGGTATTAGCACGAAAGGGACTCGACACTATAGCGAAGTGAGTTATAAGTCGGGGGATTTTGTGGTGCTCGGGCCTGAAACCCGCGGCTTGCCTCAGCTGGTGCGAAATGAGTTGGGAGTGGAGAACCTGCTGAGAATACCTATGCTACCTGAAAGCCGCAGCCTCAACCTTTCAAATGCTGCAGCGGTCATTGTTTATGAAGCGTGGCGCCAGCTCGACTTCGATACCGGCGCCTGATTGATCACTCCCAATAGAACTTACTAGTAGCAGAGCTTACTGAGTGGTTTCACCGTCGTTTGCTTCATCAACTGCAGCAACATCATTGCCATTTCCGTTAGCTTGTGTGGCTTGCGCCTGCTTTTGCTGGGCATAGAGCGCCTCAAAATTGATTGGTGATAGCATCAATGCGGGAAAGCTGCCTTTTGTTACCAAGCTATCAACCGCTTCTCGAGCATAGGGGAAGAGAATATTAGGACACACAGTCGCTAATAACTGTTCTAACTGCGAATCTTCGAAATCTTTAGCCGCAAAAATTCCAGCTTGATGGATTTCAACCAAAAATGCCGCCTGCTCGTCCATCTGCGCTTCAACAGTTAAAACCAGTACGACTTCGTAAATATCGTCCTGGACTTTGCTACTACGAGTCTTGATGTCGAAAGTAATCTTCGGAGACCACTGAGATTGAAAAACTGCAGGACTGCGGGGAGATTCGAACGAAGAATCCTTTAGATATATTCTCTGTAGCGCGAATTGTGGGCCTTCTGCTGCTTCTGTTCCAGCGGGCACAGTTGCTGCTGCCTGATTGTTCTCTTCATTTTCTGCCATGATAAATCCTATATCGTGCTTATCTTTAGGTTAATCTATTTCTGGATGAGAGGTAGTGACTGTGCTTTCCATTCAGTCAATCCACCAGTTAATTTATACACTTCAGTATGACCGGCTTCCTGCAATGTTTTTGCTGCTTCGCCAGAATGCTGCCCTAATTTGCAGACAACCACTACTGGTTTTTCCTGGTGTTTCTTAAGCTCTGTAAGACGCTGCTTTAGCTTGGCCAGTGGAATATTTATTGAATCCACGATATGACCAACCTCAAACTCTTTCTTCTCTCTAACATCAACAACCACTGCACCTTTACGGTTAATTAACATGACCAATTGCTGTGATCCGACTCCTTGACTGCCGGTACGTTGATGGTAAAAAACAATTGCGCCAAGACTAATCACCCACATGGCCGAAAGGCCTAAGTGATTGCTAAAAAATTCTACAAATTGCGCCATCATTGTCCGTCTTCATCGAGCGTAAGGTTTAGATCGTCATTAGTAAAAGACAGCCATAAAATAGAGGCCAATCCAAGTGCCGATCGAGCGAGCGGTGCAGTATACACGGATGAGGGTTGCTTAAGAAGTTTTCAAGGGAGGCTCTACAAGAGCCAATTTTGGCAAAATCGGCTTACTCGAGATCAATACTTGGTATCAAACTCCGCAGCAAAAATAGCCCCTTGAATAGCGAGGTCTGCTTTTAATGAAAGTCCAAGCTCTTTCAAGGATAATAACATTCTAATTCTTCAGCTTTAAAGCCTAGGATCAACACTGACTAATGACCACCAAGAAAACTGCGCTTCTCCTCATCCTTGATGGCTGGGGCCATCGAGAAGAAACTGACAGCAATGCCATCCATGCAGCCAATAGTCCCAACTGGGATCGGCTGTGGGCAGAGTACCCTCATGCCTTAATCGATACCTCTGGAGAATTTGTTGGCCTGCCAGCTGGCCAAATGGGTAACTCCGAAGTAGGTCATATGAATCTTGGTGCCGGCCGTGTGGTTTACCAAAACCTCACCCGTATCGATAAAGATATTGAAGAAGGAGCATTCGAAAGCAATGCTGTACTCGCAGCTGCCGTCGATAAAACTATCCAGTCGAAAAAAGCACTACACATTTTTGGTCTGATGTCACCGGGCGGCATTCACAGCCATGAAGATCAGATCATGGCCATGATCGATCTAGCAATAACTCGAGGTGCTGGCGAAATTTACCTTCATGCATTTCTCGACGGCCGCGACACGCCGCCACGGTCTGCACTCCCTTCTCTACTAAGAGCAGAACAAAGACTCCTGGATTCAGGCAAAGGCCGAGTAGCAACTCTTTGCGGTCGTTTTTTCGCAATGGACAGAGATAATCGCTGGGATCGAGTTAAGCCTGCGTATGAGTTGTTAACCGAGGCTAAGGCGGACTATCATTTCGATAATGTGACTACTGCTATCGAGGCCGCCTACGCTCGTGAAGAAGATGATGAATTCGTTCAAGCCAGTTTGGTTGGAGAAAAGTCAGACTCAAGTGCGGCACTAAAAGACAATGACGTAGTTGTGTTTATGAATTTTCGGTCGGATCGTGCCCGAGAAATTACTCGCGCTATTATCGATGCTCAATTCGACGGCTTCGAACGAACTGTCCGACCGAATCTTGCAGAGTTTGTGACTCTGACTCAATACGCTGCCGACATCAACACACCCTGCGCCTATGCGCCTCAGGAATTGAACAACGTATTAGGGGAATACCTGGCAGACCAAGGCAAGACGCAATTGCGAATTGCGGAAACGGAAAAATATGCTCATGTAACCTTCTTCTTTAATGGTGGCCGCGAAGAACCCTTCAACAACGAAGACAGAACTCTTATTCCGTCACCACAGGTGAAAACCTACGATTTAAAACCGGAAATGTCAGCCATTGAAGTGACTGATAAACTAGTCGAAGCAATCACTTCACGCAAATACGACGCCATCATTTGTAATTACGCTAACGGTGATATGGTCGGCCATACCGGTGATTTTGCCGCTTCAGTAAAAGCCGTAGAAGCCGTCGATCAATGTCTAGGCAGGATTGTTGGGGCTATTAAATCTGCATCAGGAGAGCTACTCATCACGGCTGACCACGGTAATGTTGAGCAAATGCTAGACCCAATAACCAAACAGCCACTGACTTCACACACTAATGGTCCAGTGCCTTTGGTTTATGTTGGTACTAGCGGCATGGAATTTATCAGTGATGGCTGTCTTTCAGATTTAGCCCCTACCCTACTAACCCTAATTGAAATGGCAGTACCAAGTGAAATGACAGGGAAAGTATTGTTAGGCGATGCTAATGCTGCGCTACTGGCTAGAAATTAAATAATAACTGCCAGGTAGAATTTATTATTCTCTATACACAATTATACAATTTCAAACATCGTTCATTACTGGTTTTCTTAATAGCTGGTTTAGCTGCTATGCAGACAACCAACAATCTCAATGCCACAGAAGAAATTGATGAGGCACAATCTGAATTAGCACAAGTCGAATCTGCTATAGCAGATATTGAGAGCTGGCTCAGCGAGGCCAATGAGCAACAATCTAATGAAGAAAAGAATCTCAAAGCAGCGGAAGTAGAAATTGCTGAAGTTACCAAGTCTCTCGCCACCCTAGAATTGACTCTCGTCGGAACTCAAATTGAAATCGACTCCCTCACACTCAGAATTCATCAATTGGAATCGGATAAAGTCGAGCAAACCAAGCCATTAGAACAAGTAATTAGAGCAGCATATATCGCTGGTGAACACAACTCATTAAAGGTGCTGCTCAATCAGGAAGACATTACCAAAAGTGGCCGACTCTTGGAATATTCCAGGATGTTTTCTAAATTTCAGTTAACCAAAATACAAGAATACCAATCTACTCTAAAAGAACTCGCGTCCGTTAACACTCGCCTTAGTAATGAAGTTAAGGGATTAACCTTGCAACAAGAATCCCTAATAAAACAAAATCTAGATTTGTCAGAAGCAAAGACTGCAAAACAATTAGCTCTCAGTGAATTAAATATCAATATCATTTCCCGCGCTGGAGAACTGGAACAACTGGAAGTGAATCAGCTTCAATTACAAGCCTTGATCGAAGAGATCACGCAAGCCATGGAACGAGTCCAATCAGTGGTCGACCTGCCACCATTTAATGATCAACAAGGGCAATTAAATTTACCTGTTGCAGGACCAATCATCAGTCGTTTTGGGTCCACCATCGGAGAAGGTGATTTGCAACGACAAGGAATCACCATAAGTGTTGCAGAAGGCACTCCGGTTCAGGCTGTTTACTCAGGGCGCGTTGTCTTTTCAGACTGGCTCCGTGGTGCTGGCATGTTGGTCATCGTAGACCACGGTGACGGCTATATGAGTCTGTATAGCGCGAATCAAGCACTGGCAAAGCAGGCCGGTGACTGGGTGGAAACTGGGGATGTTGTGGCAACCTCAGGACAAGGTTCAAATACTGATACTCCCGGAATATACTTTGAGATCCGCCATCGCGGCCAAGCGCAAAATCCCTCTGGTTGGTTCAATAACTAATCTACACATCACATAAACCCGATATTTTGGCGATTATTTGAAACTATCTTGGCTGTCGCCGTTCTTATCTAGAGTTATAATTATTTTTAACAACAATTGCCTAAACTAGCATAAACTGAAACTATTGATCATGCAGGATTAATACGCTGGACCAGACAAACGCTTCAACAGACCGAACATTTCAGTAATAGCATTTATTTAACAGAACCACCGATTTAGGACTAGCAGGAATAACCTATGAGCTTTTTCTCCACAACATTCCCCACTACAACTTCCGCGCATTTAGGCCAAGGCCTGATTAGTATTGCCAGCGCCGCGGCTTTTGCTACGTTGTTATCAGTTTCTGTTAATGCTCAGCAGCAGCAAGCAGAGCCGCTACCCTTGCCGCTAGATGAAGTCCGAATGTTTACCGAAGCAATGGACCGCATTCGTATGGCTTATGTTGAAGAAATTGACGACAAAACTTTATTAGAAAACGCCATTAGAGGCATGCTCGCCGGACTCGATCCCCACTCAGCTTATATGGCTGGCAACGACTACGATAATTTACAAGAAACCACTACAGGCGAATTCGGTGGCCTGGGAATAGAAGTAGGACGAGAAGATGGTTACATTAGAGTAATCAGCCCCATCGATGACACTCCAGCCGACCGTGCTGGAATTCAAGCTGGTGACTTAATAATCCAAATAGACAACAAGCCGTTACGTGAAATGCTTCCGCAAGAAGCAGCACAAATGATGCGTGGTGAACCGGGAACAGAAATCACGGTTACTATCGCTCGCGAGGGACAAGAACCCTTCGATCTAACAATCGTTCGTGAAGTGATTGCAGTTGCTAGTGTCCGTAGCCGCATTCTCGAGCCTGGCTATATTTATATTCGTATTCCTCAGTTTCGCGTTAACACAGGAAACGAGACCGAAGCAGAAATTGAAAAGCTCTATGAAGAACATGGAACTCTCAAAGGCATTATCCTAGATCTACGAAATAATCCGGGAGGAGTATTGCAGGCGTCCGTAGGAGTAGTTGATTCATTTATTAGCCAGGGCCGAATCGTGTACACTGAAGGCCGACTCGAAGGCAACAACCAGGAATACAGTGCCACCCGCAAAAACGTGGCAGGAGATGTTCCCGTGGTCGTTCTAATAAATAACGGCTCTGCTTCCGCCTCTGAAATTGTGGCGGGCGCGCTACAAGATCATGGTCGCGCAATAATTATGGGTACACGAAGTTTTGGTAAAGGCTCGGTTCAAACCATTATGCCTTTATCAGAAGAGCGAGCGATCAAACTAACCACATCACTTTACTTCACTCCAAGCGGTCGTTCGATTCAGGCCCAGGGAATTGAGCCAGACATTATTGTCGATGAAGCATTCGTAACTCGCCGCTCAAGAAATGTTGCCCAATACAATGAGTCTGACTTACAAGGTCACTTGGAAAACGGCAATGGCACTGAAGAAGTAGACAGCAATGCCGCGATGGCTGATGCATTAATCTCTGCAGAAGAAGTTCTCGTGAATGACTATCCGCTAAACGAAGCCTTAAACGTCTTGAAAGGAATCAATGCATTCAATCCGCCGGTCGAAGCAACTGAAACCGGCTCTTTCGCTCAACGCATAAATTAGACTTGGGCTAGATATGGAATTCCAAAATCCGAAAGAAGGATTTATGAATAAAAGATAGTTCGCAAATTGGTTGAGACCAACGATTATATTCGAATTTCAATTCCTTTCTCAGCCATATAGTGTTTGGCTTCCTCAACCGAAAACTCACCAAAGTGAAAGATGCTAGCTGCCAATACTGCATCGGCCTCGCCTTCCAGAACACCGTCAACCAAATGCTGTAACGTGCCCACACCGCCAGAGGCGATTATAGGAACCCGCACGGCATTGCTCACAGCTTTAGTCAGTGGCAAATCGAAACCTATCTTGGTGCCATCACGGTCCATGCTAGTCAGAAGTATTTCACCGGCACCGTAATTCACCATACGCTTAACCCATTCAATGGTATCTATACCTGTTGGCTTGCGTCCGCCATGGGTGAATATCTCCCATTTCAATTCCTCTCCTTCCACGGACACTTGTTTCGCATCCACTGCAACAACAATACATTGAGAACCAAATCTTTCGGCGGCCTCACAAACAAATTCGGGATTGATTACTGCAGCTGTATTGATTGCAACTTTATCGGCACCAGCATTCAACATAGTTCGAATATCTTCTAATGTCCGAATGCCGCCGCCAACAGTCAAAGGAATAAAAACCTGACCTGCAATTGCCTCCACTGTCGCAACAGTAGTGTCCCGACCTTCATGACTGGCGGTGATATCGAGAAAAGTTATTTCATCTGCACCAGCATCGCAGTATCGCTTAGAGATTTCTACAGGATCACCCGCATCTCGAATGTCGAGAAACTTTACACCCTTAACTACTCTGCCATTATCGCAGTCGAGACAGGGAATAATGCGTTTAGCCAATGCCATGTCTATACGAACCCATCACAATAAGCCTGAGCTTGGGTTAAATCCAACTTGCCATCGTAAATGGCGCGGCCAGTAATCACACCCATAATACCGGCACCAATAGCTGTCTTTGCAACTGCTCTAATATTGACGATATCAGCGAGTTTTGCGACACCTCCGGATGCAATAATGGGAATAGAGGATTGCTGCGCCAGCTCAACTGTCGACTTAAGGTTCACGCCCTGCATCATACCGTCACGGGCAATATCAGTGTAGACAATTGCTTGCACACCACAATCAGTAAACTTAGCCGCGAGATCAATCACGCTTAGCTCCGAAACATCAGCCCAACCTTCTGTGGCAACTTTGCCATCAAACGCATCCAAACCAACAATTACTTTGCCGGGGTACTGTTCGCAAGCTATTCGAACAAACTCAGGGTCCTTAACTGCTTGCGTACCAATAATGACAAAACTAACTCCAGCATCTATGTAAAATTTCACGCTGTCGATATCTCGAATGCCGCCACCAATCTGTATAGGTAGTGAAGGATAGGCTTTTACAATCTCAGTAACTATCTCTGCGTTTACTGGCGTTCCTGCAAAGGCCCCATTCAAATCAACAATATGTAATCGCTTCGCACCTTTTTCTAACCATTCCCCAGCCATCTGCACAGGATCGTCAGAAAAAACCGTGGAGTCTTGCATGCGCCCCTGTCGCAGGCGTACACATTGACCATCTTTTAAATCTATCGCTGGAATTACTAACATCTCGAAATATCCACTCAGGCGTTACCATCCCACTGCAAAAAATTCTTCAATAAACTGAGACCCGCTGTTTGACTCTTTTCCGGGTGAAACTGTGTGGCGAAAATATTATCAGCTGCAAGAGCTGCGACGATGTCAGAGCCATAATTTGTTTTACCTGTTACTAAATCGGCATTAGATGTTTGTACATAGTAACTGTGAACAAAATAAAACCGACTGTTCTGAGGTACATCTTTCCACAGCGGATGATCTTGGGTTTGCGTCACTTCATTCCAACCCATGTGAGGAACTTTCAATCTTGAATTTTTCACATCGATTAAATTATCATCAAAGTATCTTACTTCACCGTCCATAAACCCAAGACAGTCAATGCCGCCATTTTCTTCGCTGCTTTTCATCAAGGCCTGCATACCAACACAAATCGCCAACACGGGTTTCGATTGCATCGCCTCTGCGACAATCTTCCCGACGTTAAGTCGCTTGATTTCAGCCATGCAATCACGAATTGCGCCGACTCCTGGAAAGATCACTCTATCGGCTGAAGCAATTAAGTCTGGGTCTGGGGTCACCAGCACCTCAATTTCTTCACCCAACTCACGGCCGACATGTTCCACTGCTTTAGCAACAGAATGAAGATTACCCATACCGTAGTCGATGACTGCAATCTTGTTCATAGTGAGAGTTGAGCTAGCAAAATAGTTTGCCGATACGCTATCGTGAAAGGCTTCGCTATTTACAATTAGCTCCGCCGCTCTATTCAATAACTCTATAGAGAACCCTTAGTAGAAGGAATTACCCCGGCCTGTCTTGCGTCAGCTTCAATGGCCATGCGAACTGCCCGCCCGAAAGCCTTGAAGATAGTCTCAATTTGATGATGCGAGTTTTTACCGCGAAGATTATCAATATGCAACGTCACCTGTGCATGATTAACGAAACCCTGAAAGAATTCGTGAAACAAATCCACATCAAAAGCGCCTACAGTGCCTTTAGCAAACTGCACGTGATAATCCAAGCCAGGTCGGCCGGAAAAATCGATCACGACTCGAGACAGCGCCTCATCGAGAGGCACATAGGCATGCCCATAGCGACGAATACCAGTCTTATCTAATGCCTTGTCGAAAGCCTGACCTAAAGTAATGCCTATATCTTCTACCGTGTGGTGGGCATCGATCTCCAAATCACCGACTGCCCTGACCTTCAGGTCAATTAGGCCGTGGCGGGCAATCTGATCGAGCATGTGGTCAAGAAATGGCAAACCTGTCTCAACATCCAGCTGGCCCGAACCATCCAGATTAAGATCGATCTTAATTTGAGTTTCTTTGGTATTTCGTTCAACTGACGCTTTACGCATGGTCATGGTTACAGCTATAAATGGCAGAAACTTCCTGCAGTGAAGTGTTGTTAGGAAAAACACGAATATCTAAGAAGCGGGCATTATAATGCCCGCTCAATTGCATTGAAAGCTGTATTGATAGCGCTAATGTCTCCTGAGGGCCCTAAATTGGGACTATCAGCTTATTGTGTGGCAGATTGTTGGCCTCATTCTTTAATAGTCCCATTGTCCAAGAACTGCTTATCGCGATCATCGTGCATGTACATTTCCAATCCGGTAAACTAATTAGATCCCAGAGAGTTGTTAGCAAGATAGCCCTATCACTTAACTGCAGATACCATGTTAAAAAGAGTCTTAAAAGTTCTCGGCGTATTTGTTGTACTCGTCATAATCTTAGTAATGCTGCTGATCAATTCGGTAAATACCGAGACTAATAAGCGAGCGATCCAGGACGCAGTTCTCACCGCCACCGGTTACGAGCTCACGATTGCCGGTGATATTGACGTAAATTTCTTCCCTTCCATTGGGCTGACTCTAAATGATGTTCGGCTAAGAAATCCCGCTGCCCCCCAAGAGCTGGCCTCTACCACTGCTGCAATTTTAAATGTTGATATGAGAGCGCTATTTAGTGGTGACTTACTAGTCCAAGAACTCAGCACTAATGATTTTCATATCAATTATTTTATAGATGCAGAAGGCCAAAGTATTTGGGATATTGATCATGAGCTAGAAACGTCCAGCGCAGTAGGTTCTGTGATAACAGATGCAACGACAACATCGTTAGAATTCAGTGATAACGAACTCAATAACGATATCGCCGCCGTGTCTTTCGAACGCATTCAAATTTCCAACGCGAGCATCGATATACAGGATATTTCTCAAGGGACACGCTACAACATTAATAATTTAAATTTGGACAGTCGTGATACCAATATAGAAGGAAGACCTTTCGTCATAAATCTGACTTTTGATTTCCTAAATTATGATGCAGCCGTCGGCGAAACTCTACCAACTGCAATGGGATTACAGAGCAATGTGGTTGCCGACATTAATCAAGGAAACATCAGCTTAAGCGATATCAATCTTAGTCTTACGCCAATGCTACTGCAGGGAAATTTTGCTCTTAGTGACTTAAACAACACAATGACTTACCAAGGGCAAATGGCCTCAAATAGTTTTGATGTCATTGGCTTATTACAAACTCTGGGCTTGGTTGAGGAGAGTGAAGAATTTACGGGCGCCATCGTCGGTAGCTCTAATTCTCCACCACTCATCAACTTCGGGTTTTCCTTCAGCGGTAATCAAGAACAAATGTCTATTCCTGACTTTACTGCCTCATTAGGATCTACAGAAGTAGAAGCCGATGCGACAGTGAGATTCGCCACAAATTTTTCTCCAACAAACATTAGTTACGACCTTAAAACAAATTTATTAGATTTAACTCCTTTCCTGTCGAATGACGATGCTGAAAGTGATCAGGACGGAGAAAAAGCAGAAGATATTCAACTTATTGCCAACGAGCCACCCGCTCAACCGTCTAAAATTGAGCTACCACTCGAACTACTAAATACCATTAACCTTCTCGGTAGCGTTTCTGTTGAATCTATTACTGCTAATGAATTTAATTTTACTGATATCAACATGTTCACCAATATTGAAAATGGTGTGCTTGATATTGAGATCCAGCCCATCAGTGCATTCGACGGTACAATTGAAGGCGCGATAAGACTCGACGGACTAGGCAGACTCTCCACCCAGTTCGTAGCCAGTGAGCTCGGTATCACTGACCTGGCTCCTTCTATTTCAAGATTCGAATCGATAACAGGAAAATTGGGAGCCTTAGTAGACCTGCAGGCTCAGGGCTCAACCACTAACGATCTAATGGACTCACTCAGTGGCTCGACCAGCTTCATCGTCTATGAAAGCAACGTGAATATCGGCCTCATCAAGCAAGTATTCACCGCTATCGCTGCTCTTAGCCCCAGAGAATTTCCTGTTGATCAATGGCCTGACGTAATTCAATACAATGAATTGAATGGCTACATTGGATTTGAAAATGGAATCAGTGAGGGTCAGCAAGTTAATTTGCGCATGGACAATATAGACATAAGTGGCACGGGCGGCATAGACATCGATGCTGCGACATTCGACTATGAATTAACGTTTACAGTTCTCGGCGGCGAACATAGTCAAACTATCCCCATCGATACTCTATATCATCATGTGCCCTGGCCAGTTAGATGTAATGCCGCGTTCTCCGATGCAATCACCCAATACTGCCGTCCAGATTTTGAAGCAGTGCGAGAAGTCTTTTCTCAGTTAGGTAGGAATGCTTTTCGAGAGTATTTGGAAGATACTCTTACTGATAGGTTATCTGAGGACCTGCAAGAGGCGGGTCGCGGAATCCTGCGAAGAATATTCAACTAGTTTCTGATATTTCAATACCGGCGCCCAAACCATTGACCAACTCGTTTTCAAGGAAAATATTACATTGGTTTGATAGCCATGGTCGCCATGATTTGCCTTGGCAAGAAAACTCAACTCCGTATCGCGTCTGGGTTTCTGAAATCATGTTACAGCAAACCCAAGTTGCTACAGTCATACCTTACTACAAACGTTTTACAAAAATATTTCCTACAGTAAAGTCCTTAGCTACTGCCGAGTCGGATCAAGTCTTACATTTATGGACAGGGCTCGGATATTACGCTCGAGCAAGGAATTTACATAAGACCGCTCAAATAATTCAATCTATCTTCGAAGGAAGTTTCCCAAACTCTGTTGCAGATTTAATAGAACTGCCCGGCATAGGTCGATCCACTGCGGGAGCAATTGTGGCACTCTCAATGAATGTTCCAGCAACAATATTAGATGGCAATGTAAAGCGTGTACTCACGCGAAACTTCGCAATCTCGGGATGGCCAGAGCAAGGAAAAATAAAACAACAATTATGGGATATCGCCGAAAACCTAACACCAAAAGAAAGAGTAAAAGATTATACCCAGGCAATTATGGACTTGGGGGCTACCGTTTGTACCCGTTCAAAACCTTCTTGCTTTTCATGCCCACTCAACAAAAATTGCATCGCGTTCAATGACAATTCTATTTCCAAATTCCCAGGTAAGAAACCGAGGAAAACCTTACCAGTTAAATCCCTAGTAATGTTTGTTTTACAAAGCCCCACAGGAGAGATTTTATTGGAAAAACGTCCCCCATCTGGTATCTGGGGGTCGCTCTATTCTTTACCAGAAAGTAAATCTGCTGAAGAATTACCTCAACTGAATCATATTAGTTTCAAGAGAAGCGAGAATTGGGCTCTGCCTCCTCTTCGCCATACTTTTTCTCACTACCATTTAGATATACAACCAGTGCTCTTTAAAGCAACACAGAAAATAAATAGCATAGCTGATTCGGATCGATGGCTCTGGTATCCTCTAGATCATTCAATAGAAGTCGGGCTAGCAGCACCTGTCAAGAAGTTGCTCTCATCTCTTACATAGAAAAATAGGAAAACTCATGACCCGCATGGTCCAATGCAAAAAGTATGATCAGGAACTTCCAGGATTGCTTGTACCTCCCTACCCTGGAAAGAAAGGCCAGGAAATCTACGATTCCGTGTCCGAAAAAGCTTGGCAAGAATGGCAGTCACAACAAACCATGCTCATTAATGAAAAACAGCTAAGCATGATGAATCCTGACGACAGAAAATATCTTCAGACGGAGATGGACAAGTTCTTCAAAAACGAAGATTTCGATCAAGCGGAGGGGTACGTCCCTCCAAGCGAGTAAATTTCGTGCTTTCTTGACTCAAAAGCTCGAATTCTATTTAATACGCCGCTCGCGCTAGCCAGCTGGAGCTAAAATCAATCGCTGATTTCAAGCTTTGCCAGGCCAATTAAGAAATTGAGTTTTAAGCGCAACAGGTAAAATGCCCAGGTAGCTCAGTCGGTAGAGCAGAGGACTGAAAATCCTCGTGTCGGTGGTTCGATTCCGCCCCTGGGCACCATTTCTTGTTGGCCCATCTCCGAATGAAGATCAAATTTTAGGATGGGCCATCAACCATTCAACCACAGTTGTGCTGAATGAGTCTGAGAGTGCGGGAATATGTGCGCCATCAGTGATGGTCCACAATTCAGCTGAGCCTCCAATCCTGCAGCTATTATCATAGCGCACAACGACCGAATCTAAGCCCGGCAAATTGCGGTCAAGATCAAGCTGCGCGACCTCGGATCCATCAATGTCGCAACCATTGTAACCAGCCCAGCGCTCCACCGTTTCAACAGCACTTGGATAGATATTCCCTCTAAGATCGCCCCCTTCATAGGCAATGGCATTATCATCAGTCCCGTGAATATGAAGTATATGAACAGGGTTTAAAGGTGCTGGGCCTGCTACCGTAGCGCCGGCTCCCGTTAAACTTGCAACTGCGGCAATTGCCTGAGAATTCTCAAAGGCGGTTCGATACGCCATGAATCCTCCATTTGAGTGGCCTATTAAATACACGCGATTGCCATCAACATTATATTGGGACTTTATTCTGCTGATGATAGTCATTAAGTAATCCACATCACTTATCTGACTGCCCTGGAAATTGCAACAGGCATCAGAGGCGTTCCAGAACCATGCCTGATTACCTTGAGTTTCTCGCTGACCATTAGGGGCAGCGAACAAGAAGCCATAGTTATTCGCTAGTGCTCCAAATTTCATGTAGGCGTCCTGTTCGGCACCAGCATTTTGGCCATAGCCATGTAACAAAAGAACTAGGGGGGCAGGAGTTGAGGCTTCGTAGCCAGCAGGAACAGTCAAGGATAATTCTCCTCGTCCTGTTTCAATTGATTGCGCTGCAGCTAAATTAACGCTTATCAGTAATGCCAGGGATAGGCAGTTGATAACTATTTTGCCCATGTGCAGTTCCTCTTTTTCTCAAATTTAGCAATTTTTGAATGAGCAGTAGCCCGCTTAACCTCTTAACCTTGTTACTGAAAGTAAGATAGTAAGAAAAGAAAGGGACACTTTATGGCCAAATAGTTTAAAAGCTTAAGGCTCAACGGAAGGGGCGCCAATGGTTTAGTTAAACTATCAGCGCCCCTTAAAATTCCTGGCTAATCCATAATCGCTTGCTGCACCGCGTTCTCGAAATCTCTCTGCACTGCTGGAACCGGCTGCTGAATCATGATGACTCCAGTGAGTTCTTCCGCCGGGTCACTCCAAGAGCGCGTACCTAAAGCGCCACCCCAACCAAACGCTCCCTTTGAGCGACGCTCATTAGATTCCTCAGTAGTTGCTACGGTATAACCAAAACCTTGGTCACTAACGCCTGGCATGGCATTGAATAGATCCCCCACTTGATTGCTCGACATCAACTCTACAGTGTGAGGCTTTAACAACCTGTTGCCGAAGAGTTCTCCGCCGTTTACCAGCATCTGCTCGAAGCGCAGATAGTCGCCTGCTGTACTTTTAAGTCCATAGGAGGCCCCGAAATAAGTCGAATGACTCGTATCATAGATAGCCGAATTGGGGGGAGTAGCGGTGTCGCTGCCGACGATATCGATAAGACGATCCTGATATTCTTCGGGCACGTTCCACCACGTGTCGTTCATACCGAGAGGCTCGAATATGCGCTGCTGTACGAACTCATCAAAAGATAAACCAGATTCGATTTCAATAATTCGTGCGATTACATCCAGTGCAGTGGCCGCGCTGTACCGCCAACGATCCCCAGGCTGAAAATCTAGTACAATGTCGCCGTACTTCGGTACGTTCGTGGCAAGCGAAGTACGTGTATCTAACCACATAACCGCATCCTCCGAGATAGCGTTACCTAAGCCGCCAGAGGCGATCCCCGATGTATGTGTGAGTATGTCATGCACCGTAATCTCGCGCTCGGCGGGTACTAAGCGGTGCTCAGGAACGTTGGTCGGGAGAACGTAGGGGGGACTGATATCCTCATCCACGGGATCGCGCAGTACAGCAACCTGCATTTCTGCGAATTCTGGAATCCACTTGCTGACTGGATCGCTAGGACGAATCAATCCCTCCTCTATCAACATCATTGCTGCAACACCAAGTATAGGCTTGGTAGAGCTCATCATTATGAACAGAGCATCCTCCTGCATGGGTTTGCCATCGGCAACATTCATGAGCCCATGCGTCTCGAGGTGCACTATTTTGCCGCGACGAGCAACGCCAGTAACAGCGCCCTGAATAGTGCCTGCATCAATATGTCCTTGTATAACATCGTTAATGCGATTTAGTTGTTCTGTAGACATGCCGACTTCTTCGGCGTTGCTCGCCCAGGGTAAATCCTGCGCAATGCTTAAACCGCTGAACCCACAGAAGACTAAAACTAGTAAAGGCAGAAATCGCTTGCTGGTGAAATAATTTTCCATTATCTAAGACCTTATTTCCTTTGATTTATTTGTTAGCTGTTGGCCAATGTATCAATTTGCCTTCGGCCTATATTTTTTTCTTGCCCGTAAAAGTACCCATGGAATTCCCTTGCACAATGACAGAGCCTTTAACCGTACCGTCACTTTCTAACTCTCCTCGGTAAGTTATGTCCGCGCCCAGTGCAACACTTGTGAATGTAAATTCGAAATTGTTACCCTCATAGGTTCCAGCAATTGGTCCATTTGCCAGTTGTCCAGAGTAGCTTCCGGACATTTTTCCTTCGGCTTCTTGAGCCAGTGTAATCTCTGCATTTCCACTACCTGCTTCGCCTAATACAACGGCAAAAGTCCAGTTGCCACTTACATCAGCCGTTGCAAGTTGTGCGAAAAGTGAAAAGGTAAGAAGTAATAGTGCGTTGCGAATAATTATTCTCATTTTAAATCTCCTATAGGATTCAGATGGAACTGAAAATTATGTAAATAGTCATTGGATATAGAGTAAAGATCGGCGTGTGGTTTTACTCTATATCCTTCTGCTCAGCATTTTTACACTGTCACTACTCGGCAACTTCGACAGATCCTGGCATCAGTCGAGCAATTTTACTGCCTGCGCCATTCTCGAGTAGAAGATAAACCTCGCCATCTACGCCTGATTCTATGTCACGTATCCTGGCGAAATCATCCAACAAGACTTCCTGTTCAATCACTCTGTTGCCATCAAGGCTGAAACGGAACAGCTGCTGAGCTTTTAAAGTGCCCATCAGAATGTCGTTCTTCCATTCAGGGAAGGCATCACCTTGATAGAAAATAAAACTGGATACCGCAGGAGACGGTGTAAAATCTACCAGTGGCATTACAATATCTTCGATACGGAAGAATTCTAATTCATCCCTACCGTAGTTCACTTCGGTGCCAGAGTAGTTGATACCAAGACTGTGTAATGGCCAACCGAAATTACCGCCAGGCTCAATGATGTTGAGTTCATCTCCGCCTCTCGGGCCCATTTCTGTGCTCCACAATTCATCACTGAGCGGATTGACTTCCAATCCATGTGGACTACGGTGCCCCCTGCTCCAAATACTGTCTAGCGCACTGTCATCGCCAACATAGGGGTTGTCCTCGGGAATGCTGCCATCGAGATTCACGCGGTGTATTTTCCCCCAGGGTAACGCCAGGTCTTGCACACCTGACATAGTATTGGGACTCCTGGCACCTATTGAGAAGAAGAGATGTCCTTCGCTGTCGAATGCAACTCTTCCGCCAGCACCGATGTCAGAGCCGATTTGATAACTTGCCTTGTCGAATTCGATGATGGTTTCCTGATCAATCCATTGATCGTCTTCTATGCGACCTCTGACAACTTTGTTCATACTTGCTGGCCTATTATATTGCCTGCTTTGGGCAGTACAATCTTCGCAGCGATCTGAGAAGTGCAAATAGATCCAGCCGTTGTCAGCGTATTCAGGATGCAGTATTACTTCAAGCATCGAACCAATGCCGCCGCGGGGGTTAGCATCGTTGTAATAGCCTTTTGGCGTGCCCTGAATCATTGTTGATTCTTGGCCATCGGCAGAGATTAAGAGGAGCCCTCCCGTTCTCTCGGTAACGAGGAACTGTTTGTCGGGCAGAATCTCCATTGAGAAAATAAGTTCTTCCAGCCCTTCTACCACCGGCACTGCCGTAAACGAATGTTTGTCACTGGCGACAACACCTTCAGGGAACTGCATTGGAGTAGAGACATTGAACACTCCGTTTGGCATTGAGTCTCTTTGTTCAGCGATGAATACTGCCAATGTTCTTATCTGATTTGTGCTGAGAGTCTCCGACCAAGCAGGCATTCCTGAATCAGGAAAGCCATCTGCGATACTGATAGCCAATTCTTCAAGTGACTGGCCATGGAGAAGATCTCTACCCACAAGCGGCACACCGATTGCTTCTCCCTGTAGTTCATTACCATGGCAGACTGCACACTGTTGCTCATAGAGAGCCTCGAAAGTCAGGGCAGGCTCTGCGGCGGCGTAAAGCTTGCCCGTGCCAGCCAGCAGAAAGGACATCGATAGCAATAAGCCAAGAGAAACAAAACCTTTTCTTAGCTCAGTGGAGTTTTGTGAAACACAATACATAATTGTTTCCTAGTAATCAGAGGTAGTTAACAAGCGGTGATGACCTTGCTTACTGAGCAAGGGCATCCATTTCAGCTCTTCTGGCACCAGCCAGTATTCCAGGTAAAGAATAATTTCCTTCGTGACAGGCATATTCGAACAATGCCGTCTCTTTATAGTAAGATATCTCTCCACTCCAGGGCTGAGTGTAGATTGCTGGGTCTTCCACTGTAAATTCATAGAAAATCTCATCTTCTGACCAGCGAGTTAATCGCTCGGTGACCTTTCCTGTCGGTGAGATGTAGGAGCCTTGTAGTGGATTGGTATTGATGGTTTCAATTACCAGCGTATCGCCTTCGTACCTGGCTATGGAATCACCGAACCAAGGCTGAAGGTCTTCGTTACTGTGTTCGTCAGCAAATGGAATAATGCGCACCTCATGGCCCATTTCCGACATGAGCAGGACATGATCTTTAGTTTGTACAAATTGGTAATTATTGTTGTAGATACCGTTTTGCATTACCGGACCTATTATGCCGCCGAAGGCAATGCAACGTTCACCAACAGGTCTCGTCTCAGGGCCGTCGAAACTACCAATTTTTGGTAAGTGGGATGCTCTGCGAAGTGCACGACCGCCTTCTTTATAAGGAATCCGGCCATTGGCAGGTTCGGTGACCCAGGAAGTACGATACTCACCCTTAACCAACCCCATGGAAGGTCCATTATCGACCCAAAATGCGTTATGCCCGCGCGACCCGAACGCTGCCTCACCCGCCTTGGCTTCAGTTATCGGGTTGTTCTGTTGCTGTCTGTCCAGACTTATCCAAAAAGAACCCTGAGCCATTTCATAGGCGTCCTCGTCACTTAGTACGAGCCCGTCAATCCCGGGCCTTCTTTCCATGCGGGTAATGGATCGGTTCGTCCAAATACCCTGAATATCCGGTAGGCCGAACTCCGTTCGCGGTGGCTCATAACCAGGGGTTTGAGAGTAGGCTAAAGGCGCTATCGCCAACAGCGTGAGTACAACGCTCGCGTGTAGATTCTTAAAATTAGGCATAGACAGTTCCAGTATTGTTGAGCGCATGAATCCTCGTCGTACTTGCATCATGCACAAAGCTAATAAGCAAACCTCATATAATGAGCCGCCCTCATTATTGATGACCTATAAAGTGCAAGAGCCCTTTATATGGAAGCAGAGTACTTATTCTCAAAGCGATAAGCCAGCAATAAAATTTACTCTACCTCAATACGGCCTCTAAACGTCGATAATTGAGTCAGACTCATTAATGTGGCATATTTGCTGCTATTCGTAGACTTGAGCACTTGGAGCGAACACTTCTTTGAGCATCACAACTGTCACAAAAATCAAACGGCCTTCTAAAGAACAGCGCATCGACACTATTGTGGAGTCCGCACGAAAAGTGTTTTGTTCCTCTGGTTTCGAAAAAGGGTCCATCGATGAGATTGCGAAGGCTGCGGGTATAGCGGAAGGGACGATTTATCGCTACTTCGACAGCAAGCGCGGCTTACTCGATGAAGTTTTGCGCCGTCACTACTCTGTACTCTTCGACGACATCCAACAAGCATTACCGAGCATTGAAGGACGCGACAACCGGCTACGCTATTTGATTCGTCGAACTCTTCTTATGATTTCTGAAGATCGCAGTATGTGCAGACTCCGCTCACTTTACGCGCGCCAAGTAGATGACGAACGTCCATCACTCGCACGAGATCAAAACCGCAGAATGGCTGGTTTGATGGCAAACGAGATTAGGATGGGTATGAAAGATGGCTCTTTCCAATTAAATATATCACCCAGTATTGCTTGTTACATGATTGGTGGCGCAATAGAGTTAACCGAGCATAACTTTATGACAACTGCAGAGCCGGTTGATGTCAATAAAGTAACGGATTCTATCTGGCGAATAATTAGTGGCGGTATTGAACCAAGGATTACGAAAACAGAGAATTTAGACAGATTGGTTGATCGGCTGGAAGACGTGGCTAACCGATTAGATTCGACATAAAGTTGAAACTTTAATTTCATCTCAATCACATTATGTAGGCTAAATTTAATTACGATAAAAAATTACCACGTCTGTAGAAATCAATGGGAGCACACTCGCAGTTCCGCTAAAAGCCAGAATAGCTGATCCAAGTATCGAAACTGATAATTTCATGGTTCTGCCACCAGGAGATTAGACAGAGCTTCCTTTAAGCAGACTTTTTGCCAACTATCGGCAAGTTTCCTTGCGGCGTAGATAAGCTGCCGTTAAGCGTATCGCCTTCCAGCCCTTCCAAAAACGACGCAATAGCGGGATTTACCAACTCAGAATGGGTCATGTTCGCCGCGTGGGCTGCCCACGTCACCGAGAGGCTCTTCACTCATCCAGTGATCCATCAGCTGCGCATAGCCGGCAAGAGTTTCCGCCGAATCTACATGCACACCCGAATCGATCAATACGAGAGCATTCACTCGTTCTGGATACCGCAGTGCTGCCCTTAGCGAGAGGAAGCCGCCCTGAGACATGCCCAGCAGCACAGCCTCAGCTATGTTGAGATGATCCATTAGAGCTATTGCGTCGTCAGCCGAATCCCAGAAAGAAAAAGACCCATTGGCAGGTGTATCCCCAAATCCCCTTTCGTCCCAGCAAACACAGCGAAAGTTTTCACGAAAATGTTTTACCTGGGAATCGAACATAGTTCTATCCATTAAGAACCCATGGCTAAAAATAAGGGCCGGGCCATTCCCCCCTGTGTCGTCATACGTTATATTTTGTCCATTGATGTTCGCTATTGGCATCGATTTTCCCGTAGAAGCTAGTTTGAATCGAGTGCTAGCGTGCTGACAAATTAACTCTTGACCTGTCAGAATCCTAGCATGGAAATATCAAAACTGTACAAACGTCACAGTCTCACAAAAATAAATATCCGCATTAGCAGCAACGGAAAAGCAGAGTAGGGTTATTGTTGTTAGTAGTTTGTTCATGGTTTTGCCTGTCTTACGAAACCTGCAAGAGGTTTCTGAAATTCTGCGCCAAACCCTGAAAGTATTTCTCTAGCCTCGTCGTTTACATTGCCAAAAACGATAAATTTTGTCACCTGCACTGCATCTTCAAAGAAATAAAAATACGGTTGCATGTTATCTCCATGCGCAAGAACCGCCTGATTGTCTTTATAACGTTCATATATAGTAATCTTGCTTTCATCTTCATTTAGGCAATATTCATACGCTAATGCTCCAGGTTCATTTGCTTTAACGTGAGCTACTATTTCTTCCAGTTTTTCATCTACAAGCCTTCTATTGACTATCGTTCCCTCATACACCCAATGAATCACATCGTTCATAATCATTCCTTCGTTTTCAAATTTTTCAAATCTACTTTTTATAAACGGATGCAGCAACAGATTTGATTGAATCATCTTCTATAATCGCGAATTCTTGAAGCAGTGCTACATCTAGTTCCAGATTATCTAACAAGTATTTCCAATTACCACATATTCCAACTAATAATTTTTATACCCAGAAGATAATGAAAACATGGTATTCCGGAGACACACCTGGGCACCATTCTTTTTTTAGATTTCAAATAGCTACTCGATAGTCATGTCTTCAGTGTCAGAAGATAAAGAAATCACCATTCCATCTTCCGTAATTATTGCACCGTCTGGAATTCCGCGATTGAAAGCAGCAACCGCCATGGCATTTCTTGGCGCGGGCACAAGGTGGTATAACGCAAGTTGCCCGATATCAGCCTCGTCTACCAATCGCTGCAGGTCTCTCGTAGTCGCATGATAATCCTGAATGTCATGTAGTACTGTTGCAAGTCGTGTATTGCCAGTGCTTCGTGCCAAGTTCTCGGCACCTTGCACAAGTTGCAAAGCCATAGCATCGTGCAGTACGACGTCCGCACCGTTGGATATTTCTACTATCTTGTCAGTGACCAGACTATCCCCACTGATGACAACTGAGCGACCGCCGTAATCAAATCGATAGCCATAGGCTGGATCAATTGGTGGATGAGAAACTTCAAAAGCGGTAATACGCAAACCATCTTCATCCACGATTATCCCTTCGTTAATAGTGCGAGATTGCAGGATTCCCAGTTCGGGATTGAGTAATTCTGCTCCATGATGAGCCACGCGGTACGCACGGTCCAATTCGTAAGTGATATTGAGGCCTTCAACAATACGATCGACACCTTCCGGCCCGACAATTTGCAAAGGCGCAGGTCTGCCTGCGACCCAGGAATTGAGATTGAAATCGCCAATATCAGATATGTGATCGGAATGAAAATGGGTTAACAAAATACCGCGCAGCTTGCCTGTTGGTATACCTACAAGATTTGCAGTCGCTGCAGAACCAGAACCCGCGTCTACTATGTACAGATGATCAGGTGTCTCTACTGCCACACAGGCTTGCGCGCGACCCGGAGCTGGCAAAGGTGAGGAAGTACCGCACATGGTAATTCTTATCCCTTCAAAACTAACGGTAGACGAAGAACTTGTTTGTGCTTCACTGGCTATTGAATAAACCAAAACCCCAATGATGGCTATTTTCCTAATCACTTCTTTCCTTTCTTAATTCTCTCATACCCAGAAGATACTAGGTTTATTGTCAGGGAACAGCTTTTTTGAGGTGTTCCCTGACAATAAACCTAGTATCTTCTGGGTATGAATATAAAACAAATGATAGCCACTGCCGCTCTCTACCTCCTACTCTCAGCCTGTACCCATGACGAGGAGGTAGTCAAATCCACTGCCGCCGTCGCAATACCTGACAAATATGGTGCGCAAATCAGTGAAGATATTCTACGAGCGGGTGGCAATGCCGTTGATGCTGCGGTTGCAACAGGATTTTCCTTAGCTGTCACTTTCATCGACGCCGGAAA
>Ga0209089_10000261_pt1 | contig 50214 bp, 46 predicted proteins | sample ArcticOcean_MG_C_FD_187431 | JGI IMG/M metagenome (GOLD analysis project Ga0209089, IMG submission 187431) | Marine microbial communities from western Arctic Ocean - ArcticOcean_MG_CB2_150 (SPAdes) (version 2) | ecosystem: Environmental > Aquatic > Marine > Oceanic | place: Arctic Ocean: Canada...
CTCTCCGATAAGGTCACACGTGTTATATTTGACCTTTCCAAGTTCAATTTGAACTAGTTAATATTTTTTAAAAACTCTTTTGGTATGTATTTACGTATTTGATTAGAAGGTATCAACCAACAAGGTCCCGAGATGAAAAAGGTGTGTGTGAAATATTCTGGGATTCTACCCCTGCTTGTATTCGCGGTTACATTCATCCCGTCGGGAGTTTTGGCGAAGAAAACCGTGGATTTTCGTAATAACTCGTGCCACGCCAATACACAATCTCAGGAATATATCGGCGGGATACCCACTGACCTTCTAACTTCCATATCGCTTGCTGAAACAGGTAGATGGAACCCAAAAAAGAAGGAAATGTTTGCCTGGCCATGGACAGTAACATGGGGAGGCAAAGGCCGTTATTTTCCGACAAAGAAATCAGCCATAAACGCAGTAGCAGAATTACAATATTCGGGTGTTAAAAATATTGACGTTGGCTGCATGCAAGTAAATCTCAAGTATCATCCTAAAGCATTTAAAGATTTAGATGAAGCCTTCGATCCGGTATCTAATATTAACTACGCGCGACGGTTCTTGGCAGGGCTATATAAATCGACTGGATCGTGGATCCAGGCGGCAGCTAACTATCACTCAACCAATCCCCTTCTAAACCTGAATTACCAGACAAAGATATTGGAAATTTGGCGAAAGGTAAGTGGCGTTTCCTTAAATAATCTCCCGACAAACCCTTCAAAGGATCCAGCATACCGTGACCACAAAACTCGTTTAGCACAAACGGCCCTTTTAAACTCCCGCTTTAAGGCAAGACTGGAAGCAGAGCGCGGTGAAAAGAAAGGTAATAAAGCAAGGCGGCAATTGGAGGCGTGGAGGAAAGCTCGAACTTCCCCAAATCTTTTGTCTCATACCGCAGCAAAAAAGAAAGCTAAGCTTGTGCAACGGCAAAAATCAGAATTAACAAGTGATAGTAAAAACTTTTCCAAAAAACGTCTTGAGCAATTGGCGAAGTGGAGAAAAGACAGATATGTTTTTCAACGTTAATTATTTATCCCTCACAATCTTGGCATCAGTTGTTAACAAATACTCCTCCCACTTAAGCATTTGAACGCAAACCAACATGACCAACATAGACACTTCAAATATTCCAAGTAGAAAACACCAAGAGGTCCTAGCCGAATTATTAGATGTTCAGAATAAGAATGTTTTGGATGTGGGATGTGGTAACGGTCACTTAACCCGCTTAATGACAGAATTGGGGGCGAATGTTATTGGGATAGACCCGGCAACACGGCAGTTACAGCGTGCCCGGCTTAAGACCGTCAGATCCGAATTTTACCTTCAAGGAGCAGCAGAGAAATTACCGATCGGGGATAATACTGCCCAAATTATCGTCTTTTTTAACAGTCTCCATCATGTCCCCGTAAACCACTTGGGAGCTGCATTAAACGAAGCCCATAGAGCCCTCAAAGATAACGGAATATTGTATATATCTGAACCACTTGCCAAGGGGCCCCTCTTTGAACTTTCCCGAACTTTCAACGATGAAACCATAGTCCGAGAAGAGGCTTATGAAGCGATAAAGGAGGCATTCAAAAACGGTTTTGTGGAAGAGAAAGAACTATTTTATAAAACCGATGTTTATTATGCGGATTTTTGTGCCTATCGAGAAAACTCCATATCAATTAATCCGGAAAGAGATATTTATTTTCAGGGGGCTGGTGATAATTTCCGGATACTATTTGAGAGACATGGCGAAAAGGAAGAGAATGGTTGGCGTTTTCCTCAAGTTATCCGCGTAAACCAACTGAAGGTCAGTTAGCCCAACTATTTAAATAATCGTGCCATCATTATATCGCTCAACGGAACCAAGACTTCTTATACTATTAACTTTTCTCAGCTAAGTATTTGTCGGAAGGGGGGGCTCTTGAGTGGCTTCTTCTCTCTGATTTACACTATCATGTTGAACTATAGATTACTAAAGCTTCCGAAGCTTTTACCCGTATCGGCTAGAGACTTAAGTAATTTGGATGGACGTAGCCAATCACCATATTCGTCGTAATATTGAGAGACCTTTTCATAAATTTTATTTAGGCCTATTAGGTCTGCATAGAACATTGGCCCACCATGGTAGCGGGGGAATCCGTAGCCATAATGCCAAATTACGTCAATATCGCTGGACCGCAACGCCAATCCCTCCTCAAGCACATGAGCGCCTGCATTGATGATTGAATACAGGTAGCGTTCAAGAATTTCTTCGTCTGAAAATTTACGGCGCTCAAAACCAATCTCTTTGGACGTTTCTATAATCAATGCTTCAACTTTGGGCTCCGGAGTACCTGTTCGACTATTATTTTCATAGGTATACCAACCACCTCCGGTTTTTTGTCCATATCTCCCCGTCTCATAGAGACGATCTAAAATAATTGATTGGCGTCGATTTCCATAAAGTTTTTTTTGTTCCTGGCGGATCGAGTAACGTACATCAACTCCCGCCAGATCGTTCATCGCAAACGGGCCCATGGGAAATCCAAATTCGTAGATAACCGTGTCCACTTGCCACGGGAGGGCTCCTTGCTCGACCATGAACTCGGCGACGCGAGCAGCAACATGCAACATGCGATTACCGACAAAGCCGTCTCCAACACCCACCAAAACCCCTGTTTTTTGAAGCGTCTTCGATAATTTCATGACCGTCGCAATTGTCTCCAAAGAACTTAATTCACCCCGCACGTTCTCCATCAGTTTCATTACGTTTGCAGGACTGAAAAAATGTGTTCCACAAACCTTTCCCGGCCTGGAGGTCGATGCGGCAATTTCATTTATATCCAATGATGAGGTATTGCTGGCCAAGATAGCCTCTGGCTTGCAAATTTGATCAAGCTCACGGAAGATCTTTTTCTTGAGCACCATATCTTCAAAAACTGCTTCGATAATAATATCTGCACCAGCCACGTCTTCGTAGTCGGTTGTACCTGCAATAAGCGCCATCCTTTCATCCATAATATCTTGGCTAAGACGTCCAGAAGAAACAGAACGAGCATAATTTTGTCTTACCTTATCCAGTCCTGCATCGAGGACTTCTTGTGAGACATCCACCAGAAAAACAGGTATCCCGGCATTGGCAAAATTCATGGCAATGCCACCGCCCATGGTACCTGAACCGATGACAGCTGCACCATCAATGGCCTGTACAATAGTCTCTTTGGAAATGTCGGGTATTTTGGCAACCTCCCTCTCGGCAAAAAACATGTGACGCATTGCCTTCGACTTACTACCATCACGAAGGCGAAGGAAGGTCTCTCTTTCAAACCTCATGCCTTCCTCAAAGGGCTTATTGGAAGCCACTTCAACCGCATTAATGCACTCATACGGCGCATCTAGACCGCGAGACTTGGGTGTAATTTTTGCGCGGAAATCATCAAATATCTTAGACTCGAAATTCTTCAAACGATTGTTAATACCGCTGGTAGGACGAGGTCCATCCGGCACTCTTTTTTTTGCAAAAGAAATGGCCTGTCCCAAAAGATTATCTTCCGCAAGCTCATCCACAACGCCTATTTTGAGGGCTCTCTCTGCATTGATGGGGTCACCTTCCACAATCATTTCCAACGCAATTTCAATCCCAACTAAACGTGGAAGGCGTTGAGTTCCACCTGCACCCGGTATAATCCCAAGTTTTACCTCTGGCTGTCCCACAAGAGCACCAGGTGCAATCAGTCGGTAGTGACACCCCATAGCAAGCTCTAAACCACCGCCGAAAGCAATTCCGTTTATAGCAGCGACGATAGGTTTGGGGTTGTCCTCTAATTCTTTAATAAGTACGTGAAATTCAGGAACATCAACCGGACGGGTCATATTAAATTCTCTTATATCAGCACCCGCCACGAACATGCGACCCGCCCCCGTTATAACTACGGCCAAAATACTGTCATCTTCCTTACAGGAGGTCACCACTTCGTTGATGCCCTTAACCACGGCAAAACTCAAAGCATTGGCGGGTGGGTTATTGATAGTGATAACGCCAACATCACCTTCTTTTCTAAATTCGATCACGTCACTCACTCTATATAACTTGTCCTCGTATATTCTTGTTAGTGTTTGGACAGGCGACCCCTGTCATGCCGCACTGTAAAGTCAAGGTTTGGACCCCTAGGTACAAATCCTTTAACATCCAGACGTTGCATATTGGCGTAGTAGCCCTGTTTTATGTGTTCCAGTTTGGTAACTTCCGCCACACCAGGATACTGATAAAGCTCTAATGTAAAATTCCAGAGGTTTGGGTATTCATATATGTGTCGTTTATTGCATTTAAAAAGGCCATAATAAACAATGTCAAATCTAAGTAAGGTCGAAAATAAACGCCAGTCAGCCTCAGTGAGGGTTCCACCAACAAGATATCTTTGGGATTTGAGTGTGTTCTCCAAGTCGTCCAGTGTGTTAAATAACCTATCGAAGGCCTCCCCATAGGCCTCCTGCGTGGAAGCAAATCCACACCGGTAAACACCATTATTGACGTTTGAATAAACAACTTCGTTTATGGCATCAATGTCACCGCGCAACTTTTCGGGATAATAGTCAGGACCAACGCTACCAACTCCTTCAAATGCGCTGTTAAACATACGGATAATTTCAGATGACTCGTTACTTACTATAGTCCCGTTTTTTTTATCCCAGAGAGTGGGCACTGTTACGCGACCAGTATACTCAGCATCTGCTTTGGTATAAATCTCATGCAAGTATGTAATGTTATTCACCGCATCAGGAATACAGCCGGCTTCTTTTTTATAGGTCCAACCTTCGTCTTTGCAGGAAGAAGCAGAAATTGCAATGGACACCTGATCTTCCAATCCTTTCAATTTTCGAAACAATAAAGTCCGGTAAGCCCAGGGACAATTGTGTGATAAATACAAGTGGTAACGGTTTGGTTCGGCCTTGAAACCACCGCAACCGGATGGACCCGAGGAGCCATCAGTCGTCACCCAATTGCGGAAAATACTATCAGGCCTCGAAAACTTGCCACCCTGGTTTTGGGTGACTTCATCCTCTGTCCACTTACCGTCTATCAGCATACCCATCGTGGAATCTCCTTATCAAACCCAGACCACACGTGGCAACAAAATGATGTTGAATGATGGCTTATGGCATATAGAGAGTCTATGCAATTTTCCGGGCAATTTCCATGAGATTAGAACACTAAATGTTGATAGAATTCATAACCAACACCTATCAACGACTATAGGTCAGTAAATTTGCTAAAAAAGAACTTTTGGCAAGAAGGTCGCTATTTCTTGGAAATTAATTATCAGGATCATACCAATTAGCATGATAATCCAATAGGGGGTTGAACTTTTAAATATAGTCATCACATTTATGTCTGGGTCTATTCCTTGAATTGCTGATTTCACCGTATAGACCAATAACCCGAATGGCGGGGTAAGGATTCCAGCTTCGATTGCAATGATCGCAATAATTGCAAATGCTATTGGATCATAACCCATCTTCACCGCAATTGGCGCAAAGATTGCGGCAGTTAGTAACATAATTGAGATGGAATCGATGATCATCCCAAGGAGAAACCAAATCAAAACCATAACACCTATAATCATCCACTGGGGCATGCCCGACCCCAAAAACAACGTTTCTATTGCGTTGGCAAGGCCTGTCATGGCTAACGTATTTGAATAAAGAGCCGCAGTAACCAACAGCAATAAAATCGGCCCGGATGTACGTCCAACGGAGAGTATAGCATCGATAAAACCCTTATAACGCATACCCTTGATCAAGGCCAAAACAAGGCCAAGTAAGGCTCCAACTCCCGCCCCCTCGGTTGGACTAAAAAGCCCAAACCAAATTCCACCGAGCACTGCAACAATCACGACGATAATCCCCACCAAACTCGTAAAGAACTGGCCTGCCGGAACCTCTTCGATGTCTTCGGTTTTAGTGTCGGAACCGCTGCCAACTGCACTGGGTTTAATGAGGGCCATACCCAAGACGTAGAGAATAAACATAGCCGTTAACATTAATCCCGGGAGAACGCCCGCGAGAAAAATTTTACCAATTGAAACCTCTGTTAAAATACCCCAAACGATCATTAGAACACTCGGCGGGATGAGCATACCAAGGACACTGGAACCTGCCACAGTTCCAAGGGCAAAGCCTTTATGGTAGCCGTGGCGCTTCATTTCCGGATAAGCGATCCTTGAGAACGCAGCTGCGGAAGCTATACTTACACCTGTCACAAAGGAAAAGAGGGCATTACCCAGAACAGTGGCAATTGCTAGGCGCCCAGGAAGCCTCCTTAACATAGAATTTAAACCTCGGTAGACGTCAGTTATTGCACCAGATTTACCTATAAATTCCCCCATCAGCATAAACAATGGAATAACAGCAAAAACGTAATCCCTGATGCCCTCATAAGCCTTTGCAGCCAGCATAACTCGAACGGTCCTGAAAGCATTCTCGTCGAAACCCATAATCCAAAATATACCGAAGGCGCTGGTCATCCCTAGCGCAATCGCTATATGCACACCCATTGCGACCAAAGCCACCAAGCAAATGACAAGAACAATGGCAATATTAGCTTCAAACACGCTACGGCACCTTATTTATTTTCTGTTTACCGTTATGCTGACGCACATGCTAATTTAACTCTGCGTCCGAGAGATCCGGCCTGAAGACATCGACGTAGGCCAGGACCAAATAATTCAGGAGAGCAATTAAACTGCCAAACATGACTGCCCAACGGGCAGGCCATGTATATACATGAAGCGCCCCTTCGCCCTCATAATTCATATCTACCCAGGCTCTCACGCTTTCTTCCCACCCGCCCCAAATAACCATCAGAAAGAACACCGCTCCCAAGAGATAACCGAATACTAAGAGCATTTTTTGAAACGTTCCTGAAAACCGAGATACCAGAAAGTCTGCTCTTAACATTGAGCGGCTCCTAATGGCATACCCGGCCTGTAAAAAGACAATAATTACGATTGATGTGGTAACAATTTCGGCAACACCGTCGAATAGAGCTCGGTCTATAATATTCAAAAGAATTAAAAAGGTGAGGCCAAAAGCGTACGCCGCGGCTACAACCATTAAGACTTTGGAAAGACGATCACTAAATGTGATGATGAGGTTCATGGGAATTTTCCATCAAAATCTACACAAGATGCTTGATCTAAAAAAGCTATCGTTTATCAAAAAAAAACGGAAACACAGAATGGGATACAGTATCCCTAATTCTCGAATAGATGATAAATCACCGGCTGGATCCCGCAAACAGGATGCCAGCCGGTAAACATTATGACAGTTTCGTTAAGTGACCGTTGGTTTTATTTAACAACGTAACGCACTGGCCACTTGTAGCCTTCTTTTTCAGCTGCATCGAGTGTCCAATTCAATATTTTGACTGCTGGAAGACCTTCTTTCTCCAACATATCGGCATGCTTCTGCGGCCAATGGGCAAGCTTCTCAGCCCAAGTCTGACGAACACTTGCCGGCAAATCAGATACGGTAATATTCTCCCGAAGCCATTTTATATCTTTCTTATATCCAACTTTATTAAACACCCCGGTTTTGAGTTCAAAACGGGCGGCAACTTCTTGGAATATTGGTTTAACTTCAGGGGGTAGAGCATTCCAATAACGGTTGTTGACTGTTAAAGCATGCCAAGTAATCGAACCAAACCCTATGGTGGTGTAATACTTACCAACTTCATGAAGTTTGAAGACAGGACCCCAGGCGCTTGGGAACATGATGCCACCTTCGGCAACGCCATTCTGGATCTTTTTATACCATCCCGGCAAGCCATCTGTGACCGCGATGATGCCGATACCTGCTTGCTTCATCCAATTCAAATTGAGGCCAGCACCAAGGATTTTATGCCCCTTAAGGTCAGACACTTTTTTCCAAGGGAAATTTGTTCCCAGGTTATAACCACCGTCACCGATGCGCGCGAGTATGGTTTGGTTGAAATCCTGGAACCGTTTCTCAAGGCTTGGAAACTGCTTGTATACACTCGAAGCAATCGCAACACTCTGGACTGGGTCCATAGTTCCGAATGGCAACATGATCTGGAATGCATGCATCTTCAGCTTTGACGCTTCAAAGCAAAAACAAAATCCGCCAAGGTCGAGGATACCATTTTGAACGCCTTCAAAGACGTCGAATACTTTAACGACTGATCCACTATAGCCTTCAATAAACTTAACCTTATGGCTGGTCTTGGCTTCAATCGCTTTCTTGAGTTCCGTCTGGTAAAAGGTTTTCATCAAACCAGCGTAAACGACCGTCGGAGGATGCCCGGACCCAATCCGAACAACTATGGTTTTGGCATCTGCCTGGTTAGTCGTTGCAAGCAACCCAACGGTTACCAAACCGACAGCGGCGAGGCCCAAAATTGATTTTGAGATAAAACTCATTGATATCCCTCCCTAGGATAAATTTAAATCTAGACCGCGGACGTTCCTATATGGAACTTCACTCCACAATCATCACACCCTTCCTAACACATTAGATAAAGGTGCTGAAAGGGCTAATCTTATATAAGATTCATCAGTTCACAACCTAACAAAGATAATTAAATCCGTATAGAAATATTGATGAGGTTTTAATTTGAACACCCTATCCAAATGCACTAGGTCTTTTATGAAACTGGCAAATGCGATATTTTCTATTGTCTGTATCTATAACCAAAACAGTCCTGGGAGTTACCATGCCCGATAAAATTACCTACAGAGATGTTTCTGGCAGTGATTTTAAAGAGGGAATGCGCCACCTAGCTGCTAGCGTCACTGTCATCACAGTCGCTCAAAATGGTAAAAGGGACGGATTAACAGCGACTGCTACTTGTTCAGTTTCAGCGGAACCTCCGCAACTTCTAGTCTGTGTTAACAAAGAGGCCGGCGCTCATGACCTCATTCAGGAGGAAGGGGTTTTTGGTGTGAATATTTTGGCTAGGGATCAGGAAGATATTGCAAAACGTTTTGCGGGCATCGACGGAGGCGATCGAATAGATCGGTATAGCCTTGGCGTATGGACCAAAATTGCCACGGGAGCCCCTATTTTAGAGGGGGCTCTAGCTAGCTTTGATTGCCAAGTTGCAGAAAGTATGACAGCTGGCACACACTCCATATTTATAGGCCGTATCGTAGGGATTAAATTTAGAGCCGGACCTCCTTTGATCTATGGAGACGCTCAATTTACTGGACTTTCAATTCCGTTATAAACGCCGTCACCAATCTCTTGGTGGATAGGGCATAATGACCAAAATAGTAGCAATTTTGTTAGTGCGATTAATAATCAAGCGTCCTTCATTCGGCGCCAAATAACAAGAATCCATTGGTCTGAGATTATCCTCACCATCATCCACAATGACGGTAAGCTCTCCCTCAATCTCGACATAGACTTTTTCAATTGGTGTGGCTGAGTGGGTTGTCCCACCTCCTGGTAAAAAATAGGATAATCCCACTCAAAAGTTTTCCGTATCGCTTGCATCAAATCCCTGCATACGGAAGCCTTTCATGTCAAAGTGCCCTTTGGCTTCGTATTCTTCTATATCAGCTAACTGGTTGATTTTCACAAAACAATCCCCCTAGTTTATAGGTTTTTTTATACATGTTTTTATGAATTTTAAAATGGTGTTAACCCATAGAGACACCACATATTAGCTCCTCAGCCAAGCAGAACCCCAAAGGTTGAGTGTTCTCTGTTCGTGAAGCCATTCTCGAGGTTTTTGTTCAAATGTCCAATGTTCAATTTCGGCAGAGATCTCTACGTTATTGCCATCCTGATCGGCCACAAATATAAATAGATTGTTTCCGGCGCCGTGGCGTCCAGCACCCCACGTAATAGGAATTTGGCACCCAGCAAAGTGATCCCCCCAATCTCGAATGTCGTTCCAGGACGTGCTTTCAGAACAAAAATGATCCAACCCAGTTTCAGACGCCCGGAATATGCCTAAGCTGTGATGTTCGGGGTCCGATCTCATAAAGGTCGCCGTGACTTCTCCATTTTCTTCTTTCACAACGTCTGAAACCCTGAATCCCAAAATTGATGAATGGAACGCTACTAAACGTGATATATCTGTCGTTCGGAATACTACATGCTGTAATCGCCCAGGTAACATTTGAGGCGTTACAGCCGTTTCTCGGCAAATTCCTAATACAAATTGATTTCCATCAGGATCTGCAATCATAAAAGCGCTGTCTTCCATCAGAGGCGAAGGTGAAGGATAGATCACGATATCCTTTTCACGAATATGATTTCGAAGACGTATTAATTGTGCTTCATTCCCAAGAGTATAGGCGGCATATTTGAGACCGCCCTTGGGGCCATCTGAAATTATAAGATGCCGGTCTTTTCCTCTGAGCCAGGTCTCTCCTTTTGCGATGCCTCTGGGTTCCATCATAAGTGCCCTAGAATACCAATCAACTAATGGTTGTGGGTCTTCAGATGTTAGATTGAGATGATGTAAGCGAGCTGGCCAAATCAGTTTATCGTCAGGCACAAGAGGTATCTCATCCTATCAATGTAGACAAAAATAACGTAATAGATGGAAATAACACTAGAATTGTTAAACGCACCAAATCTACCATCCAGAATGGTGTAACTCCCCTGAAAATAGTCCCCGTAGTGACATCGGGAAGAACCGTATTAAGGACAAAGATGTTCATACCAACTGGCGGAGTGATGAGGCTTATCTCAGTCACAACAACCACAATAATACCAAACCAAACGGGATCTAAATTTAGTCCATTAACTACGGGATCAAAAAAGAGAGGAATGGTCAATAGCAGCATAGCCATGCTATCGAGGACCGCTCCTAAAACAACGTAAACCAGCATAATAGAAAATACGACAGCTAAGGGATGCGCATTAAAACTTTTAACCCATTCCAGCAGAGCTTCCGGCATACCCGATTCATTTATACAATTGGAGAAAATTAGAGCACCAATCAAAATAAAGAATAGCATAGCCGTTGTCTGGACAGAATCGGATAAAAGATGCAGGAAGGTCTTCCATGTTAAGGTTCCACGCATCAAAGCAAAAAAGAAGGCGCCACATGCTCCAATACCTGCAGCCTCGCTCGGCGTAAAAAAGCCTACGTAAATGCCTCCAATAACAATGATAAATAAGAGCAATACGCCCCACACTTGACCAAGAGCCTTAATACGTTCCGGCCATGAGGCAGCCTCCCCAGGGGGACCAATCTCTGGGTTTAGCCGAGTAACAATTGAAATAGCGATGTTATAGCCAATAATTCCCAAAATACCCGGAATAATACCGGCGATGAATAATGCGCCTATATCGGTTGATGTCATAATCCCATAAATTACTAATATGACACTTGGAGGGATAAGGATGCCGAGAGTGCCGCCAGCGGCAATAGCACCTGTCGCCAATGAGTCCGCATACTTAAATCGCCGCATTTGCGGCATTGCGACCTTTGCCATAGTTGCTGCAGTCGCGACTGACGAACCACAGACAGCGCTAAAACCACCACAGGAAACTATGGTGGCCATCGCTAGGCCCCCGCGACGATGCCCTATCCACGCATATGCGGCTGCATATAACTCATCCGCCAACCCAGCGCGGGCAATAAAATTGCCCATGAGAACAAATAGAGGAACAACAGCAAATTCTGCTCTTTGGGGCGTATCAAAAGCAATCCGCCCGATCATTGCAAAAGTTCCCGGCCACCCAACATAATAAGCAAAACCGGCTATACCAACTCCAGCCATAGCAAACCCTACGGGCAAGCGGGCAAATAATAATACGATTAAAATCGCAAAAATTATTAAGGCATCTACCATCGGTTTTGGTTATTACACACTGTCGGATTTTAGTTCTTGAAGTTTTTTGTCAGAAATAAACATCATCGAGAACTGAATGGGTACACTTAATGCCGTCATTATGGCCATAAAATAACCCGTTGGAGCCAATGGAATTCTGCTAAACAACTTTACGTCATTGTATGAAGCGGCCGTTTCTGCAACGTCCCACAAAAGCCAAGCAAACATTGCAAGCACCAACACACAAAATATATTGACAACAACTTTCTGAAACACACGAAGTTTTGGGCCCACAAATGTATCCATCAGTGTAACCGCGACGTGCCCATCCCTCGCAGTAATGATGGGTACTCCTGCAAAAACCAAAATTCCCATCAATACTTCCGTGACCTCGAATAATCCCGTAATAGAAATATTAAAGGCGTCTCTGGAGACTACATCAACCACGGTAAGCCACATGATCACAAACAGTGTAATCGACGCAAAAAAAATCAACACCCGGCCAGAGTAATCTCTGAGCCGGGCAAGTTGGAAATTTGTACTCATTAATTTAAAATTTAAGCCAACGAAATCTTATTTGCCAGCTTCGACCTTTGCGATCTCTGCCTTCATCATGGCCAAAGCGGCCTCACCGTCGACGCCTTTTGCTTTTGCCTTCGCCATCCACTTAGCTTGGATAGGCTTCCACAGCTCTTTAGCTTTGGCTACAAATGGTTCAGGCATAGGTGTCATTTGAATACCCATCTCTTTCATATGCTTGATACCGTTTTTGTCAGCCAGTTCCCACGCATCTCCAATATACTGGGCACCAAATTCGCCAGAAACACTCTCGATGAGCTTCTGGTCGCGTTTTGATATTCCATCCCAAACTTTCCCATTCATGTACATTTGGAAAACTGTCGCATATAAGCCACCTGGTGGTTCGGTCGTGAATTTAACCAGTTTACCCAGCTTGAAGTTTTTAATTCCTTCGTAAGTAAGGAACACACCATCGGCTACACCCTTAGATAACATATTGTGAACTTTCAGAATGGATGCAAATATTGGTGTAGCCCCCATACTCTTCGCTAATTCACTAATATTATCACCGGAAACCCTCAACTTAAGACCTTTTAGATCCGACATCTTCAAAACTGGACGCTTGGTATTATGAATAAGCCCCGGACCATGAACTCCAACGTTCAGCAATTTCATGTCCTGAGCCTCGCCCGCGTTTGCAAAATGCTTCGCATAAACCCGCCAATAAGCAACCGTGCGAGCTTTGGCGCTATGAGACAAAAATGGAAACTCTGCAATCTTATGAAGCTGAAAACGGCCGGGAGTATAAGCCGGAATAATATGCGCAACATCAATTGCACCCTTTTTGATAAAATCATGATATGCTGGCGGTGCGCCCAGCCCTTTGGTAAGCTTTCTAACTTTGACACGACCTTCCGTTACCTCGCCAACGGATTTAATCCATCGATCAACACCAAATTTTATCCATTCATGGTGCGGCGGATCCCACGTGGCATAACGCAAATTTTGTGCTGCTTCCGCTCGGGATAAGAGCGAAAATACCAATACCAAACCAAGTGCAACAATGACCGCAGTCGACTTGCCCGCAGAATTATTCATCATTTTTCTCCCTTTATCGATTATTATCGATTAAAAAATAAACTCTTTTTTTTATTGCTCAGAACTTTATTGATCGGAATTCATCCTTGATCAAGGCTTAATATTCGTGCAAATCCTATGAATTTGGTGATAGTTTCATCAGCTTTTTTTGTCTAATAGTCTTTTATTTGAACTAACCATGCACACTTAGCCTATTATTTGAAATAATCATGCACTTTTTATGTTGGTTCAAGAGAGCAAGAATTAACACAAAAGAGTAATTATACTGTCATAATAGAAACGATGAAGCAGACTGGCAGCTGCCCAGAGGAGATACTCACACCATGGGTCACTTAAAACTCCCTATTATCTTGTTTGGGCTTAATATTCTCTTCCGTTATTGCTCATGGCGGTATCCGGAATTTAAGGAACGACTGAAAGATAAAGAATTTACGGCCCAGATCAGGACTAAAGACGGTTCAGTCGGTCGTTGGTTTAGTTTTGGTATCAACGGCTATAAGTCCGGCACGGGCATCAACGAAAACGCCGAAGTCATCATGACTTTTAAGACCGCTGACGTCGCAGCCAAACTACTCATGCCGCCGATTGACCAATTGGAACAAATCAACGCTCTCAAGGATTTTCAACTCTCGTTGGAAGGTCCAGAGGACGAAGCTAACTGGTTTACTCAAACCGTCATGCAAACCCAAACTGTTGGCTGGAAATATGGGGTTGATCAGGGAAATGGGGTCACCCGGTTTACCCAAATGACAAATGGAGGCCCCATTTTTGCTTATGTCAAAAACAACAAAATTGTTCGCATTACACCCATAGAGTTTGATGATACGGACCCGGAACCTTGGACGATAAGTGCACGCGGCAAAAAGTTCACACCACCGCGCAAGACAAGCCTAGCGCCGCACGGCATGAACTGGAAAAGCATGGTCTATTCTCCTGATAGACTTCTATATCCTATGAAACGGGTAGATTTTGACCCTAACGGCCAACGAAATCCCCAAAATCGCGGTAGCTCAGAATATGAACGCATCAGTTGGGATGAGGCATTGGATCTAGTTGCAACAGAAATCAAACGCGCCAAGACCGTTCACGGACCAGGAGCCATCGCTAATTCGCATGGATCTCACCACACATGGGGCAATATTGGATATTATTTGAGTGCCAATTTTCGATTTGTTAATGCTGTGGGGATGACAAGGGTGCATCACAATCCTGATAGCTGGGAGGGATGGTATTGGGGGGCAGTGCACCACTGGGGTCAATCCTTAAGGGTCGGACAATGCGAAACTTATGGAGGTGTTCAGGACTGCCTAGAAAATTCTGAGATGATAGTTTTCTGGTCCGCCAACCCTGAGGGCACCAGCGGAGCCTACGGCGCCTTGGAAGGCACAATCCGACGAAAATGGCTCCGTGAGACCGACATCAAAATTGTTCACATAGATCCTTACTTTAACGATACTGCGCAGTTACTAGGAGGCAAATGGATTGCGCCGCGTCCAACAACATCTCCCGCGCTTGCCATAGCGATCGCCTATGTATGGATCAACGAAAACCTATATGACAGAGAGTATGTTGAAACCCGTACCAAGGGGTTCGACAAATGGAAAGCATATATAATGGGTGATGAAGATGGTCAGGCAAAATCCCCGGAATGGGGTGAAGAGGAGACCGGCATTCCTGCCAAAGACATTCGCGCTTTAGCCAGAGATTGGGGGAACAAGCGGACGTATCTTGGTGCAGGTGGCTGGGGTAACGGACACGGTGGCGCATGCAGAAACTCTACGGGAATTCAGTGGGCCCGCACCATGGTTTGCCTTATTGCGATGCAAGGCCTGGGGAAGCCAGGTGTGGGTATGGGAAACCTTCAATGGGGCACACCCGTCGACACTAGCTTCTATTTTCCAGGCTACGCCGAAGGCGGAATGTCTGGCGACCTTCATCACACCGCCATGGCAGTCGAACTTTATCAGCGTATGCCCCAACTCCCCAGTATGAATACAGTTGACCAAAGCATCCCGAGATTGCAACTACCCGAGGCCATATTGGATGGTAAGGCTGAAGGTTATATCTGGGATGGGAAATCAATACAGGCTCAATTTACCAAATTTACCTATCCCAAACCCGGATACTCACCTGTCCGAATGCTTTACAAGTATGGTGGTTCCATTTTCGGAACAATGAGCGACACTAATCGACATGTAGAAATGTATCGCTCTGAAAATTTGGAATTTGTGGTCAACCAATCTATCTGGTTTGAAGGAGAAGCTAAATTTGCCGACGTGATCCTACCCGCTTGTACCAACTTTGAGAGACCTGATATCAGTGAGTGGGCGGGTTTGGGTGGTTATGCCCATCACGGCCAGACACAGTTAAACCATCGAGTTGTCGTCTTCCAGCATAAGCTGATCGAGCCTTTGGGTGAGTCGAAATCAGACTTCACGATCTTCCTTGAATTAAGTAAGCGCCTAGGATTAGGAGCTTACTTTTCTGAAGGAATGAGTGAACTGGATTGGGCTAAGCGGGAATTTGAAGCATCGGATCTGCCCTCTATTATTTCATGGAAGAGATTTATCAGAAAAGGCTATGCCGTCATTCCCAATCCACCTGAAGTATTGCGTGACCCTGTCTCGTGGCGTTGGTTCTATGATGGGAGAAAAAAGGATGTCCCTGAACCCATGCCATTACCGTCGGATTACTCTGAGGAATATCTTAAGGGTCTTCAAACTCAATCGGGTAAGATAGAATTCGAATGTGAAAGCCTAAAACTCTTTGACCCCAATGACGACGACCGACCTCCAATAGTCAAATACCGACCTTCCTGGGAAGGTCACAAAGCCGCCGCCGCGAGAGAATTTCCGCTGCAGTTGGTCACTCCTCATCCCCGCTTTAGCTTTCATACTCAGGGAGATGGCAAAGATAGCTTCCTAAACGATATAGACGAACACCGTATCACAGTTAACGGTTACGCGTATTGGGTAATTAGAATTAACCCGCAAGACGCGAAAGCCCGAGGCATTAACATGCATGACATAGTCAAGGTCCATAACCAACGCGGTGCGGTTCTCTGCGCCGCAAAATTGACCGAGCGCGTGCGACCTGGCGCTCTACACGGTTATGAGTCTTGTGCAGTTTATGATCCTTTAGGTGTACCTGGTCATTCCATTGATCGAGGTGGCTGTCTAAACCAGCTTACCCCAGCACGTTCCCAATTAAAAAAAGGGCATTCTATGGGTTCAAGTGCCGCTCTGGTAGACGTGACCCTATGGGAAGGAGAAGTCAGTATAGACCGATCACCCGACCAATACGCAATGGCTGCTGTGTGAGAAAGGGATAAGTCATGAAACAATGGAACCTCATCGTTGACGTTGCCAATTGCACCAACTGTAATCTCTGCGTCTTAGCTGTTCAGGATGAATATGTTGGTAACGAATTTCCAGGATATGCCGCTGAAATGCCAAAGCACGGCCACAAGTGGATCGATATTAAGCAAAAGGTGCGCGGCCAAGCGCCAATCGTAGACGCTGCTTACCTTCCCGTTATGTGCCAACATTGCGATGATGCCCCCTGTATAAAAGCGGCAGAAAACGACGCCATCAGAAAGCGACCTGACGGAATTGTCCTCATAGACCCTGATAAAGCTAAGGGGCAGCGACAGATCGTAGATTCTTGTCCCTACGGAGCCATCTGGTGGAATGAGGAAAAGGAATTACCCCAGCATTGGAACTTTGATGCACACCTGATCGACGAAGGATGGTCCGCACCTCGAGCAGATAAAGTATGCGCCACAGAGGCTATACGTGCTGTCAAAGTGGATCCAGCAGAGATGGAAAAAATGGTGGATGAATTAGAACTTGAATATTTACATCCAGAATTCGGCACGAAGCCGCGGGTATGGTACAAAAATTTATATCGCTATAGGGATTGTTTTATTGCTGGCAGCGTCTCGTCAGAGACGCATGACATAGTCGATTGCGTGGAAGGCGCCAGGGTGTGTCTAAAAAAAGATGGAGAAGAAATCGCCGCAGAGATGACTGATATTTATGGTGATTTTAAATTTGATCGCCTTGCCGAAAATAGTGGTGATTATACCATAGAAATTACAGCGGATGGCCGAACAACAGAAGTAGTCAATGTCGCTCTAGGGCAAAGCAAATCGTTAGCGGATATTCGGCTCACTTAACCAGACCGACGCCAAATCACCATTCCTGGCCCAGGTGAAAACGACTTGTGTGAGCAAATCATTACCAAAATTTGATACCTCGATTAAGACACCGGTCAGACGTGAAGACTAAACCACAAGGCTGTTTAGCTCATATGTAGCTTGTCTAATGTGGAAAACCCTTGGGCGTATTATCGGGTTATTACTGTAAGGTTTTACTTTCTTTATAACCAGGTTCTTCCATTAGCGGCTTCGGTGAACCACCCGCCTGGTGATGTATGATTTTCCATTGATTATCTTCTTTAACAAAAATATTGGTTGCAATGAGTGTTACCTCTCGAAAAACTTCATAACAAATAACCACCGCCATATCACCATATATATTAGCAACAGGGTTAACGGCTTCCATGTCAGGAAGGTCTTTATTTGTTAGGATCGATTTCCAACTTTCCATAACCAAGTTCCATCCCATTAGATGGTGCGATCCAGGATGAATACAGGTAACTGTCACCGAGTGCGCCCATAATGTCTCCATCGTTTCAAAGTCTCCACTTTGAAACGATGCATAGTAGGCTTCATTCGCAAAAAGGACTGTCATTTGTTCCGACATCTGTACCTTTATAACTCCTTTGCTGTCGACAAGTGACCGGTCCTGTTAAAATAAAATCGAGAGGACCTAGCTTCGGCATGGTAGCCAGGCGTCAACATTAGATTATTAAACATTTTTCATATAATATGAACAGAATTGGAAAGATTATTTTGTAAACTAAACTACATCGTCGAATGTTCGTTTACGCCATCTCCTTGGTCACCCCGCATTTCTGAGGCTTCATCGTCCCAATCCACTTTGGTTAATCGTCGCGATCTCATCTTATTTAATAGCTCTTCTACTCTTGCAAAGTTACGTTCTGTTACCTTTCTAAGGCGAGTTGCAGCGTAGACATGGTAAATTGACAACGCTTTACCAAAAGCCAATGTTGAGTTTTCCAGCGGCTCGACTTTGTTGGTTTGACGACCGAGAAGGAATAATGCCGAGCCCAAATTGTTTTGTGTGGCTGCCCAAAATAGGGGGGTTTCTTCTCGGCTTCGAACTTCCAACGCCTCCCGGCAACATTTTACCGCCAACTCGAGAAGCTCAATATTTCTGACAGCGTCTCCCCAGACCTGGAGAGCCTGGCCAAGGCTATTTTTAACCTCACCCCATTTTGTTGGAAATACCTTACGATTAATGACCCTAAGGGACGATTGGAATGCGGTAACTGCCATTTTTAGTATTTCGGTATCACTATTAATCGAGTCGAGGCGGTAGAACAGTCCTCCCATACGATTTTGTAGCAGTGCCCACTCCCAGGGAAAGTGGTCCCTAGTGTAAAATTCTAAAGCACTATTATAACTCTCAAGCGCCATTTCCAATAATTCCTTGTCCCTGTTTTTGTCCCCCAATTCATGCCGAATATGGGCAAGGTGATAATGAATATTAGCCCACTCCATTTTATCTGTCTCTGAGGAAATATTTTCAACCGCACTCTGATAGGAATTAATAGCTCTTTGATAACTATTTCTGTCGCTCAAGTGGTTACCAATACTGGCCGCTATGTGACCGTAACAAACATGAATTGATGCCTGGTCAATTAAAGGTAATTCCATGGAAGGTTCGCTACCAGCTTCCTGGGCCGCTTCAAGACCATTTACGAGCAAAGGATGCATCATAAGGCGATAAGTCTCCGACCTTGGCACTATCGCTGCAACAGCTACGGCATACAGTAATTTGTCATATTCCGGTTTAAAATTTTTTGGCAGTGACAAATGGTCAGTGACTAGAAACCGGCCTGGCTGATCAGATTCAGTTTTCCGGGATAAAAATCGGAGTAGAAGAACTGTGGAAATTGGATTAACTTCCCCAAAAATTAAGAGGTCGGCTTTCTCTCGCTGTAATAATATATGCCCAAATGAGCTAACTGACTGGAGATTGTACCCCCCAGTAGCTGGATCCTTGTCCAGAAATTCATCTGGTAGAATTGTTACCCGTACTTCTGGTTCATTTGCAAGAATGCTGGCAATACGTGAGACGCTTGATCCGTCTTCATCTCCTAGCAACGGCATAATACAAATTTCTAGAAACCTATTTTTATTTCGCCGCCTAGCAATTAGACCGCCAATTAGTGTCCAAATGTTTGGCTTGTTTTGTCCATCAATCAAAAGTTTCCTCGATGCTGGAGAAACTAATCTTTGATTAGATTGGCGAAGGGTTTTAGCGATGTCGGTTACATTAAGCGAGATATCCGTAGTATTTTGATAGGGAGATAAAAGTCCTGGTTGGTCGACGACCTCTACCACAACGTCTCCGACGGCCTTGGCTGTGACGCTTCTATTTGATCTATCAACAACACCCATCTCACCAAACACTTCTCCAGGCGAGATCACTGCCAAGCGGACCAGTCCATTGGTGGTTTTCTTGAGAATTTCAACTTGCCCAGATACAAGCACAAAGGCTGAGTGGCCAGGTTCACCCTCTTTGAAAATGACCATGCCATCTTGATACTTACAATCAACTTCGCTCAAAAAAATTCCTATATTTACAGTTGTTCCACCGAGCAACTCAATGCCAACCATACCGCCGTGCGGTATCCTGGAGACTAAACCATATACCGTGAATTAAGTTTCAATTCGGTAAATATTACTGTTATTTAAGCCGTGTCGGTTATATGCCAGCAATATGCAGGTTTGTTTTGCATCTCAATTAATTGGAAGCGCACACCAGGCATTTTTATGATATTTTAGTTATACTGTCAGGTAATCCCACCTATTGGAATACTTACCCTGAAACACCTTAAAGCGTCTGGGATAAACTTCACCGATTATTAATTTGAATATAAATTCAATTTATTTAATACGGCTTGTAAGACTTTTCCTCTATAAATTTTGAACCTAAAAGGTTGTTAATCTCACGTTTTAAACGAGCTCTCTCATCATTTTGTCGGTATACAGCGCGTGCGAGCTCAATGAATTGGGATCCAAACTCCTCAGTTGCCTCGCAACTTCTAATATCGTCTTCAATAACCCAGAGCCTTTCGTTGACGTCTTTCAGCTTTAACGTCAGATCATTTAGAGAAGCTGAAGGTTGTATCACTTGATCGCGGGTAGCCGTCAAAATGTCTAGTTCCGATTGGACATTCTTCCGTTTTTCCACATCGTCTATTCTCTCCGACTTTATAGAAAGAATGGTAATCTTGTCTATCAATTCAGCGGGTGCAATATCAACCTTCACTGAGGAGACTTTCATCGAGAGACGTTCTTTTCAACAATCCCAGTTACATTCAACCCCTCTGGCAATCCCTCAACATGAATAGACTGTGTGGGGAATGCCATGCTTGCACCTGCCTTCTCAATGATTTTAACAAAACTCAGAATGTGATCCTCAACCGTCGACCTCCATTCTTCCCAATCAGTCGTCTTGGTAAAATAATACAGGTTGATGTCTATGGAAGACTGTTTAAACCCAACCAAGTGCACCATCTGGGTCACTTCATGGTCAACACGATGGTCACTAGCAATCAAGTCTCTTATGTCTCCGAGAATATTTTTAAACTGATCAGACGTAGTGCCATAAGTCAGTCCAATATCCATTTTGATCCTGCGATTAGTCATTCGCGACCAATTGGTAATTGCCTCTGCCGCTATTACTCCATTAGGAATGGTTTGTACTGCCTTGGAAAATTTTCTGACCTTTACCGTCGAGAGAGTAACAACCTCAACTATTCCTTGGCCAATAGACGGCGATTCAATCCAGTCTCCTACCCGAAAGGTCTGATCTACAATTAACAGTTTAATACCACCAAATACATTAGACACAGCATCTTTAGCTGCGAACGCAAATGGAAGAGAGAGAACACCAATACCTGCAAAATAAGGCCAAGGATCAATTCCCCATTGGGCAAGTACCGCCACTATCCCTGATCCAACAACAAAAACCTTCAAAGCCTTCAGCAAATAATCCTTTACTTCATGTGCTACAGCACCAGCAATTTTCTTCAAAAATGTATCAAAGAAAATCGAAATAGGATCTAGAATGCTAAAAATGGTCCAGAAGATAGTGAACGCTACAAAGGACTGGAGTATTTGAACGAGTACCCTTTCTAGACTTGGATTAAAGGGAAACCATTGAATAACAAATGATAATCCTAAAATTAGAAATAGGAACATCAGCGGCTGCTGCAATGCCGCCAAAATATGATCATCTACATCCGTCTTTGTTTTGCTGGCCAGAGCTTTCAGGCGGGTAATAATAAACCTGGCAAAGAACCGCCTCAAAAGTAAAAATACTAAAAGAACAACAACCGCAACTACGAGCTGTCCAACGGAAATTCCTGCAAAGGTTCCATTCCAGACCCTTGCAAATAACTCTACTAAATTCTGCATGATACTTTGAACATCATCCAATTCTTTTAAACATATGATAGTAATTAACTATATCGATATCATTGGCAGATTGGGCAGGCAAATTTTCTTTACCAATTAGTAAACCTAACGTCTTTCTCCAAGTGATCAACAGTCTCAACATCAATTACCCAGCTTGCTATAGAGTAATTAAAACCTGCCCTTGCTAGGGAAGCTAAATCTCTCTCTCTGAAGTTATTGCGATGACCGCGGGAACGGTAGGGACCCAACCTCCGGCGTCGAGCAGTAATCGCAGCGGCAATTAGTTCAGGGTCAATGGAATACTGGTCAAGCAAGGTAAATGTCTGCTCAATGATATCTGGTGCGATGCCCTTTTCTTGCAGCTTTTTTCTAATGGTTTGTTTCGACCCTCCCTTCCTATGGGCACTTAAGCACTTCGTCTCGGCATACCGGATGTCATCAAGAAGTTTATTAGCCAAAAACTTCTCAATAATTTCGTTTACCCAAAGCTGCCCCTCGGAGACGTCTGTTCCATGGTATTGGGCAGAATGTTTGGCTCGCTTAACAAGTATACGTCGCAAATTTTCAGTGGAGGAGGAATAGCGCCTAAGGTAATAGAAAGCGGAATTTTCCAGCGACTTGCGCGTCACCTTCCTAGGAACCTTGTAATTTGTGGCGACATTACGCTTCGCCATATGTTTTTTTTGTTCGATCAATACTAATCCTAGGTGTGCTGCGACTAGTTAAATTACTGGCATTTATGCTTTTCCCGTTATATCAGATCCAAACAACCATCACGAGGTACCAATGATCGTAACCCGCCCTCTTCTAGGCCTTAAAAACTGGCTTGGACTTAGAACATTATATATGCGGGAAATCCGTCGGTTCTCAAAAGTTTATATCCAAACAATTTTAGCACCGGTGATTACCACCTTGGTCTTTCTAGCTATCTTCACACTCGCAATTGGAAAACTACGCGGTGACATAAATGGAGTTCCTTTTATAGAATTTCTAGCTCCAGGCCTCATCATGATGGCAATAATTCAGAACTCCTTCGCCAACGCTGCCTCCTCGATAATGGCAGCAAAGATGCAGGGTAACATCATTGATACCTTGATGCCGCCCCTAACAGCTAACGAATTAGTTTTGGCCTATGCAAGCGGTGGAGCGACCAGAGGGATAGTTGTCGGTTGTGCTGTCGGACTTGCTGTAAGCCTTTTTGTAGATATGAACGTCAATAATGTTCTACTCATCATTTTCTATGCCGCTGCGGCATCCTATATGCTTGCTATGGTTGGCATCATTGGCGGCGTCTGGGCTAACCGTCAAGACCACATGACAGTAATAAATGGATTTATCATCACGCCTCTCTCGTTTTTGTCGGGGACCTTTTACTCCGTTGACCGCATGCCTGAAAACCTTCAGTTCGTCGCGCTAATCAACCCTTTTTTTTACGCCATAGATGGATTAAGGGCTGGCTTTACGGGGCAATCGGACGGCCCGTTATTGTTTGGTGCCGTATTCCTTGTGGTTATAGATACCATCTTATGGATGATATGCTGGCGCATGTTTGCGACTGGCTATAAATTAAAACCGTAATCCTTGATATGGTCAACAGGCCAACTACCCGCCCGTCCTTGGGTCTTGCCAATTGGATGGGCGTAAAAACACTATACGTAAAAGAAGTTCGGCGCTTCTTTAAGATATTCAGCCAAACGCTGATAGCACCTGTCATCACAACACTATTATTTTTGGCAGTCTTCTCTGTCATTTTTGGTAGCAACAGAATGGTCGCCGGCATTCCCTATGTCGTATTTATTGGACCAGGTCTTATCATGATGACAATATTACAAACCTCTTTTTCCAATACATCAACTTCTTTGATTCAACAAAAACTGAATGAGAGCATCGTTGATGTTTTAATGCCACCGCTAAGCCCACTCGAACTTTCGATAGGTTATATACTCGGAGGAGCAACGAGGGGCGTTTTCGTGGCGATCAGTGTAGGTCTAACTCTAATTCTTATAACTCCGATTGGTGTGCACAGTGTTATCTTTGTTATCATTTACGGTTTAGGCGCCGCATCAATGATGTCAGCAATTGGAATGATTGCCGGTATTTGGGCAGAAAAATTTGACCACGTCTCGACTGTGACAAACTTTATCATTCTACCCTTGTCGTTTTTAAGCGGCACTTTCTTTTCTGTGGAACGTTTCCCCGATATTCTGAGGACATTTAGCTATTTTAATCCATTTTTCTATTTAATCGATGGGTTTAGATATGGTTTTACCGGTTATTCAGACGGTTCTCTTTTAGTTGGACTAACTGTAATAGCGGTGTCCAATATAATGTTATGGTTAGCTTGTTATTTTCTGCTCCGAAATGGTTACAAGCTAAAAGCGTAGTAATATGAAACTGGTATATCAGAGACCTCAAACCCGACCTATGTTGGGCTATTGGAATATTTTAGGGACCTGGTCGTTATACCGGCGGGAAATTAATCGTTTTTCCAAATCATATATTCAAAACCTGTTTGCACCAGTAATAACAGCCCTATTATTCCTCTCTATTTTCAATTTAGCCTTTGAGGGAGAAGGCCGATCCGCTTCTAATATACCTTTTTCGCAGTTCCTTATCCCTGGCCTCGCATTAATGGCAGGGATGACTGGCAGCTTTGCTAACTCCTCATTCGCCTTAATGTTTGAAAAAATGATACGGTGTCTCCCTGATACATTAATGCCCCCTTTGTCACCGGGAGAACTGACAGCAGGTTACATCTTTGCCAGTTCAACACGTGGCCTATTAGTTACAGCGATGGTTGGTTTTTCAATCAATATATTCGTACCCGTAAGTGTTCACTCATGGCCGATCATGATTTTTTATGCTTTAGGTGCGGTGCTATTCATGTCTCTCTTGGGGCTAATAACATCTATATGGGCTGAAAAGATTGATCATGTTGCATCAGTCAATAACTTTATAATCTTACCTTTAGTTTTCCTATCGGGAACATTCTATTCTACTAAACATCTACCCGACCTTTTTCAAACTATCGTATTGTTTAATCCAATATTCTATATCATTGACGGCTTCCGGTTTGGTTGTTTTGGTTACGCCGACGGATCTCTGGGATTGGGAGCCATAACCATAATTATATTGAACCTGTCACTTTGGTTTTTCTGCGTTTACCTCTTTAGGAGTGGGTACAAACTCAAATCTTAGAAAAGCTTTAAGATTGACACGCCGGGTTCTGATTTAGATAATTTGGGTTATAATTGTGGGACGACTGTCGTGCCGTCCTGATGTGTTTAGGAGATATTGTCGATGTCCTCCATCATGCCTACTTATGGTTCACCAAGCATTTCCTTTGAACGGGGAGAGGGTCTCTATCTTTACTCGACTGAAGGCAAAAAATATATGGATTTTTGTTCGGGCATAGCTGTTTCTGCACTTGGTCACGGACATCCTCACTTGGTTAACGCCATCAAGGATCAAGCTGAAAAGGTGCTTCACTTTTCTAATCTTTATGGAATTCCAGGCCAAGAAAGAATGGCGCAACGTCTTGTTGAAGAAACCTTTCCATCAACCGTGTTTTTTTGTAATTCGGGAGCTGAGGCAGTGGAATGTGGTCTAAAAGTAGTGAGGCGATATCATCACGAGAAAGGTAACCCAAGCCGTAATAGAGTAATAACCTGTACCAATAGTTTTCACGGCCGGACGCTAGCAACAATTTCGGCGGCTAGACAGGAAAAGCACATGGCTGGGTTTTCTCCGATGTTGGGCGGATTTGATCAGGTCGTTTTTGGAAATCTAAATGAGATGCGGGCAATGATCTCGGATGAAACTGCTGCTATTTTGATAGAACCTGTGCAGGGTGAGGGTGGAATCAATGATGCTTCCGAAGACTACCTCAACAAATTGCGTGAAACGGCAGATGAATTTGATCTCCTCCTCTTCTTAGATGAGGTTCAAACTGGCATGGGGCGTACTGGCAAACTGTTTTCTTATCAATGGACTGATATTAAACCCGACGTTTTAGCCGTTGCTAAAGGCATGGGTGGGGGTTTCCCCGTTGGCGCATGTTTAGCTTCTGAGGAAGTCAGTTCATCTATGGCTCCGGGTAGTCACGGCTCTACATTTGGGGGTAATCCTTTGGCCATGGCTGCGGCCAATGCTGTTTTGGATGTAATGCTTGGAGACGGCTTTCTAGATCACGTCCAGGAAATGTCAGTTATTCTCCATAAAGGGCTTTTGGAAACTGCCAAGGCCCACCCTAAAATTCTTGGCGAGGTGCGTGGGCAAGGCCTCCTTACAGGCGTCGAATGCAAGGGGTCTAATACCGATCTCGTCAAAAAACTCGAGGAAAATGGTATGTTGACTGTTGCAGCTGGCAATAATGTGGTTCGCTTTATTCCCCCCTTGATAGTTGAAACATCCCACATAGAAGAAGCCATTTTTCTCCTCCATCATGCTTGCACAGATTTAGAGAATTAGGGAACAGTCACCGTGTCAAAATTACGCCATTTTTTGGATATCGATAGGTTAGACCTTTCAATACTTAGATCCATTCTTGAACAGGCTGCCCGATTTAAAAACGGGCAAGATGGGAAGGAGGAAATTTTTAAAGGTAAGACCCTCGTAATGATGTTTGAAAAACCTTCAACTCGGACACGTGTATCCTTCGAAGTCGGAATGCAACAGCTTGGTGGAAACGTCGTTGCAATTAGCGAAAAAGATTCCCAATTGGGTCGAGGTGAAACGGTTGCAGATACCGCTAGGGTTCTCTCTTGCTACGCCAATATCATTATGCTCCGTACCGACGCCCACCAGAAATTATTGGATTTGGCAACATTTTCTTCAATTCCGGTGATCAACGGTCTGACGGATGAGTCTCATCCATGCCAAATTATGGCCGATATTCTTACCTTCGAAGAGCATCGAGGATCCATCGAAGGTAAAATCGTCGCTTGGGTTGGGGACGGAAACAACGTAGCTGCTTCTTGGTTGCATGCTTCGGTCAAACTAGGATTTGAATTCCGTATTGCAACCCCTCCAGCATTGGTAGTTAACCAAGAGAAAATTGATTGGGCGAAAAGAGAAGGTGGCCATGTCACGGTATGTTTGGATGCAAGAGAGGCAGTAGATGGTGCGGATTGCGTTCTCACCGACACTTGGGTTTCCATGGGTGATGACCAAGAACGATCAAAACGACTAGATCTTCTGTCACTTTACCAAGTAAATGCCTCTTTGATGGCCAAGGCTAAAAGTAATGCACTATTTATGCACTGTCTTCCCGCTCATCGCGGTGAAGAGGTGACGGATGAGGTGATCGACGGTCCTCAATCAGTTATATGGGATGAGGCAGAAAATAGGCTCCATGCCCAAAAGGGTATATTAGCCTGGTGTCTGGGTTTATGATACCTGCCGACGGCTTGATTCGGTTCTTTCTTTCGTTCAAACTTCTGTATTCAAAAACCAATTAAGTGTTAGCACCCCTGAATGGGTGTTTGGCACATGGCACCATAAATTAATGTACATATCAAAATTGAATTCGGTGATATTAATAGCACTTTTTATGCTGTTGGGAGCCTGCACGACAGTCCCGGACAACAGTCTTCCTGAACTAACGTTCAAGCATCTGGAACCGATCTCTCTGCGGGTAGCTAAGATCCAGATGGCTTCCCAAATCGACAACAATACAGAACCGCCTAACGTGGGACACCGTTTTCCCATTTCTCCTCATGAAGCAGTCAAAAAATGGGCACTAGATCGTCTGCAGATTGCCGGCAATAGCGGAACTGCGCGGTTCTCAATACTCAAAGCAAATGTCACCGAAACCAGGCTTAAGACGGATAAGTCGTTTAAAGGTTTGTTTAAGCAGGAAGCTTCGGAACGTTATGACGCTATAGTGGAAGCCCGCTTAGAAATTCTTGATAATAAAGGCATAATTATAGCTGCCGTAACATCGAGAGCGACTTGGACACAGACAGTGAGAGAGGACACATCACTCACTGACCGTCGTCAGATCTGGTTTGGTTTGATTGAAAAACTAATGGGAACTTTTAATGATAAAATGGAAGAAGAAATGCGACGTTATCTAAGTAAACTTATAGTTTAGTTTGAACGTCCATCAAATTTCAGAAATTAAAACAAATGAAAATTACATCAATCACGCCGATTGCCATTACCATTCCACTTAAACAAGAAATAAAAATGGGGGGGATACTTTATACTGAAAGCGAAAATTTATTGGTTCGTGTTAAAACGGAAGATGGTTCCATCGGCTGGGGAGAAGCTCCTGCTGCACCAACGATGACTGGCGAAACAATTGCCAGTATGGATGCCGCCGTAACGTATCTTACGCCTCACTTAATTGGCCGGAATGTATCGTCTTTCCAGGAGAATATGAAGCTGATGGATCATTTTCTTTATGGCAACAGCAGTGCCAAGGCGGCCTTAGAAATCGGGTTTTACGATGTAGTTGGTAAAATTCAAAAAAAATCTATGTCAGAATTACTGGGAGGGGTGAAAAGGAGTAAAATCCCAGTGTTATGGATGTTAGCTGTTGGCAAACTTGAAGCTGATAGAGAAGAAGCACAATTAAAGTTAGATGAAGGGTTTCAATCATTTAAAGTTAAAGTTGGTGGAAACTCCATAAATGAAGACGTCTCACGAGTGGAAGAAATCCGTAAAATTGTTGGGAAATCCCACCAATTGTCAGCAGATGCAAATCAGTCGTGGGAACGTGCCGAAGCAATAAGATTTGTTGAAGGAGTTAGTGGTTTACTTGACTTTATTGAACAACCAGTCATGGGCAACGACTTAGATGGAATGAAATCAATTGCTCAGGTATCTAGCACCCCTATAGGTGCCGATGAAGGTCTACATAGTATTTCTGATATTGTGTCACATAAGGAAAGCGGTGCAGCTGCCGGAGGCAGCTTAAAGATGATCAAGCTTGGTGGAGTTATGAAAGCTTTAAAGGCGGCAGAGTTATCCGATCAAGTGGGAATGAAGGTAAACCTAGCGGGGAAAATCTGTGAAACCAGCATAGCTAGCGCTGCCGTCAGCCACTTAGCTGCAGCTATTCCTCAAATAGATTGGGGCCTAAGCATTACTAATCAATACGCAGCAATGGATATAGTTAAAGAACCAATCAGTATTTTGAATGGAAACGTAAGTGTGCCAAGTGGTTACGGCCTTGGCGTTGAAATAGATGAGGGTTCTCTCGAACGTTTATCCAAACACGCTATCAGAGACGAGTAATTGATCCACCTTAAAAAATTATCCGAATTGTCTCTACAAAATATATTATCTCTCTGATCATCTAATTTGCAGGTCCCAGAACAATGATGTTTGAATATTTTTCTACGAATTACCCCTGGTCTATGGCTACCGTAATGGCTGTAAATTCTGGTGGGGTCATCTCTGAAATAGATGAGGTATTATCCAACTTAAGAGATATCGCCGGAGCCAATGACGAAAAGACCAATCAAGCGTGGCATGACGCATGGTCGAAGTTGGGAGAAAGGAAGAGAAGGTTAGCTGAAGCAGACACCACTTTAAACTTTAATGTTAGTGCTGAATTAAAAGTGTTTAGGGCGGAGGATGGGAGTGTTGAACACTGCCAGATAGATAATTGAAAATTGGCAATCGAATACATGTCTGATTGGGTTGCCAAAATTTTTAATGAAAATAAAATGGATCAATCAAAATCCTAGTCAAAGGGAAATTTAATTTATGGCTAAACAACAGTTGCGATCTGATCAGGGTTGGATATTTGATAATTTTTTAATGCTATCTGACAATGAAGATGTTCTGCATCCGGGAATAATGGGAACAAGGTTACACCGTGGTTTCATGATGGAAGATCTGCATGCTGTATACTCAAAAGTCACGGGAAGACGTTCTTTCCCAAAATCGTGGGCAAAGCGCGCAACTGCGCTTGAAAGGCTGGGAATAAAGGCTAAATCTTCTAATCGAAATTCATCAGCGGCGAAGTTTTTTCACCGGGCAGCGCTATGTTATGGAAGGGCACAGCACCTGGTTCCCGTGCACCAAGATCGAAACAAAGAGAACTGGTATGAAGGATTAGGGCGCTGTTACAGCGAAGTCATAACCCTCTCCAAAGGAGAATTGGAGGCCGATTCTGTAGACTTTGTAGATGGTAAAAAATCTTATTTTATCTTCCACAAAGCAAAGGGTGATGGACCTAAACCAACAATTCTGTATTTACCGGGGATGGATGCGGTCAAAGAAGATTTTCCAAACCCCTTTTCCAATGACTATACCAAACGGGGAATGAATATTTGCGCTATGGACGGGCCAGGGCAAGGGGAATGTAACATCAATGGTGTCTGGCAGGACAAAAATAATTACGCACTAGCCGCAGAAAAGGTTATCGACTGGTTAACCAAACGGGACGATGTAGATGCCGAAAAAATAGCTGTTTTCGGGACCAGTATGGGTTCGCGTTGGGGGGTGCAGGTTGCCGCACATGACCCCCGGGTGAAGGCTGTAGTTGGACAAATGGCCAACGTGGGAACTTTCGATATAATATTCGAACAAGCCCAACCCAACTTTAAAAGAATATTTATGTATATGGCAGGATATACAGATGAAGATAAGTTTGATGATTTTGTCGAAAGTCTCGACCTGTTACCTGATTTAGCAAAACAGGTAAAGGTTCCGCATCTCTTAGTTGCAGGAGATATGGACGAATTATGTGCGCCAAAAGATTTAGAAATTTTTCGCTCCTCTCTTGCCGGTCCAAGCGAGCTTTGGCTTTATGAGGGAGTTTTTCATCCGATGGGGGAAGTTGCCGAGGAAATTTATCCAAGTATTGCCGATTGGTTACTTGAGACCCTTAACAATGGCAGACCCTCTAATTATAGGAAGGACATTTATGTTGAAGAAGGAACGGTCTTGGCAGACTATGAACATGGCTAATTCAATAACCGTAAATGTCTAAATATAAGCCCACAGAAAATCAAACTTAAATGGTGAGAACATGTCTAAGAAAGTTGTAACAAGAGAAGTTTTAAAATCTGCTGCGGAGAAATTCAAGAATTGGGGGAAGTGGGGAGACGATGATGAAATCGGAACCTTAAATTACACTTCACCCGAAGATATAATCAAAGCTTCCCAGTTGGTGAAAAAGGGCAAAGTAATTTCACTGGCCCTTAACTTTGACAATAATGGGCCGCAAGGAGCTAAATCAAAATACCCCTCTATGGGCCGAATTAACCCCGTTCACACGATGTTGAGAACGGGAACAGATGCCTACTCTGGTGTTTTAGACCATCGAGGTATTCGGGCAGCCGACGACATGGTTGTGATGCCCCTACAGTGCGGAACTCAATGGGATGGATTAGGACATGTATTCTATGAAGACTACATGTGGAATGGTTACGACTGCCGTGAAGTGACATCTGCTGGAGCCCAGAAATGCGGCATTGAAAAAACCAAAAATAAAATGGTGGGGAGGGGGGTTTTTCTCGATTTACCTAAAGTTAAAGAAAAGGATGCCCTTGAAGACGGTTATGGCATAACCTGCAAGGACCTAGAAGAAGCGGCGGACGCTCACGGGGTCGAAGTTAGTCGCGGAGACTTTGTAATCGTACGAACAGGACAAATGGAAACTAAGTTGAAAGAAGGAAGTTGGGATGGATATCCCGGCGGTGACGCTCCTGGTTTTTCATTTGAGACATTAGAATGGATACAAGACAAACAAATTGCCGGACTGGCATCGGATACGTGGGGATGCGAAGTGCGTCCAAATGAGAGTGAAGAAGGCATTAATCAACCTTGGCATTGGATTACCATACCTATAATGGGGCTTACAATGGGCGAAATATTCTATTTGAAAGAGTTAGCGGAAGACTGCTCTGAGGATAACACGTATGAGTTTATGTTCGTTGCACCCGCCTTACCCATAACCGGTGCAGTCGGTTCACCCATCAATCCATTGGCTATAAAATAAAAGCTTTAAACCCACCTAATATATAAAGAGATTTCATATGGCGCTTAAAACCGGGGCAGTTTTTCTTGCCGAGCAACTTGAAGCTTACGGGGTTACGCACGTATTCATGGTACCTGCTATCCTGCGCCGTACCTTGGTTGAAATTGAAATGCGTACGAAAATTAAGCGGCTACATGTTCACTCGGAAAAATCAGCCGTATATATGGCTGATGGTTTTGCCCGGGCAGCTGGTAGACCGGCAATTTGCATGGCCCAAGTGATTGGCGCCCTGAATATTGCTGCCGGACTGAGGGAACCATTCCTCGCTAATTCACCAGTGATTGCTTTTACGGGTGGGAGAAGTCCTAAGACTAAGTTTCGCCACGTATATCAGGAAATTGATGACGTCCCCGCCTTCGAACCGGTTACCAAGTTTAATGCAACGATTGATGATGTAGAGCGGTTTCCCGATATGTTGGAACAGGCTTATAGAAATGCCGTATCGGGGTGCCCTGGACCAGTACATTTACAATTTCAGGGTAATGAAGGGCAAATTGACCTCGAAGAAGGTAATCTCGAACCGATTACGGATATGCGCTTTGATTCTATTCCACCTTTCCGACCACAAGCTGAAAAAAAAGATATTGAACGCGCCCTTGATTTGTTACAACAGGCTGAGAGACCCGTAATTGTTTCTGGGGGGGGTGTAAAACACTCTAAAGCTGGCCCTCAATTACTTAAATTAGCTGAATCCTTGAGAATCCCAGTAGCTACTTCTCTAAATGGAAAAGATACATTTTTAGCAAACCATCCGTTATCGGCAGGAGTTGTAGGAACATACTCTCGCGGTTCAGCAAACCGCGTGGTAAGTGAAGCTGATTTGATTTGTTTTATCGGGAGTAAAACCGGCGGCATGACTACTCATTTTTGGCAAGTGCCGCCAATAGGTTCTAATGCCATTCAGATCGATATTGACCCAGAAGCCATAGGTCGAAACTACACCCTAAAGGCGGGTGTCCAAGGAGACGCCCGGTCTGTTCTTGAAGTCATGATAAGCCTAATGGATCCTTCGACCGCTGCCCGTAGAGATAGATGGAACCAACAAGTAAAAGAATTCGGTGATAGCTGGTATGCAGAATACGACCACTTATTAAAATCTGACGCCACACCAATTCGACCGGAACGACTGTGTAACGATCTGACCCGATTATTACCGGACGATAGTCTTGTTGTCGTTGACACAGGTCACGCCGGAATGTGGATGGGAGGTATGTTTGACGTAACTTCGACCAGTCAAAACTACGTCAGGAGTGCCGGTCATCTTGGTTGGGCTTTCCCAGCAGGTTTAGGGGCCAAATGTGCCCTGCCGGAACGCCCTGTGGTTTGCTTCACCGGTGACGCCGGGTTTTGGTATCATATTGCCGAGATTGAAACGGCGGTTCGTTGGAATATAAATTCTATAACTCTCGTTAATAACAATAGCGCGGGAAACCAATCGAAAACAGGCTTTGACAAAGCATATGGTGGCACCCAAACAGAACAGGCTAAGGAGATTTGGAACTTTACCAAAGTGAACTTTGCTAATATCGCCAATGAAATTGGGGCATTAGGAATACGGGTGGAAAAACCTAGTGACTTTAACAGCGCCCTAGATCAGGCTCTAAACGCCAACCAACCCGTTATCATTGACGTAGTGACTGACGTCGATGCCATTGCTCCGATTGTAGTTATTTAATTAAATTTGCAAGAATGTCCGGTCTAAAACGTTGCAGTAGAGATTTAGCCTGATTGTACATCGCATAATCTACGAGCTTACCGTCGACTTTAATAGATGCATTACCCAATTTTTCAGATGCTTCAAATTCTTGAATCACCCGTTGGTAATATTTAATTTTCTCCTCAGATATCGTATAAATTTCTCTTGCCGGTTCAATCTGAGCTGGATGGACAAGGGTCCTTCCATCATAACCCAAACGTTGGGAAATTTTACAGTCTTCCTTGAATCCATCAAGGTCATCTATGCCACTGAAAGCTCCATCTAAAACGTACGGTAACTTTGCTGCCCGCGCCTCTAGTAGCACCCTTGATCTGGCATACAAAAGTTCCGGACCTTCGATAGAAAACGAACAACCGAGGTTAGTTTGCAGATCGCCATCTTCGGCACTACCGAAGGACACACTTTCAATCCGGGGCAAAGACGATGCTAATTCATAACAACGCATAACCCCGAGTGCCGTTTCTATAAGTAAAATTAGTTTTATACTATTTTTCTCGAGACCAAGCTCTCTCTCAGACTCTGACATAATAGAATCCACCATCACGAGATTATCCGTATTCTCTACTTTTGGTAATAAAATCCCACGGGTGTTCTTTGTTATAATCGCCCGCAAATCGTTCTCCAAATAGTCATTATCATTATTAATTCTAACTAAGGGAGGGTTGACCAAATCCGGGATCAGTTCGGCCACTTCATGTCGAACTTCGTTCTTTAAGTCCGGCGGGACCGTATCCTCTAAATCTATGATGATCGCGTCGGGGGCATATTTGTCGGCCTTACGAGCAAGATCTAATTTAATTCCAGGGGTGTAGAGTGTTATGAGGGGATAGGACAAACTATTTCTCCGACTAAACTAATTAAAAAATTATTTAAAAATACCTGATGGGTAAAAAACCAAATATCAATTTCTGCTAGGTGTGCCTCTATTAATCGGAATTCCGTTTTAGGAGGAATGCCTGAACACCTTCCTGCACTAATTCATTATTTTGATTGAGCACTTGAAGGAGACGTTTCATTATCCCGCGATCTGATTTCGACGTTTCTCTTTTTTCTATTACTTCTACACGGGCGTGTATTGTGTCTCCGATCTTAACTGGCTTTGTAAATTTAAGGCTATCAAAACCTAGAAATGCAATAAGTGTATCGTCATAGAGGTGTAGTTGAAAAATAAGCCCGGTCGCAATCGAATAAACTAACGGACCGTGAGCGATCCTTGTTCCAAACTGCGTATTGCGACAAAACTCTTCATCAATGTGAAGAGGATTATAATCCCCGGAAATTCCAGCAAAATTAATGATGTCTGTTTCGGTGATCGTACGGGCGGAAGTGACAAATTCTGCTCCGATTTTCCATTCTTCCCAATATAAACCGGTCATTTTGTAACCCTAACTGATTGCTCCAGCTTCTCTTAGTTCTTTTACTTGACCCGGACTTAACTTCAATAAAGATTTGAGCAACTCCTCCGTGTGCTCGCCAAGGAGAGGCGCTGGTTTAGAGATTACCTCTGTCATACCGCCTAATTTGATTGGATTGCCGGGAAGGTTCACTTTACCTACCTCTGGATGTTCATAGCTTACTATCATTTGACGCTCAGAAACTGGGGGTTCAGAGAACACCGCATCCAGATTATTCACCGGAGCAGCAGGGACGCCCGCCTCTCTGAAATCCCTGAGCCAGTCTTCAACCGTTCGCTTTATAAACTGGTCCTCAAGAATAGGCACAAGTACGTCTCTATTTTCAACACGATCCTGATTAGTTTTGAACCTTTCGTCACTCGATAATTTTGGAAGATTTAATACCGAGCACAATTTTTCCCAAAACACATCCTGCCTTGCCGCAATTACTAGATAACCATCTTTCGCGGAGAAAGCCTGCCATGGAACCGTATACTCGTGCTTGGATCCTTGTGGTTCAGGTAGTTCTTTATTCGTCAGCCACATGGTTCCCATATAACTTAAAAGGCTCAGCATTGCATCAAACATGGAAAGTTCAACGCGGGTTCCTACGCCAGTACGCTCTCGTTGGTAAAGAGCTGCAAGTATTCCATTACTCGAGAAAACACCCCCACCAAGATCAGAAATAGGGATACCAACCCTCGCGGGCGGGCGATTTGGCTCTCCCGTAATGGCCATCAACCCACTTATCGATTGAATTATAATATCTAACGCAGGCAAGTCTTTGTATTCGCCTGTATTACCAAACCCCGTCACTGAGCATTGAATAATCTTATTGTTTAATTGCCGAAGAGATTGATAGTCAATTTTTAGTTTTTCCAGCACCCCCGGACGAAAGTTATCAACCACTACATCAGATATTTTAACGAGGTCATAGAATATTTTCAGCCCTTTATCAGACTTGAGATTAATGACCATACTTTTTTTATTGCGGTTAAAAGTCAAGAAAAGTCCGCTTTGCCCGCGATACGGCGCAATCGACGTAAGGCGACCAAGATCACCATTCGGTGGTTCAATTTTTATGACCTCAGCCCCGAGATCTGATAGAAGCTGACTACCGTAAGTGCCCGCGATAATCTGCCCTAGTTCCAGGATCCTGACCCCGCTTAGAGCGGGTGTATTTTGGTTATCAGAGGCCAAGACTACGAGCAATAATGTTACGTTGTATTTCAGAGCTTCCAGCGCCAATAACCGCAAGCCGAGAGTCACGGAAGAAACGTTGCATAGGGTATTCCATGCAGTATCCGTACCCTCCATAAATCTGCAAACCAAGATCAGAAATCGTTTTATACGCCTCACTGGTATAGAGCTTCAATATAGCGGCATCGTGTCTCGAGGCTTTCCCCGCCTCCATTTGCCAAGCAAACTGGTAGACCAGCACCCTGGAAACATCCAACATAACCTTCATATCGGCTAATTTGTGCGAAATAGCCTGGAATTTTCCAATAGGTTGACCAAATTGCTCTCTATTTTTAGCGTAGTCTAATGCATACTCAAATGCCCTTGAAGCAGCACCATACCTTGCGGCGGAAAGACATAATCTTTCATACCAAAGGTACTTATCAGCCGCACGCCAGCCATCATCAACCTCTCCGAGAACACAATTTTCCGGGACTTTAACGTCGCTATAAAATACTTGAGTTGTTCCAATAGCCCGGTGCCCCAAGGTTTCAATCTTTTGGATTTCTATTCCCGGAGACTTAGTGTCAATAAAGAAATTGGTGATACCTTCCTGCTGTTTATTAGCCTTAGTGGTTCGAGCAACAAGAAGGCAATAATCACTAATATCCATTCCCGAAGTAAATACTTTCTGGCCATTTATGATATACCCGCCATCCTCTGCCTTTTTTGCAAATGTAGTGAGAGCTGTTGCATCAGAACCTGAACCCGGTTCCGTGAGACCAAAGCAGACAGTGATTTCACCGCTAGAAATTTTTGGAAGAAACTCTTGTTTTTGTTGTTCGCTACCGTGGGACAAAATCGCGTAGCCCCCCCAAACCATTGATCTAAACATCCAAACAGCTAGTTCCTCATATTGCCGTCCTGCCTCTTCTAACAAAATTGCAATATCTATGGGAGAACCCGAAACACCCCCATATTCTTCAGGTAATATCAGTCCAAGCCAGCCATTCTCAGCCATTGCAGCATATGCCTCTCGAGGGGGGCGAGCTTCGTTATCACATTTCTGAACATAATCTTGCGTGCAGACCTCTTGGAGTATCTTCCTTGCGTTGGTACGCAAAACCTCTTGATCTGGAGTAAAACCAAAATCCATTCAGGTTACCTCGGTCCATTATTTAAATAATTAACTAATTTGGTGTAATTTTTAAAATTCCTGGCAGACCCAAGTCTTTATACCTTGACGAGAAATCCATCTTCACAAATACAATGCCGGAAGTTTCTCCCCGTCCCCACCTGAAAACCCTAAAATTGGGGACATGTTGGACTATTCAATTAGGCAAAGTCAGTCCATGTTGGGGAAGAAAAGAAACGTAGACAGTTTGACCCATATCAAGTTGCTCAAAATGATCAATTTGTACAATCATTTCATGGGACCCTATCTTGACCCTGCACTCTAAAAAATTTCCCAAATAGACCGTATCTAAAACAATCCCTTCGATACAATTTGCCTCTAGGTTTCCAGTAGACTTTTTTGTACTCAGTTTTATATCTTCGGGACGCACACTCAAAAAAACTTGTTGTCCGAGGTTTAGATTATCACCCCCCGTCGACAAAAGTTTCTTGGTTGCTAATGCATTACCAAAATTAATTTCAATTTGACACTCCGTGCCATCTACTCCAATGAGTTTACCCTGAAAGAGATTAGCGACGCCGATAAAATTAGCCACGAACGAGTTTACTGGATTTGAATATATGGATTTTGGGTCACCAATCTGCTGAATTACCGCCTTATCCATAACAACAATACGATCACTCATAACGAGCGCTTCCGATTGGTCATGTGTCACAAAGATTGTGGTAATTCCGACTTCTTTTTGAAGCTTTACAATCTCATCTCGCATTTGCTCTCTCAACTTCGCATCAAGATTTGAGAGAGGTTCATCAAAAAGTATTACATTTGGTTCATAACAAATAGCTCTGGCGAGAGCTACCCTTTGTTGTTGACCTCCTGACAGTTTGGTTGCAAAGCGATCCGCCAGGTGATCTAAGCCCACTAGTTCAAGGGCATATGTCGTCTTCTTCTTAAGATCTGATGCCTTAGTTCCACGAACCCGAAGCCCATAGGCCACATTGTCAAATACCGTCATATGGGGCCAAACTGCATAGCTTTGGAAGACCATCCCTATTTCTCTTTTTTCGGGATCAAGAAAAATATTTTTATCAGCTGAAACAACAATATTTTGGCCGATCCTTATTTCCCCGGCATCGAGTTTCTCCAGGCCAGCTATACAACGCAAAGTTGTAGTCTTTCCGCAACCGGAAGGACCAAGGAGTGTAACAAACTCACCTTTAGCCACAGATAGGTTTACATTATCGACCGCTATTTCCGCTCCAAAACGCTTTTCAAGGTGGTTTATTTCTACCATGGATGATTGAGCATCTATCATGGTGTCACCGCCAAGGTATGTTCAGGATCAAGATGTAAAAAAACGCGATCTCCTTCATTCAGATTTTCTCGAGGATGTGTAAGTACTTTCCACTCGTAGCTGCCGGATGTTATCCTACAGTCAACACAGTTACCCATGTAAATAGCCGCGTTGACTTTACCTTCTATACCACTGCTATCGGTATTATCTCTGGAAACTGAGACGTTTTCTGGTCGCACAGAAACAACCACCTCATCTCCTTTTTTCATTTCACCGCTCAATAGGCAATCACATGATAGCCCTGTAATAGACGTTGAAATATCGACTTTTCCCTTGCCACTTTCCGCTTCACTCAACACTTTACCTTTTAAAAGGTTTGCAACACCGATGAATTGACTCACGTATTTATTAACTGGTTTTGAATAAACAGCTAATGGTGTATCCCTCTGCTCAATACGTCCTTTGCTCATCACTATTATTTCGTCACTCATAACCAAGGCCTCCGATTGATCGTGAGTGACGTAAATTGAAGTAATTCCTACTTCATTTTGAATACGTTTCAATTCCACACGCATCTGTTCGCGTAACTTTAGATCGAGATTTGATAATGGTTCATCAAATAACAGGAGTCTGGGATTTGAAACAATTGCACGCGCCAAGGCCGCTCTCTGTTGCTGTCCTCCGGACAACTGTGTAGCGAGTTTCTCAGCCATTTCAGAGAGGCTAACTAGCTCTAAAACCTTGTTGACCCTTTCGGCAATTTCGTCGGCATGCAATTTTCTGATTTCCAGCGGGTACGCAACATTTTGTTTCACTGTCATGTGAGGCCAGATTGCATAGCTCTGGAAAACCATTCCGATATTCCGTTTTTCGGGTGGCAGAAAAATTTTCTTTTCTCTCGATGTATAGATTGTATCTCCTACCCGTATTTCACCGGCATCGATGGCATGGAGCCCAGCTATACTCATCAATGTTGTCGTTTTGCCACAACCTGACGGCCCCAGGAGAGTTAGGAAAGAACCCTCTTCGATACTAAACGAGATACCATCTACGGCACGATCGGAACCAAACCATTTAACCAGGCCGTCCACTACCAAATAATTTTTATCCTCTGTGTTCATAGAATCTCTCGATAGCTTCAAATCAGGCGGATAATGCCTCTTTTCCTGCAACCCGCCTAAATATGTAGATACAAATCAAAAGGATAACTGTTTGTGTCATGGACAATGCAGACGTAAGTGCTTCGTTTTCAAAATTCGCCAAATAATAAACCCCAACGGAGAGGGTCTCGGTTCCTGTCGAATAAAGAATTATTGATATCGATAATTCTCTCAGAAAAATGACGAACAAAAGAACCCACCCTGCAAATATACCAGGTTTTAAGAGTGGTATCGTTATACGGCGCAATGTGGTAAACCAGGTGGCACCCGACATGCGGGAACTCTGATCAAGTTCTTCGGAAATTGCCAGCATGATGGATGCAATGTTTCTCTGGCCGTAGGGAAAAAACCTTGTGATATAGCCCAGAAGAAGGATCCATAACGTGGCATAAATTGGTGTCTTGATGTACGTGACCAAAACACCCATGGCTAATACAATCCCCGGAAACCCAATAGGAAGTACACACAAAAAGTCTAGCAGCTTAGAGCCAAAGCCTTTGGTACGGTGTATCATATAACTAACGACCAACGCCAAGACCATCGCAATTGTTGCTCCGGAAAACGCCAAGATAAAGCTATTAATTATCCCATCAGTAGCGGATCGTATACTATCCTCTCGCCACCAAAATAACGTTTTGACATAGTTATTCATGCTTATGTCGCTGGGAATAATTTCCGCAGTCCAAACAGGGTGCAAGCTTACAATTAGCAAACACATAATGGGAAGAACAACAGCGACAAAAATGTAAGTGATGGTGAACCCAAAAGCGACCCATTTCCACCCCCCCAGATCGAGCACGTTTGGCCGAAAGCCTTTGCCAGTGACTGTCGTATAAGACCTTGGGGCGATGTAGCGCCTTTGAATCCAAATAAGAAATATAGTGATTACACCTAGCACCATACTCATGGAGGCGCCAAGATAGTGGTTTGCATCGTCACCAACCGCCTTCGTAAAAATCTGCGTGGTCAGTGTCTCCCATCCATAGGGTGCTCCTAGTTTGAAGGGAACACCAAATTCTCCGGCACTGGTCACAAAGACGATAATGGCGCCAGACAATATTGCCGGTGTCACAAGAGGAAGAGTAATTGTCAGCGTTGTCCTCAGTAAACCGGCGCCAGTCGTTCTGGCGCTATCTTCCAAAGATGGATCCATTCTTCGGAGCGAGCCAATAACAAAGAGGTACACAAGGGGCGCAAAAAATATTCCCGTTACCCAAATCACGCCATAAAGATTATCTACATTTAAAATATGACCCTCAATCCCAAATACGTCGCGGGCCCAGACGTTTAGCAGCCCGATTCTCGGAGAAGCAAGGTTATGCCAGGCTATAGCGCCAACAAAGGGACTCAGGAAAAAGGGAATGAGATTATATGGTTCTAAGTAATCAGCCCAAGGACAGTTAGTCCGGGCGTTAATCCAGGCTAACGAAACACCCAGAAAAGTAGCCAGGACCATTGTCCCGGAACTGATAATGAGTGTGTTAAGGATTGCCTTCGGAATGACCCGATCGGTGTACAAGAGGGTGTAATTTTCAAAACCCCATTTCGTATCGAATCCCATATCGTCAAGGACAAGAAAACTACTCACGAAAAGGGTTGTGAGTGGCAATATAACGGCTACCGCAACTATTAACCCTACGAGAACAGTCACGATCGTCTCTTGGGTTAAAAAACGACGCCACGTCTGAACAGGTTCAACGGGGGCTGAAGCTTGGGCCACCGGCTTAAATCCTTATTTAGAAAGAAACTGTTTTAGTAGTAAGAAAAACCGGACCCTGCAGTTTGCTGGGTCCGGCGCATAATTCGAATTAACGGAAGTTTTTAGACCACTCGTCACGGGTGGTTTTATACTTTTTCGAGGCACCCACCCAATCTTTCATCCCTAACACTTTCTCTTTACTGAGGTCTAAAAGATAAGGCTTTGTGGCGTCTGGAACTGAATACCCCGCCCTGAAGGAATACACTGCTTCACCTTCAACGAATATATCAGTGCCGGCTTTACTAAGCAAAAACTCCACCAGAAGTTTTCCAGCATTCGGATTTTTTGTTCCCTTTATTACCGCAATTTGATTTCCGAGAGCTACCAACCCTTCTTTGTAAGTCCCCAACTTGAGCTTATCTTTTAAGTCAGGCTTCTTTTTAACATTTTGATAAACCCGTCCGGCGAGGTTCCACATATCAAATGGGCGCTGGCACGAAATTACCATCTGCATTTTGGGCTCAGTTCTAAACTCGATAATGGGATCAGTTGTCTTGAGTTTTGGCCAGAAGGACTTGAAATCCACTGCTCCCGCCTCTCCAAGAGCTATGACGGTATTTGTATAAGTAGAACTTTTTGTAATGTCAGAACTAATTGTCTTACCCTTGACTGAAGCAACTGTAGCATCAGCATAAGAACCGACTGAAAAATTACTCATTCCCGGGCAACTAGCGTTCCATATTGGCTGAAACAGATAGGCCAAGGGAACCACGGCATAAGGATAATTCGAATATTGCCCCGCGTTCTTTGCATTAGCTTCGCTATGTTTCCATTGGCCACTATCCAGTTTCAAAAACTTTCCAGCTTTTGAAGCAGCAGCAAAAAAGGATGGATTATGCACTAAAAGAACGTCAGCAATAATTTTTCCAGCTTTCATTTCCTGGCGAACTTGTGCAACTGTTGCCCCAGTCCCTTTACGGAGGGTATTAAGTTTAAAGCTGTCACCTAACCCGTAATATTTATTGAAAGCAGCTCTTAACAGCTTAGTAGTAGCGTCACTGAAGAGTGGATGGATTAATGTTACGGAGCCTTCTTTTTTTGCTCCGGCGATTAATTTTTTTTCCTGTGGTGTTATATGATACCCCGCCATCGCGACGCTCGCGCCACCTATAAGCAACGCGCATGAAACGGATAATATCGTGAGTGAATGTTTCATAGAGATTATCTCCCTGGAAATTTAAAATGTAACGCCCCTTCATTAAGACGCTCGCCCATCAAGGGCTCAAAAGTTATTGAGTTAGGGTAATCAAAAGTTCAAAGACGTGCAATACTACTGTATTGGATAAATTGTTAGTCTTTGCGTTTCTAACAGTAAGATTTACTATTTTAGCCGGGTTTGATAGGTACTCTCTTGCCATCTTGGTGTCCCTACATATTTGCTGGGCTTATTCATCCTAACTGGTGAAATACTTATGAAATTTGGTTTATTTGGTGGGGCTGTCCTCAAGAATGATGGTAACTCGGGCGACAGCCTAGGGTATGAACCTTTCATGGATATTGTTCTTGAAGCAGAAAGTTTAGGCTTTCAAAGTATGTTTTTGGTAGAGCACCATTTTGGGGGTGACGGACAAATCTCATCGTCGCTAAACTTGCTATCTCACCTATCAGCATTAACTTCAAAACTCCGATTAGGTACCGCCGTCACGGTTTTGCCGTGGCATAACCCTGTTTTACTTGCCGAGCAGGTTGCTACACTCGACGTGTTATCTCAAGGACGGGTCGATTTTGGTGTAGGAAAAGGCTACCGCGACAATGAATATAAGGGGTTTTGCATACCAAAAGAGGAGGCCTTTGATAGGTATCAAGAAGCTATCAAAATCATTAAAAAATCATGGACTTGCAGGGATAAGTTTAGTTGGGATGGCGTCTACTGGAAGTTTAAAGATATCATCGTGGAGCCCGCTCCTTTCCAGAAGCCGCATCCCCCGCTTTGGTCAGCTGCCGGTTCTGATGATTCCATCCGTGCAGTTTCAGGTTCTGGCTTTAACGTTCTCTTTGACCACTTTGCTACATTCGAAAGAACCAAACAACGACTGGATATTTGGAGGGTAGCATGTACAGAAAACGGCAGAAAATTTGACCCTTATGAAGTTTGTCTTGCTCGAGGCCTAACAATTACCTTATCCGACAAAGAATATGAAGAAGCTATACAACGAAGAGAAGCGCGTTTGTCAAAAATGATAAATAAGTTTGGAACTCTCCCCGGGGTAAAAAATGAACGTCCTAATAGTTACTCTGACAAAGGTGCGGAGTTGGATGATGCGGCGTTGATCGGTGATCCTGAAACAATCATTATGCGATTAAAAGCATTACAGGAAATGGGTTTTGAGTATGTAAACATATTGCTACCCGATGACGAAAAATCCCTCAGACGTTTTGCTGAGGAAATTATGCCTGAGCTTGACGACACTATTAGACAACAAAAAGAGGTAAATGAGCCGGCCTTAGAAAAATTATGATATAATATTGATGCCGTTATCTATCAATTTTATCAGCTGCCCAATGAGCTATTTTCCGGACAAACTCGGTGCAGGCATCAATCTGCGTAATCTCGACAAACTCATTAGGTTGATGTGCCTGAGCAATACTTCCTGGCCCACAGATCACCGAAGGCACTCCCGCATCTTGAAACATTCCTGCTTCTGCAGCGAAGGAGACAGCTCCGGCTTGATTTTGCCCAGTGAGTTGTCGCACTAAGGCCTCTGCTGGATTATCGTCACTCGGGGTCAACGGCGGTATCGCCGCAACCTTTCGAGTAACAATTTCAACTTTTGGATCTATTTCTTTTAGGGGTGGCAAAAGTTCCTCTAGGCAATATCTTTCAAGCTTTTCGAGCACTTGACCCGCATCCTGACCAGCAATGCTACGGCAATCCCAGTTAAATTTACATTCTCCAGCGATAATATTGAGAGCGGTTCCTCCTTCAATCATTCCTACATTAACGGTATTGTAGGGGGGTTGTAATCGTGCATCGAGAGAACCTTCCGTTTGAAACTCCTTGGCCTTAGATTTAAGAAAAACGATGCATTCGGCAGCAACCGTAATAGCATTTACCCCAATTTGCGTCTGTGAAGAATGTCCAGGACAGCCAGTGACAACCGTTTCAAAGATGGTGACACCCTTATGAGCGTTCACCAATTTCATGCTGGTTGGTTCACCAATGATGGCAGCCTGTGGCATAGGAACGTCCCTAATCATGCGAGCGATGAGGGCCGGTGCGCCCAGGCAACCTACCTCCTCGTCATAACTGAATACCAAATGCAAAGGCCTCTTGAGGTTGAGCTTGATCATTTCAGGTACAAGCGACATCACCACTGCGATAAAACCCTTCATATCGCAAGTGCCGCGCCCATAAAGCAATCCATCCCTTTCTACCATATTGAACGGTTCACTTTGCCAATCCTGACCCTCCACTGGCACTACATCCGTATGACCGGAGAGAACAATACCGCCTTCGACCATTGGACCAATTGTAGCTATCATATCTGCCTTGGTCCCATCGTCATTCGGGGCTATGTTGCATGAGATACCGTGTTCCTCCAAATAATCAGCTATGAATTCGATCATAGCTTTGTTGGATCTAGCAGAAACCGTATCAAAGGCGATGAGCCGCCTAAGTATCTCAAATGGTGTCAACACATCCCCCATGATTGAATTCCTCATGCCCGCCAAAATGCGCGCGTCAGTAGTACCATGACTGTAAAAAGTTCAAGTCGCCCCAAGAGCATACCAATAGCCAATAACCATTTTGCTGAACTCGGAAGTAGTAAATAATTTCCTTCCGGACCAATTACTGACCCAAGGCCCGGTCCAACATTTGCGATTGCCGATGCAGCTCCTGAAACGCTGGTTAAGAAGTCTAAACCTAGAAAAGCTAGACCGATAGCCAGTAAAGCGAATGTCATACCGAAAACAAAAAAGAAGCTTAAGACCGACTTTATAACTTCATCCGAAATAGGATTACCATTATAGTAGGGGATAAAAACGCCATGAGGCTGGGATAAATTCTCAAACTGTGTCTTTGCGGCGGCGTAGAGAATTTGGAAACGAAAGACTTTGATACCGCACGTCGTGGATCCGGCACAACCACCAATAAACATCAGGAAAAAAAAGACGGGAATAGCAAATGTTCCCCACTTATCAAAACCGTCAGTAACATAGCCTGTACCGGTCATAATGGAGACAACATTAAAAGATGACAAGCGGATAGAGTTCAGCGGATCGACATCATTTACTAACCAAAGCCACCCTGCAACGAACAAAATGACGACCACCAACACCTTAAAAAACCATTGAACCTGACTATCTTTAAATAAGACGCCTACTCTTCCTTGAAGGGCCAGTAAATATAACAGGAACGGCAGGCTACCAAGTATCATACCTACAGTCGTAATTGCCTCTACTACGGCACTATCATAATAGGATAACGAAGCATCGTGGGTAGAAAAGCCCCCGGTAGCAATAGTAGTCATCGCATGAGCGATAGCATCAAAGCCACTAAGTCCAGCCAACCAAAGTGCCCCAGACCAAATAACGGTGAGTGCCAGGTAAATGACAACGATGGCTGCTGCGATTTGAGCGGTCCGCGGTAAGGCTTTATCCGATTGATCAGAAGATTCCATATGAAAAAGCTGCATGCCCCCAACCCGGAGTAAGGGCAACACCGCAAGGGCCATTACTATTATTCCAATACCACCTAACCATTGGAGGAGTGCCCGCCAAAGTAACAAGCCTGGTGGGGCGGTATCCAAATTGACAATTACCGTAGCCCCAGTTGTAGTAATACCAGACATAGCCTCAAAAAATGCGTCGGTGAAACTCAGCTCTAATTGTGAAAATGCGAAGGGAAGCGCCGCGAATATGGTCAAGACAACCCAGCTGAGGGTGGTCAGTATAAATGCCTGGCGAACCGAAAGTTTGGCTCCTCCCGTTCTGCTTGTAAGTGACAATGAAACGCCAACAAATAGTGTGACACCTCCAGCTGCGGCAAATACTTGCCAATCGGGATTATCAGAAAATATATCGACGGCAGCAGGAACCATCATCATGATGGCCAATGTGGTCAACAGAAATCCGAGTATGAGAAATATGGGACGAAAATCGATCACAGCGTTTTTGATTTGAACTCAATTCGATCAAAATTAAGTATATGAACTTCGACCATGAAAAGGGTCAAGACTTCTTTTATTAGCCTCTTTTAGCTCCCGAGTGGATTTCCAATCATAGCCAGGAGTTCGCGACGGGTAGCACCATCACTTCTAAACGCACCAAGCATCCGACTGGTGACCATGTTTACGCCCGGCTTATCCACGCCTCTCGTTGTCATGCACTCGTGCGCAGCCTCGATCACAACTGCCACCCCCTTGGGTTCAAGAACAGTATTGAGCGTATTTGCTATTTGCGCCGTCATCTTTTCTTGGATCTGAAGACGCTTACCGTAAACTTCAACTAACCGCGCGAGCTTGCTGATACCAACAACTTTGATATCAGGAAGATAAGCAACATGTACTTTTCCTATAATTGGAGCTATGTGATGTTCGCAGTGGGAAGCGAAAGGAATATCTTTTAGAACGACCATCTCATCATAACCTTCCGTTTCATCAAAAGTACGGTCAAGTAGTTCATATGGATCCTCATTGTAACCCCGAAAATATTCCTCATAGGCCCTTACCACACGGGCGGGGGTATTGATTAGACCCGGACGGAAAGGGTCATCTCCAGCCCAACGTAACAGAGTTTGAACAGCCCTTTCTGCTTCTTCCCGGCTTGGCTTCTCTACTCGTGAAACTTTCTCTTCCTTAATCAATCTCTCGGCTTTCTCTACACTCACCCTACTTTTCCTTTCAGGAAAAACCCCGGCATACAACCGGCCTAGCTGCACTACAACTTTATAATCTCTAGTTTCTGAAACTTGAAAATAGTTTTTTTTAAGTTTTTCGCTAGTCTTATACGTCGTAGACTTTCTTCTACGAACTTAAAATTAATTAATTTAGGAGACCAATTTCGTGAGGAGAATCAAGCGAAAAAGCCGGAACCGAAACGCTAAAACTTTTTCCATCCTCATTTACCATCTGATACGAACCAACCATAAAACCTGATGGCGTTGAAAGTGGTGTGCCGCTGGTATATTCGTAAGTCTCACCAGGTTCCAGAACTGGTTTTTCCCCAACCACGCCTTCTCCACGGACTTCTTGGACCCTTCCTTTTGAATCTGTTATATGCCAATGACGGCGTAAAAGTTGGACGGTTTCATCACCATTATTTTCGATACGTATGTGATAAGCCCAAACGTAATGGAAGTCATCCGGCTCAGACTGGTCGTCTATGTAGCTGGTATCCACTGAAATTCGTATGGCCCGCGTAGTTTCCGAATACATTAGTTTAGGTATCCATAATATTATCTATAGGACAAATTAGCATTATTTTTCAAGACAGAGAACACTAAAATGTTGGAATAATATAATCGACGGATAGTTTGTTCTAGCCGCCCTTCAAATGTACCGCCTCATCTTTGATCGGTTGATACGTTGGAGCAGAGACAAATTTGTCTTTGATGTCCGTATGGATAAAATCAGCCTTTGATCTGCAAAACACTTCTCTTTCAACCTCATACCAGAAAGTAGGGGGATCAAAGGTACCGCCCCCAACCCCCACAAGACCGGGACGGGCAGTTAGATGCCAGAATAAGGACGTTCCACAATTACTGCAAAACTGGATCACAAAATTACCGCCCGACTCGGTTTGGAATTCATACGGTTTAATTGAGGTTTCGCCTGTGTTTATGGAGACTAAATTGTTTTCGAAGTAGACCGATATGCCCATCGCACTTCCGGTTCTTAACTGGCAGTACCTGCAGTGGCAAAGACCAACGTATTTAGGGTCACCCTCCGTCTTGTATCGTACCGTTCCGCAGAGGCATCCACCTTCGTGAGTAGCTATATCATTCATATGAGGCTCCGACGCTTACCATTTTCGTAAAATTTTTCGTCTCATCATTAAAACACCCCACTGATCATCTTCCAACATTAGACTCGCTTCTCGGGTGGTGTTATCGTTTTTGTATGAATTGACGAATGCCTTTATATCTCTTGCTCCCTGGTCACATAAAGACGGGTGCAACGAAAGAATAGAAATTCATATCTAAAGGAGAGATTTTCACATGAAGATAGGGTTTAGTGTAGCGACACCAGATGTTGATACCCCGCTCCTCCCCGCACAACAGGGAGCATTCGGCGAAAATCTCGATGTTCTCTCCGAGTATGGTTATGACGGTGTTGAGGTTTCTATTCGGCAACCAAAAGAGCTTAACCTAGATAAACTCCAAAAGGAAGTAGAACAAAGGGGTTTGGAAGTCGCATCCATTCACACTGCGGCTATCGGTTTTCAGGATAAAATTTGGCTGTGTCATCCAGATAAGTCTATCCGTGATGAAGGAATGGTAAGGCTCAAGGGGGCGCTTGAAGCAGCTTCATTTTTTGGAGTTGAAGTCATAATTGGCTCTTTCCGTGGCCAACTTAGTGATGGAGAGGCTAGAGAGGTGTCGGTGAATTGGATGTATGATGCCTTCAGAGAAGGATCTGATTATGCCGAAAAACTTGGTACTAAGATCCTCTTTGAACCTCAAACTCGATTTTATATTAATTTCGGTTTTACCGCTCAAGATGGCGTGCGGTTTGTTAGTGAAGTTGACAGTCCTGGAATGGGCCTGATGCTTGATACTTTTCATATGAATATTGAAGATACCTCCTTCGCACAAAGTATTTTTGATGCCAGAGAATATTTGGGGTATCTGCAAATAAGTGATAGCAACCGTCTTTATCCAGGAGGCGGTCATATCCCGTTTAAGGAGATTATTAGTTCCTTAAAAGCAATCGAATTTGATGGCTACCTTTCGCTGCAAGTTGAGATGAAACCGGATTTTAGAACGGCCGCAAGATTGGGGATCAATCATCTTCGTAGTCTCTTATAGAATAAGGGGTTTTCATAATTAAAACCTGACTTTACTAACCTTAGTTAAAAAAACTCATAATTCTAAACTAGTTTTTGAAATAAATTATCGCCGTTAACATTCCAAAAATTCGTTTTAATCTTTTAAGCGTGAGTTAATTCTCTAACATTCATCTACATAAAAATTGTAATATATTGAATTAATTATATTAATTATTGTATTGTCTTCTCTTTTTTAGGCTCCAGCATACCTATATTAGTGATTCGCCAAAATGGCTATTCCTTAATAATTTTTAAATTTTATTTTTGCTCAATATGATTCTTGTTAGCCAATACCCATGCCCTTCCTTTTTGAGGCTTGATAGCGCTTAGTTTAACTTTGTTATGTAACCTTGTTATTGGTAGAATGCATGAACGTTAATCAGGCTTTATCACTAAAGGGCTAAGGATAGGGTGTCATTTTGCACCGACAATTAGTTGTAATGGTGCTAAAACCTCAAGTAAGCTCCAGCACGCGACTAAAAGGTTTTTTTATAGATTGTAACAGTCACGTATTTCGAAAAGTTGCGGGCGTAGTTCAGTGGTAGAACGAAAGCTTCCCAAGCTTTAGACGAGGGTTCAATTCCCTTCGCCCGCTCCAATTTGGGATTT
>Ga0209089_10000263_pt1 | contig 49867 bp, 35 predicted proteins | sample ArcticOcean_MG_C_FD_187431 | JGI IMG/M metagenome (GOLD analysis project Ga0209089, IMG submission 187431) | Marine microbial communities from western Arctic Ocean - ArcticOcean_MG_CB2_150 (SPAdes) (version 2) | ecosystem: Environmental > Aquatic > Marine > Oceanic | place: Arctic Ocean: Canada...
ACAATGACCTTGCCGATCTCGTCCCGCGCACGGGCGAACGTGTCTTTGAATTGATCTGCTTCTTCTTGCAACACCTGGGCGACGTCGGTTGTGGTTGAACTCATTCTGCCTACTTTCGTTCAGACGAAATTAATGGTTGCAGTTATCTTGAGTCGATTCGAGAATGATTTGGTGCAACGATTTCGAAAAGTGACTGGTTTTCAACTGGTAAACCTTGCTTGCGCGGCGGGCTGATGTTGTTTAGTCTTCCTCTTCCTTGTCTTCCTGCCGTCGACGTTTCATCTCCAACAGACGAGAAGTTGTCGATCCCCCTTCGCCACCGCTGCCGACATCAGTACTGCGATCGGATGTTGAAGTTGGTTTGGGCGATGTTCGCTTGGGAGATTTACTTCGCCGTGCGGCGGGTGCTGTGCGCGGTCGCAAGGTTGGGCGAACCGTTTCTCCACGGCGTGCTTCGAGATCGGAACTGACCGCTTGTTTTCGTTCGAGCAGAGCGCCCATGACCGCCGTCGATGGCCCTGATTTTCGGCCCAGACCCAGCCAACCGCGGATGACGTACCAGTCGAGTTGAATGCGGCGGATACCCACATCGAGCGGGATGAGACAGGCGAGTGCGACGAGGAACCAAATATGAACCGGGCTGGAACTGCTTTTCGGTTCACGATTCGCCTGGTAGATCTTGTCGGCCGTGTCGTCGCCGGCAAGTTCCTGTCCGCCGGTTGCATCGGCGATTTCTCTGAGGACAATGGGATCGGCCCGAAACCGCAGGTACTCCGGCGAGTAGGGTACGATGATGCCGACGATGTTCGTTTCCTTGTCGCTGCCGTCGCTGGCGACGGTCATCACCTGGTAATGTCCCCGGCCCCAAAGTGGCAAACTGGCCTGGTATCTTCGCGCGCCGACTTGTCGCAGCTTGATCGTTTCAGAGCGTTCGCGCGGTCCCGAGACGGCCGCTTCGATGTCGAGAAATCGCTCTTCGGGATGGAAGTCTTCGGCAATGATTGTTCCTTCGTTGCCGTTGGTGTAGGTCCAGATGCGGACGTTGCCCTGTTTGCGGACGCGCGAAATGCTGGTGATGAGTTGTTTGACGAACGAGCGGTACTTGTCCCATTCGACCCAGTCTTTGCCCCAGTTGGACGAGAGGTCGGAAGTGAACGCAGCCGTTGCGCCCAGTCCGTATCGCCCCATCGCCAGCACGGGATCGACTTCACCCGGATTCTCCTTATCGGGTGGTGCGCGCAAAATGACGCGGTTCGGCGCGTCTTTTACCGACGTCAACACGTAACCGTGCAACGGCTGCATTTCGTCCATCCCCTTCAGCACCGAATGCGGAAAGTCGACTTCGGGCAGGATCGTCTTGTTCTGAATCATCGTCCGCTTGAGCGTGTTGGCCTCTTTGATAAAGATTGCCGGCAGCCGATTCGGATCGGAAGGGAAGTAGTAGCGGCCCTTGGTCGCGCCGGCGACGGCTCGCATGTTCGAGATTTCGTTTCCGCCGTGCGGAAACACCGCAATCGTCGAGACGCTGATTTTATTGTCGATGTACTGCTTGATGAGTGAAGGCGGCGCGCGGGACGGATCCCCGTCGGAAATGATGATCATGTGCTTGGCGGCGGCATCGCTTTTCTTCAGGGCAGCCAGCCCCATTTGCATGGTGGTGACGAAACTGGGCATGTCGCCGATTTCGGCCTTGTTGATTTTCGGCACCAGCTTGTTGTAATCGCGAGCCGGCGTCAGTTCGAACAGCCACTTTTCGCCCCCCATGTAGTCGTAAACCAGCACGCCGATTTCGTCCTGCGGATGAAGCACCTTAATTGCCTGTTTGGTGATCCGTTTGCCCCAGGTGTTACCTTCGGCAAATTCGCAGGTGTGCAAAATGATGACCAGCGCCCCCTTGGGCAGCACCTTCTTCTTGGTCACGTCCATACTGACCGGAAGCATGTCTTCGATGAGCGTGCGGTGATAACCGCCCGGCCCGAAGCTGTTCTCGCCACCCACCATCAGGAAGCCCAACCCCAGATTCTTCACGGCGTCGTGGACGGCCTGCATCTGCACGACGTCGAATTCATCGACGCCCACATTCACAAAACAAATGCAGTCGTAGCTCATCAGCGACAGCGTATCGCGCGACATTTCCAGCGAGCTTCTGACTTCGACCGACCGTTCCGATTCGATCAGCGCCTTTTCCAGGCTCTTCCAATCTTCCTCGTCACCGGTGGGGTCGGTCACCAACAGTACCCGCCCTTCACCTTCGACGAAGATGTAATCGGTCACCTTGTTGTTGTTTTTCTGATTGTCTTTCTTGCCATCGACGGCAATCGTCGCCGTGTATTCGTAGTAGCCAGCCTCGTTGAGATAAATCGGAACAACGAACCGGTTTTTTCCAGCCTGGAATTGGACTTTTTCGTTGTGCCGTTCCTGTCCGTTTTCGGTCAGCGTCAGCGTGCCTTCGCCGGCTTTGAGTGACGAAAGCACGACCGCCACTTGGTAGTTCTCGCCCAGCTTCACTGCCCGAGGCAATTCGAGACGTTCGAGCCAGATTTCGTCTTCATACTGATAACGCACCGGCAAAACATCGACGGCGATTTCTCGCGATTTCAATTCGCTCAGAATGCTTTGCAGGCTTCCCTCGGTTTGCGTTCCGTCGCTGATGAGGACAATCCGTCCTCGTTTTTCATCGGGCAACATGGCCGCCGCCAGCGACAGCGACTTTTCCAGATTCGTGGCGTCGCGATCGATAATCGAATTGAAGACGACACTGTCTCCTTCGACCGGCACATTCATACGCGGCGGCAATTCGACCGCCGCGTTGCGGCCGAATACGATCAATCCTGCTTCGTCTTCCTGCGGTTTGTTGGAAACCGTGCGGGCAACAAACTCCAACGCGCGATCGACCGAACCTTCGATCGAGTCGGAAATATCGACCGCATAGATGACCGTTAACGTGTCCTGTGTGCGAACCGCGCGCGGTTGGGCCATCAGCAGGATAAACAGCCCGGCCAACAACAGTCGTGTCTGCAATGCCAACTGACCTCGAAAACGTCCCAGGCCGTTGAACCCGGCCACGTGCATCCACCAAATCCAAACCGTTAGCACCGTGAGTGCAAAAGCCATCGGCCTCGCGAATAGAACCGCATTTGTCCATTCCAGCGCGATGCAGGTTGCAGCGAACACCACCAGGAAAACTGCCAACGGCAGCGCATCGAGCCAAACCAGCCGCGTTTGCGGGCGTGGAAAGACACTGAAGAAGATGCGTTTGAGGTATTTCATAGCTTCCGCTCCACAATCCGTCGGTTACCGGTGTCCGCTACGAACACCCGTGAGTCGCCAGCAACTGCCAGTCCCCACGGAGTTTTCAACTCCCCCTCGCCCATGCCCGATGTTCCGAACCGCGCGATGAGATTGCCTTCCAAATCCAGCTGCGAGACTCGGCCGGCACCGTACTCCACAACGAAGAGGTCCCCCTGCGGACTCTGTGAAATATCATACGGATAATGTAGGCCGGCGGATGACTGGTTTTCACCCAGAATTCCGAGGAACTCTCCATTGTCGGAAAATCGTTGCAGCCGGTTGTTGAACGCGTCGGCCACGTAAATTTTATGATCACACCAAACCAGGCCACTAGGGCGCTGAAACTCGCCCGGCTCGGTTCCGAATCCGCCGAACGCAAGCAGAAAGTCTCCCTCAGGTGAGAACTTCTGCACGCGATCGTTCCCGCCGTATTCGCCGACGTAGAGATTCCCCGCATCGTCGGTCACGACGGCAACCGGATAAATAAACTGCCCCGGTTTCTCGCCGTGACTTCCCTGCATGCCCAGCAACTTGCCGTTGCGGTCGAAGAAGACGAGGCGGTGATAATGAGTGTCGGCAACCACCAATCGATCATCCGACAGCAAACACAACCCTTCCGGATTGCCGACGCTCGACTCCGGCATCCGCCACTGTCGCTTGAGATTCATGTCGAAATCAAAAACCAACACACGGCCGGCATCGTCCAGCACGTAGAGTTCGTCGTCATCGGTGACATGCATGGCCCGCGGTGCGGGAATTGTTGCGCCGTCGGCAGGCGTCGGCCAATGCCGAAACTGTCCCGTCGGCTCTTCCGCATCGCTGCCACAGCCGGCCGACAACAGGCAGAATAGCAACAGTGCCAGAACCTTCAGCGTGACACGCGTCCCCGCCGCCATTCCGTTGCCCGAGGGCCGATGAAAGAACCGCCGCGACTTGCCGCTGCGTTCGTCGCGTAACTCAACTTCCGCCAGAGAGCCGGCAAATCGACTCGATTCGACGACCAGCGGACTTTCCTGTTCGGGGACAACAGTGATCTGCTCGGGCCGAAAGCAGCGATCTTCCGTCTCTGGATGATTCAGCCAACCCCGGGACTCTTCCGATGTCACCCAATTGTGGACCCCCAGAAAGTCGGCCAACTCCGGATTGGCGGGATGCCAGTACAATTGCTCGACCGGCCCATCAAACAGCACGCGTCCCGCGCTGAGGCAGATCGCCTGTTTCGCTTCGCGCAGTACCGTTTCCGGCGAATGCGTTGCGAACACCAGCGAGGTATTTGTTTCGTGAACGTGACGCCGTAGCGCGTCCCAATAGACGCTAGCGCGCGAAGGATTCACATGCACCAGCGGCTCGTCCATCACCAGGACCCTGGCGCCCGATGCGATAGCGCGGGCCACCGATAGCCGGGAGCGTTCCCCCTGCGATAACCGATCGGGGCGCGCTGCGGCGAGTTCCGTCAGATCGAAGTCGTCAAGCAGTTGCTCGACTGCCCGGTCGCTGTTGCTTTGGGTCGGCAGTACCGCCTGCAGATGTTCTGCCACCGAGAGATGCGGCCACAGGCCGAGGTTTTGTGGGACCCAGAACAAAGGAAGTCGGCCATCGACATTGGGCAGGTTTGCTGTCAACGTCCCCGAATCCGGGTTTTCGAATCCGACCAACAAGTTCAGCAGCGACGACTTGCCCGCGCCCGATTGCCCAACGATTGCGGTGAGACCGGCGGAAACCTGAAGGCTCGCTTCGTGCAGGCGCGGACGTTCGGCGCCGGCGAGCGAGACGTTTTTCAGATTCCACAACAATTCGTTCATCAGACCAACCGGCCGGTGAGAGGACGCAAAAGCGACGCGAACAACCACGCCAGAACGAGCGGAACGGCGACTGCCAGAAGAGTCATCGCCGAAAGAACCGCGTTATGTCCGTAGTGCATTAAATTGTAGAGTCTGACCGACGCCGGAACCATGCTGGATGGGTGCAGGATGGCAGCCGACGTGAGATCCCAATACGCCCAAAGCGCAAGCAACGCCATCGCCCAAAAATGACGGGACCGCTGGATCGACCACAACAATCGTCCGGCCGTGCGGCGCTGGTGATCGACCGCAGAACGCGACAGCAGTTTTATCAGCCATCCCGATTCATGCGGCCGCCCCGAGCGAAACAAAAGCTGCAGCAAGAGCGCGCGCGGGGCGAGAAACAGAACCAACGCAATTCCCAACGGGGCCAGCGTGTCATAAAGCGGATTCAGCCAATCGGTCTGAAACAAATACAGAATCGAAAGTCCCACGATTAACGAGCCAGCCAGCCCGGGAATCAGCAGCAGCGCCGTTGTGTATTTTATCGACTGCCGGATTGGGTGCCACTGGCGTGTCGCCAGCGCATCGCGGTGGGCACTGGCGACACGCCAGTGGCACCCGTCGGTTGGGAATTCGGTGAGCAGTCGACCCGATTGCGGCATAAGGGGAATGGCCGCAAGACAGTAGGCCGCCACGGCGGCAACGCCGGCGAACGAGCATCCTACAAAAATCTCGCGGGAGAGGCCGGCCACTTGCTCGCCACTTGCCAGCAACGCCGCGTAACCCCCCGTTGATTCCCGCAGGACGTATGTCAGTGGAATTACCGTAACGAGAATGGTTGCCGTCACGAAGTAACACCAGGCCGACAGTCGGGCGATGCGGCCGACTGATTTTCGACCGGGCTCGGTTGCGGCCGTCAAATGCCGACCTTGCGAAATCAACCAGACTAGTGGGATGAGTGCCGCCAGATCGAACAGCATGGGCCACACGGTCCATTTCAGTGGAGCCAGACGATCGATGACGCCTTGCTGTCCTTCGAACAACGTCCGCGTCCAACTCACGGGTGAACCGATGCGACCTGCGGTTATACCCAGCAGCGAACCCAATTCAAATTCCTGAAACGCTAACAGAAAAACTAAACCCAAGGCGGGAAACATCCGCCGCGCTGGTCCGCGAATGAAGTCGCCAAGCAATACAAAATAGGTACCGATTCCTTGTGGCCACGCTGCAAGCGACAAACGACGACAATGAATGGCTTCGGCCGTCAACGGCGCGGGCGGCGTCAAGTACATGACCACCGCGCCGACCGGCACCAGTTTCATCCACAGCAACACACCGTACAGTAACTCGCTCATCCAAGGATGACGTACCAACGGAAACGGCGAGAAGTTGCCGTAGGCATAACCCACGAGCAAATCGGGTGTGAGAAACGGGATCAATAGCAGGGTCCAAATAACGCGTTGGCGCGTTCGCGCCGTGTTGAGAAACCCGGTGTTTTTGACAAACCGGGTTTCTTTGTCGCTCAGCATTCGGGCCAACAAAACGCAAAGCGGTGCGGCGGCTAACACGATCAATGCCGCGCGCAACGCACTCCAACCACAGGCATTCATCAGGCTCATCGGACGGACTCCGATTTCAGCCAGGCAAGACACTCGCCGCGCGATTGCGCGAGGCCGGAGAGGTTGCAGCCCTCTTCAGCCCATTTCTTCAGTGGCCGTACATCGGGCGGCAGATCACCCTCATCCACCGTCCCCAACGGAATCTGTCGCGACTGCGACTTCGCCAACTCAAGTTCCGTTTCGGCCGACAGCAAAAAGTCCACCAGCTGCTGCGCTTGCCGCAACCTTGTTGTTCCTTTGATTATCGCGACACTATTGGGAATGCAGATGGTTTCACCGTTAACACGAATCGGCGTCATTGCGACCGGGTCGCCGCGATCCTTTGCGACGAAGAAGTCGTCGGTGTCGGTCCAGCCGAGATCGCAGGTCCCTTTGGCGACGAGGTTCATCACGGTCGAATTCCCTGCGACTTCACTGATTTCTCGGCGACGGGTGTCGGCGTGCCACAATTTCAGTCGGTCTGGCTTCCAAAGATTCCACAACACCGAGTAATGCGAAAGCGTCGTGCCGAACATCGGTCGAGCGACGGCGATCCGCGACAGGTCATCGCCGGCAAACCGCCGCTCGATTTCCTCATCGGTCGGCTGCATCAAATCGGTGTTGACGATGTAAACCCGCAAGCGGGCGGCAAAGCCGGTCCAATACCCCTCGGGGTCTTTGTACGCTTCGGGAATGCGACGATACCCGTCACCCTTGTAGGCGTGCAGAATTCCCTGCCGCCCAAGCTCGGCCGTTCCCAACATCTGATTGTTCCAGAAGACGTCGCAGCGCGGATGCTCTTTCTCGCTGATGAGCAGGTTCGTTAAACCCAGCGACTTGGTGGCTTCGGTGTCGAACCTGGGAACGACGCGAATACCGGTTTCCTGCTCGAAACGGCGCAGAATTCGTTCCGAGAAAACCTGGTCGTGAGCGCAATAGACGACCAGTGCATCCTGATCCGAAGAACATCCCCCGCTTCCCAACGTCACGGCGCCGGCGATTGCCGCGCCGGCGACAACGAACGCGAACCCGTTGTATGGTTTATTTGTCGCCGTCATTAGAATTTCGGGTGGGCGCGTCAATCTTATCGAAGTAATTCTTGATGCCGTCGTGATAGCCGGGCGGAACCTGCTCCGTTTCAATCGCCTCGCTGACTCCCTGTTTGACGCGGTTGATGGCACTCAGATAGTCCTTCTTCGCATCGCCACTGTCGCTGATGCCTTTGCTCTTTAGCGAAAGCAGAACCTTCCCGGCGACGATTTGCGACTTCGACCGCTCGGCCTTGAATCCGGTTTCGACACTGTCGTCTTCATCCACTTTGCTGCCTTCGCCCATGCCGCGACCGCCGGTGCCTTCACCGTTGCCTTCGCCTTCACCTTCACCCATGCCGCTCTCTGCCATCATCTCGGCATACAACTCTTCGTAGTCGGCCAATGAGCTGCAGTTTTTACACATTTCGCCGTCGAGTTGCTCGCCCTGGTTCAACTTCTTGGCCATCTGCAGCGTCTTCAATGCCTGTTCGAGTTGCTTGAGATCGCGGGCCGATTGCGCCAGTTCTTCAAGCTCCAGCTTCGATAGTTCCAGCGACTGCTGCAGCGCCTTCTGCGCCTCTTTCGACAGTTCGCCGTCCATCATTTCCATTTGCTTTTGCGCTCGCTGCAGTTCGGCAGCCAGCGTCTTCGAGTTCGCCTGCTCCGATGCAAACTTCTCCATTTCCTTCAACTGCTTCTGCACCTTCTGCATCATTTCCGCCCGCTTGACGGGGTCTTTGGTCTTGGCGAGCCGCTTGAGATCGTCTTTGAGTTTTTCAAATTCTTTCTGCAGGCTGTCGGTCGAACCTTCCTGCAACTCGCGCGACCACTTGCGCATCTTCTCATCATTCTTGCGGCCGAACTGCTGCGACGAACTCGCCTTCGACAGCAGATTCTTCAGTTTCTCGGCCCGGATCTTCTGGTACTTCTTGCCCAGATCCTTCTGATTGGCAGCCAATCTCTTCTGATTCAGTTTTTGCTGATTCGCCTTGGCCTTGCGGAACGAATTCTTCAAGCCTTCGATGGCCTTCTTGACTTCCGGCGAACCGCCCTCTCTATCTTCCAGCTCTTTTTCGAGCTGAGCGATGCGGACTTTATTGGCCTTTTCGACCTGCGCCAGCTTCTGTCGCTGGTTGGCCTTTTCATCGGCCTTGGCGACGGTGCCGAAGGGGTCGAGTTGCGGGACATTGAAGATGAGGGCGACCATCAAGGCACCGATTGCCGCATAGCCCAATCGTCGTTGCCAATTGAATGGAACAACCTGCGCGGGCTGCACCGATGGTGCCTGCTTCTCTGCCGCACCGGCAACCAATGGCCCATACTCGCCAACAGATTTGTCGAGCATCGACAGCGTAAGGAACAGGTCTTTGGTCCCCTTGTGCGTATCGACTTGCCGTGCCGCTTCCGATGTCGTGACCTGACCGCGAAGCGCCAACCAGATTCCGGCAATCGCCAGCGCCGCCAACGGCAGCAGCAGAAACTGTTCGGAGGGAATTACAACGTCGTACGGTTTCCCACCCAGCGGAAACGAAAACAGCGGGATTGAGTCGAACCAGCCGGGCAGAACGCCAAGCAGGCGGCTCGCAAGCAAACCGATGCCATAGAGAACAGCGACCGCCAGGAATGCGATATACGCCCGGACGCCAAACGATGCCAACTTCATGCGGGTGGCGACGCGGCGAAACAGCGATTGCGACTTGGGCAGATTTGTCATCGTACGCATTCCCTTAAACAAAAGTACCGGTCCGTCAGCAGTTTATCGGACACAACGCTCCCGATCAAGCAGATCTTTCCCGGTCCACCACAGTAAGACGGCGAAATCCACTCCATTCGTTCACGAAAATATCGAGAATTTGATAAGTTTTTTCACAAGAAATTCAGCGAATGCGGGATTCGATCATACAAACCGCGAGAAAAACGCTCGATTAACGGGCAAACTTAATTGGTTTACCTCGCGGACACAGTTCCAATGAGAGCGGATGAGACAAGCATTTGAACGCTAATCTCCGCTAATTGACGCTAATTTGATAAGTGAAGATTAGCGTTCCCTCAATTCGATTGGCGGGCCGATTTATTAGCCAGATTCTTCAAAAAACTGCAAACTCATTCGGTCTTGTCGGCCATTTCTGCTTCGTCGCCCGTAAGCAGCCCGTCGCCATCGACGTCGAGACGCTTAAACGTGGCAGGCGATCCAAGAAACTCCCGCTGCGAAACATCGCCGTCGCGATTGCGGTCCATTCGCTGAAACCAGAACGGACCGGATGTGTCGTCGCGGATCGTCGGTGTCGCTTGCGCGTTCGCGGCGGTTTGCGGCGCGTTGGAGGAAACCAACGGCGATTCGCCCGATCGGAACGAAAAGTGGTATTTGTGTTGAAATTCCGCTTCGGCAAAGCGCCCGTCATTGTTTGTGTCGAGTTCGGCCAGACGCTCGGGGCCTTCCTGAAACTCGCGACGTGTCAGCCGCAAGTCCCGGTTGTCATCGAGCATCTGAAACAGCGTGCGGCCCTGTTTTGAGATGCGTGCATTCAACTGCGAATCGGCTGCACCGTTGACTTCATCAACATACGCGTCCAACTCGTCGCGAAAAACTTTGCCGTCACCGTTCTTGTCGACCGTTTCAAAAGTCGTTGCAGGTATCGCCAGACCACCGAACTCCTGCGCGTCGATGTACCGGTTCTTGTCGGCATCGGCCATGAGAAAACGCACTCTGAATAAATTGACCGCGTCGCCTGTGGTTGTTCGCGGTCGTGTCACTGCCATCGACAGGCTGACACCGGCAAGTGTCAGCGACAGTCGGCTGAGCGAAGTCTGCTGCACGTTGCTTGCCAACTTGTCGTCGTCCGAAAGCAGCCTGACTTTCGGTCGGTCGCGAGTGCGAACCCTCAGCTCAACGAGAAACCGCACGCGCGGCTGCGGATCTTTCGCCAGCCCGACCAACTCGTCGGAGTCGAGCAATCCGTCACGATTGCCATCGAAACGCGACATCGCGGCCGCATCGAGCGCAAGTTGGTCCTTCGTTAACCCGAGCGACGATTCTTCGCCTTTGCCGCGCCCCTTCTTAGAATAACGGTTCAGCAGCACCTCCACCGCCTGTTCGGCGGTGATGTTGCCGTCTCTCAACTCGATGAAGGGAAGATCCAATGCAGCTTCGGCCGTCGAACGGACTTCGGCTGGCATCGTCGGGTCCTGGGGCGGCAGCAACTCGTCGATGCCGATGACGTCGTTGCCGTCAATGTCGTCAGACCGCAAGGTCTGATAGCCCTTAGCAATCTCATCTGCAGAAAGTTGGCCGTCACGATCGAGATCGAGGCGGGGAAACATCGCAACCGCCTGCGCACGGGTTGTCGCAAACGGGCGAATGGCTAGCGACCCTTCCAACGCACCAACCACAAACACGCGAAACTCTTCCGCAGCAACCTTTCCGTCGGCCGGTTTCACATCCATCTGCGACCATAGCGTGCGCTCTTCGGTAATCTGCGCACCGGCTGCAATCAGCGCGGGAATCTTGTCGGCTTCGGTCATGTCGAGAGACTGGCTGCCGTCGGCATCGATCGACGCAAAAACCTTGTCGGCATACTCACGCCACCGCTGGCGAAACCCGACGCCGTCCACCTTCAGCAGAATCCGCACAAACACGGGGCCGTCGGCGGACAACAGAATCAAATCGCGCGAAGAGTCGGCTTCCTCTTGTGCCGCAGCGTCCGCGTTCGTTGCCAGCAACGCGGCAAACAGAGTGCAACAAATGAGCCAATTCCGGCGCAACACCATTCGCGACTTCTCCGCCTTAAATCTCAGCGACTTTTATCCATTATTCGCAACACGTCACCTATTGAAAAGGCTAATCGTTCCCAGCATGTGAATCCAGCGCAATTATCACACCGGCTGCAGCGACTCATTAGAATGGACGCCGACGGCGGGTTAAGTTGTTCAATGTTTTCAGCGACTTCTGTCGATTTTTGTTGAAGGAGGCGTATTACGGCGAAGAGTGCGGGTTGCCTTTTGCACCCAATTCCGGCTACTATCCAACATATCGAACTTTGGCGATGCGATGCCGCACCACGAATCGCGGGTCCTCCTGTTTTCCATTCGCGAGGAAGCGAACATGCCGACGGGCGCAAATCATAGTCATCTGCACCGGCAACCAATGAGCGATCTGATCCGCGTCGGTTCGCGGCGGTGGTTCCTGCAGACGGGGATGGCGGGAATCGGTGGGTTGTCGTTGCCGCAGTTGCTGCAATCGCAGGCGATGGCCGAACAAGCCGGCAGCGCCTCGCCGTCCAATCGCAAGGCGGTCATTCTGTTCTGGCTGTCGGGCGGACCGAGTCACATCGACATGTGGGACCCGAAGCCGGAAGCCCCCAGCGAAATCCGCAGCCCGTTCGACACGATTTCAACAAAAGTCCCCGGCATCTCCTTCACCGAAGGCATGCCGCTGCAGGCGTCGATTGCCGATAAACTGTCGATCATACGCTCCGTCGATTGCAAGTCGAGCAATCACACGCCCATCACCATGCAGGCGGGCAACCCACTGGCACGCAGAACGAACGACGGCAAAGACGGCGGCGGTTATCCCTCAATGGGTTCGGTTGCGGCCAAATTCCGTGGCGCGAACGACGTGGACATGCCGGCGTTTGTCGGATTGGCGAAGTCCTGGACGTCCGACGTCTGGAGCGCGGGACAAATGGGCTCGAATTACGCGCCGGTGAAAGGCCTGGAATTGTCCGGCAAGTTCGCGATGCCCAAGGGTGTCGCCGTCGATCGCTTACAGGACCGCGACAATTTGCGCAAGCAATTCGACGGACTTCGCCACGACCTCGATCAACGCGACTCATTGCAGCGGCAAGACCGCTTCACCCGGCAGGCCTACGAAATGGTCGTCTCGGGCAAAGTGCAGCAGGCGTTCGATTTGGGCAAAGAGACCGCCGAAACCAAAGCGGCCTACGGTCTCGACAGCGTGGGCGAGAAAGCCTTGCTCGCGCGGCGGCTGGTCGAATCGGGCGTGACGTTCATTCTCGTCAGCGGTGCCTGGGGATACTTCGACCATCACGGCGACAGCGTGCGTTGGGGCGGCATCGAAAAGGGCCTGAAGCCACTGCTGCCGCGCGTCGATCGCGCCATGTATGCCCTGGTGAACGATCTCGAACAACGCGGACTGCTGGACGACACGCTGGTGATGATGATGGGCGAATTCGGCCGTTCGCCGGTGATTAATAAGGACGCCGGCCGCGACCATTGGACCAATGTGATGTCGATGGCAGTCGCCGGCGGCGGCTTGCCGCACGGTCAAGTCATCGGCAGCACCGACTCCCGCGGCGGCGGCATCAAAACCGCCGCAGTCCGTCCGCAGGACATCGCCGCCACCACCTTCCGCCACCTCGGCATCGATCTGAACGCCCACTGGACGAGCTCCAGCGGCCGTCCAACGCCGATTGTCACAGAGGGCGGGCGCCCGATTCCCGAGTTGATTTGATTCGGTGATTCGAAGGCGAGCCGAGGGTGTAAACCCTCGGGTTTATCGAAGTACCAGCCGGTTCACACCGGCCGCTCGCCATCGTATGCCTGACTGACCGCCGAAAATGTTCTTGCCATTCGAACGGGGAACATAGAGAACTTATCTATCGTTGCTGTCGATTTGAGAGGGCACTCGGTCGTCAAACCACTCTTTGCGACAGTTTGTCAGCTAGAACCCCAATGACGGAACAAGAAACGTGCGGAAGCGTCTTGTTACAGTGGTTGGACTGGCAGCACTTTCTGTGCTCCCGGTCGTGTACTTTTTGACTTTTCCACGCGGTGCCATCATTGACCGCGATGCTGAGGTCGCCTTGTTCTTCGCGCTGAATACTGTCATCGGCATCGCGGTCTCGTACACGGTCCGGTGTACTACGGCGGCATCATTTGTCTTGTATCCGGCAATGTTTTGTGGCCTCGCCTGGGCCATTACTGTGTTTATCGCGTGTTTCTTGGAGTTTCCCGGGCCAAGCGCTGCGGTGCCTTTGTCTCTCTTGGCCTTCGCACAGGGTATCCTGTACGGCGCGGGTGGTGGAATCGTCTTCGTCATTGTACGATCCGCAGTTCTCGGACTGTCCAAATGAGGTTGGCCGCCAACAAGGCACGGCCGCAAAGCGGAGTCACCTTCGACGGGTCGCGGGGCCTAAGCCTTCGTGGCCCCGTTCGAGCGCTTCAACAGACTCACCAATCACACGTCGCGAACTAACCCCACATCGACGGGGCGACGTAAAGACTTACGCCCCGCCACCCAAGGGCTAGACAGTACAATGATTGATCCCATCATTTCCGCGGCTGGGTTTGCTGAGATTTTCGACAATTCCCTACCCGGTCCGTTTGACCCGTTCCTTGGAGTATTTGTGTTCGGCATTGCGGGGGCAATTGTCTGCACTATCTCAGTTCTTTTCATGTACAGATCCGACATTCGCCGCTTGACAATTTCATTCGAATTCATCGTATTTCTGCTATCATGCCGCAGCATCTGGTTTTTTTCGGGTGCGGCGTTTTCGTGTATGTTGTAGGACTCGACAGTTTCTTCATTCGCCGCCGCCTCCGAAACTTGCAGCCCATTTTTACGAGTACAACAGATGACAGACGAATACCCAAACGACGCCGACGGTGATGCGCTTCGTGCGATCGCCGAGGGTGGTAATGATTTGTCGCAGCCGATGGACGTCGATGTTCAGATTGCGGCGGCGGATGAAGCGGTTGCGACTCGGGTTGCTGAGGAAGCGCTCAAGCTGGGTTATCGCACGTCGATTTACTTCGACGATGAAGAAGCCGACCTCGAAGAGGCCGGGGATTTGTGGACGTGCGAATGTACGAAAAGCATGGTGCTGACGCATGATGCCATCATCGCCGCACAGAGTGAATTGGACGGCATCGCCAAACCGTTGGATGCCTACGTGGACGGCTGGGGAACGTTCGGCAACGTGGACGACGAGGAGTAGTTCTTTGCCCCAACGGGGCTGAAGGAGATTTATTCTCAATCTCCGAGTACAATTCGTGCGATTGGATTTGGAGAATTTGCGTGCAGGAAATCATTAACGCGGCGCTGGAACATCAGCAGGCCGGGCGGGCCGTTGAAGCCGAGCAACTTTGGATTCAGGTTCTGCAGGCCGACTTTCGCCACGCCAACGCCTGGCATTATCGGGGCGTTGCGGCGCATGTGTTGGGTCGAAACTACGATGCCGTCGCATTCATCGAACGGTCGTTGACTTTACATCCGGAGAACCCGCAGGCGAACTACAATCTGGCCGTCATCTTCGGTGAACTGGGAGACGACATAGCCGCCGAAGCGGCCTATCTGCGGACATTGCAGCAGCAGCCCGACTTTTCCTCCGCGCGCCACAACCTGGCGAATTTGTTGAAGCCGCAAGGTCGATTGACCGAAGCAATTGGCTGCCTGCAGGATGATGGCAAGCCACACGATGACTCACCTCAGTTTTTGGCGGGTCTGGCGAACGCGCTGAAGATGGCTGGTCGCGTGGACGAAGCGGTCGGTCAATTTCAGATCGCAATGGAAGCCGCTCCGCAAGACGCGCGGTTGCACAGCCAGTGGTTGTTCGCGCTGCAGTACGACCCGCGCATTGATGACGAAGAATTGGCGAGACTTCACCGCGACTGGAATGACCGACACGCACCGCCGGAATTCATCGCCGCGTCTGCACCACGGACTCACGGTGTGCCGCTACGGGTTGGTCTTGTATCGCCCGATTTGGGCAACCATCCGGTCGGCATTTTCATGCTGCCGTTATTGAAGCGGTTGGACCCAGCCACGATTCACACGGTTTGTTATTCCGATCACAAACAGAGTGACGAGTTCAATGCGCAGTTGCGACCGCTGGCCGGTTTGTGGCGCGATGTTTGGCACCTGTCCGATGAACAGTTGGCCGGGCAGATTGCTACAGACGAAATCGACGTGCTGTTCGATTTGGCGGGGCACACCGATGGAAACCGTTTGTCGGTTTTCGCTCGCCGCGCTGCTCCGGTGCAAATCAGCTGGGCCGGATATGTGGGCACCACCGGGTTGGCGGCGATGGATTACCTGCTGTGCGATCGCTTCCACGTGCCGCCGGAGTTGGAATCGAAGATCAGCGAACAGCCGTTGCGAATGCCGAACGGTTACATTGCTTTCCAGCCGCCATCGTATGCGCCAGACGTGACGGAGTTGCCGGCGGTGTCGGCGGGATACGTCACCTTCTGCACGATGAACAACGTCTGCAAAATCAACGAGCCGGCTGTGGATGTCTGGGCGGACATCTTGCGGGCGGTTCCGAAGTCACAAGTGCTGCTGAAGTACAAGGGGTTTGACGATCCGGGCGTGCAATCGCGGCTGCGGGAACAGTTCAAAACACGCGGTGTTTCGCCAGAGCGGATTCAACTGGAAGGACAGACGCCGCATGTCGATCATTTGAACGCCCACAACCGCGTCGATATCGCGCTCGATCCGTTTCCTTATTCCGGCGGGCTGACGACGTGCGAATCGCTGTGGATGGGGGTTCCCGTCGTGACCTGTCCCGCCGCCCGCTTCGCGTCGCGGCATTCGCTGTCGCATCTGTCGAACGCCGGACTGACAGAAACCATCGCGACGGACAAGGACGATTACATTCGGATCGCGGTCGAACTTGCTCGCGATTTGCCACGCTTACAGGACCTGCGGCAAAGTTTGCGGCCGCGAATGTGCGCTTCTCCTCTGTGCGACCTGGATCAATTTGCCCTCGATTTCACTGAGGCCCTGTTGTCGGTTTCGCGAGACTGAACTGTTACCCCGTCAGCCGACGACTACGTCTTCAATAATGTCGGCGTCCGCTTCCTCATCATCGATTACGAACGCATCAATCTCAATCGGTTCGGCATTGCGTCGCGGCGGGTTGGACTGCGTCTCGCCAATTGCGTCAGCCGCTTTCGCAAGTTGCTGACCTTGGGGTGAATGGTCCAGGTCGGCAATCTGACCGGTCGATTTGACGCGGTGAACGAGCAGCGTGGAGCGGATCAACTCTGCCGCCATGATGACGCCAACCAGCGCTGCGGCCCATCCTGTCGCCTCGTACGACATCGGCCCCCATAGCTTTCCGGTAAACAAGACGGCTGCGACGGTAAATGCGACCACCGTCAGCAGGCTCGAGATAAGCATCTTGCCGCGCATTTCCTTCGTTGCGTGCGTGGCGAGTGCGGTGCGGGCCGACAGGTTTGCGAGTTCCCTGAGACTCCGCATGTCGGCACGTGTCGCATCTTTGTCCAAAGAGTGTGTCGGCGTAAATTCGCCAGGTGAGAGGTTTCGCATGGGATTCGTCGGTACGTCCTCTTCGACAGCTCCCGACTCTTCCGAAGAAGCCGTGGGGGGATTCTCTTTCTCATTGGAAGGCTGTTTCGTCGGCTGATTTATCGTCTGCGCGGTGGCACCGGAGTTCTTCCGAGATCGGGCCAACAACTCTTCCATGTACGAGGAAATGGAATCGCCGTCTTTCGACTGTTCTTCAGCATCCGAAGTGGGCGACGCCTCGTTGCCGGCAGTTTCACTCGGTGTGGCTGAAGTCGCGGCCGAGTCAATCGCAGGACTTTCTGATTGAATTGCTGCGTTCAATAGAGAGTCGGCCGCTTCGGCTTTCTCGTTTGGCGTTTCTGCATTCAACGAGTCCATCATCGACGTCAACAGGCCATCGCACTCGTCGTCGGCCGACGGTTGCGGCGAGGATGATTGACTAACGACCTCGTCCGCCGAATCCGTCTTGTCAGCGTCTAAGCCAAACATGTCGGCCAGTGTCTCTCTCAGTTCGCTCGCTTCAGAATCTTGTTCGCTCCCCAGGCCAAAGGGGTCTTTCGGATCAGACAGCAAGGAATCTGATGACGGCGCCGCATCCCGGCTGTCGCGATGCTCAGCGGCGTTCACTTCTGCAGACTGGTTGTGATTCGCCGAAGTCTGGCAATCGAACATTGACCGCTCGCCGTGCCGCGTCGATAATCAACTGAGTCGCATGTCGTCCGCTGTTGCGATGGGTTGTAATCGTCCCAGTGTGTAGGGGACTTTCGTTTTTCGTCAGTCAAACTCGGCAACTCCGTATGCCCGGCTGGTTCCCAAAATCCAAACAAAAGCGTGCTAAGGGTCGCGAGGAAGAACCGCAGCCGTTTGAGGTCCTCTGCGACTGCGGACAGATCCTTTCAGGAGTCCGCCGTCGGCGACATCAGACGGTTGGTTGCAGTGCTTGCGGTGCCGTGGTGTTTGTTTTGCCCGCCGACGTCTATCCGCCGTTAAAGCCGACGAGAAAATCGGGCAAGAAAAAGAAGCGACAACAGGAGTCGCCGACTCCCACGGCACGGTCGAGGCAAATGGCCAAGCAAGATCAGATTGCGGTCGAGCCGATTTTTGACGATGAGGACGACATTTCGTCTGTCCAAAAGGAAGCGATCGCAACACCGGCGGCATTTCCGACAACCAAGCCGCGACAGAAACGCATTACCGCGTTTCGCATCGTCATGCTGCTAACCGTCGTCATCATTTCGTTGACGATCTGGTGGGGTTTGCATGCGCGTTCGCTCGACACGGCGGCCCAAGTCGTTCAAAGCGAGCGGAAGGCAGCAAACGCGGCGCTTCAGCAGGGGGATATTGCAAAGGCAGCGGAACACTTCGGCGAGGCGTGTCGTGCGCTCGAAGTCTTGGGCCGCGACGACGAATCGTCGCGAAAGACCTGCCAGTTGGCGAAGGAAACAAACGCAGCAGCCAACTTGACCGCACAACCACTAGTGATAATTGTCGAAGACGCGCACGAGACATTGTCGGCCGCCCACAGCAAGGACGATCGGGCCGATGCTGAATTGCACGCACTCGATCTGTACGCCGGCCAGTGGATTGTGATGGAAACGAATGTGACGCCCGTCGGAGGGGACGGAAGTTCCGTGCGCTGGGTGCTGGATTTCCCTTTCACCGTCGGCACGACCGCGGTTGAAATCGATGCCGATTTGCCGCTCTTCGAGACGCTTCGTTCGCAAAATGCCCCCAAACGCGTGCTGTTTGCCGCTCAACTTGCCGGATGCCACATCAGAAAGAAACCCCGGCCGACTTTGGTTGTCGAGTTCAATCCCGAGACGGCCTTTCTGTGGACGAACGCCGAAACCCTGAAGATAATGGGTTTCGTCAGCGATGATGAAGACGCGGCAGCAATGACGACAACGCTGCTCTCGGCACAGGCACGCATGATCGAGGCCGCCCCATGAAACATGTCGATCGACGACGATTTTCAGCGATACTGATCGTGGCCGTTCTGGCCCTGTGGTTCAACACGGCCGACCTGGCCGCACAAACTCCTTTGCTGTTTGTTGAGAAATACAACAAGTTGCTGGAAATGAAAAAGGTCGCCATCAATGTCGATTACCGGATTGAAGGCCGGATTTCATCGAAGGCACCAAACCGAATGACGCTGCAGAAATGTTCGCAGGTGTTTCAACCAGCCCAGGGAGAAACGTTCGGCAAGCCGCCGGCCAAACACGGAGTGGCCGAAATCTTCGGCCGATTGCAGGTCGTGGATCGGAAACGGGTGATTGTCGCCAGCAGCATCCGCTTTCACTCCGACGATGTGATTAGGTTTGAATTGAAGAAAAACGCTCTCCGCCGCGACAATTCTGAAGATTGGTTTAACCTGGCGAAGTGGGCAGGGCAGCGAGCAGATTTCTACGAAGACAAAGTACTCCGCGAACGGACAAATGAAGCCAATCGCCACGGCATTGAACTGCAACGCAGGAAATTACCGGTTGTGAACGCCACCACGTTGTTGGCACTCGCAAAAAAGACGGCCGAACTCAAACTGCCCGATACCATTCGCCTGCAATACGTTCACGAGGCCCATCGAACGACGTGGGAGCAATTGCGGAAGACAAAACGGCCGGACATGACGTTGCTATTGGACGCGCTCAAGAACCAACTACCGGGTGTGACCGAACGTTTGCCGACGCCGCAGCCTGAATTGGAAAAAACGTATCGCGCGAACCCGGTTGCCGTCTATCGGCAAGCGGACGAGAAGGCCCGAAAAAAGCTCCATCGCATTTTCTACAGCGACGTTTTGCTCGCATCGATCCTGCAAACGCCCGAGGCCGAAGGTAACAACGGCTTCAATATTGCCAACCGAATTGATGAGATGCTGCCCGAGCAACACGAATTGGCCGAACGTCAACGCGAACAAGAAATGAAAGAACGCCTGGCCAACATCGATCGGCTGACTCGGCAGGAAATGCTCGACCTGGCCGATCGATTCCGACGACGGAAACAGCCGGCGAAAGCCGACGAAGCTGTCAAGAAATGGCTGAAGGCGACCGAATCGCAGTTTCGCAAAGAAGGGCCGATCGGACTATTGAAGGCAGCCGATGAATACATCGATCTGCTCGAAGATCGAGAGAAAGGGGTGGCCCTTTTGAAAGAAGCGTACAAGCTGAGTCCGGAATCGGAACGCATCGCCGAGAGGTTAACGCAGCTGGATTATCGGTTGGATGACGGTGAATGGGTTCCGATTGGGGAGGTCAAGAAGCGTCCGGAGACTCCAATACAGAAGGCGATCCGCGAGGGACGCGTCATCAAGGGCATGACGGCACTACAAGTTCGCAGCGTACTGGGCATCGCGACATCGGTCACGCGAATCGCCACCGCCGGCCAAGTCAGCGAACTCTGGATCTACGGCGAAAGTAACGCAACACGGATCACCGTGCACCTGCTCCGCCGCAGACCACGTTCCCCTTTCACTGCGGTACGCGTTGCCCAAGTCTCCCCATAAAAGCAACTCTCCCCATAAAAACCACCACGTATAATCGCCGCACGATTTTTGCGTCCCGCTCGCGTGGCGTGACCCCTACTGGAATCGACACCAATGGAATCATCGCAACCAGACGATACATCGCTTCAATCGGCGGGACGACCTGCCGGCCCCTGTGTCATCGTCATCTTCGGCGCATCGGGCGATCTCACGCGACGGAAACTGATCCCGGCATTGGCAAACCTGGCGAGAGAAAACCTGCTGCCCACATCGCTGGCCATCGTCGGCGTTGCAACGCGACCGTGGAGCAACGACGACTTCCGCGAAAACGTCCGCGCCGGACTGAAGGAACACGCGACCGAGGCCTTGACCGACGAATTGCAAGACTGGTTTGCCGAACGCCTCTACTATCTCAGCGGCGACTTCAAAAGTACCGACACATATTCCCGCCTGCGGCAACTGTTGAACGAAATCGACGAGCGCCATCAGACGGCCGGTAATCGTCTGTATTATCTCGCCGCCGCCCCCGGTTTCTTCAGCGAGATCCCGCAGCAATTGCAAAAAGTGGGACTGACACAGGAAACCGACGATTGCTGGCGACGTGTCGTTGTGGAGAAACCATTCGGCAACGATCTCGAATCGGCACGGGAATTGAATCGCCAGCTGCGCGACGTGCTGACCGAATCGCAGATCTATCGCATCGACCATTATCTCGGCAAAGAAACCGTTCAGAACATCCTGGCGCTGCGGTTCGCCAACGGAATCTTCGAGCCGGTCTGGAATCGCCGTTACGTCGATCACGTGCAGATTACGGTGGCGGAATCGATCGGCGTTGAAAAACGCGGCCGGTACTACGATAAGTCGGGCGCACTTCGCGACATGGTGCCGAATCACATTTTTCAACTCATCACATTGACGGCAATGGAGCCGCCCATCTCGTTCGACGCCGATGCCGTCCGCGACGAGCAGGTGAAGATTCTCAAGGCAATTCAACCCTTGACCGAAGAGCGTGCGCTGCAAGACACCGTGCGCGGACAGTACGGCGAGGGAATTGTGGGCGGCGAGCCGGCGGTTGCCTATCGCGACGAAGAACATGTCGATCCGCAGTCGGAAACTCCGACATACGTCGCGATGAAGTTATTCATCGACAACTGGCGTTGGTCGGGCATTCCGTTTTACTTGCGGACCGGCAAGAGTCTCACCAGTCGCACCACAGAAATTGCCGTCCGCTTCAAACGGGCACCGTTCTCACTGTTTCGCGATAGTTCGGTCGATCATCTCGACCCCAACTGGCTGCTGTTGCGGTTGCAGCCGGATGAGGGGATTTCGTTGCGATTTGGGGCCAAGGTGCCCGGTGCGGTCATGCGGCTGGGTAATGTCGATATGGATTTCAATTACAAAGACTACTTCGGCAGCAAACCGCAAACGGGTTACGAACGGTTGCTCTATGAATGCATGCTCGGTGACGCGACGCTGTTTCAGCGGGCCGACATGGTGGAAGCGAGTTGGGATGTTGTTGCCCCGGTTCTGGCCGCCTGGTCGGCAACCGAACCCGATTGCTTCCCCAATTACGCCGCCGGCAGTTGGGGACCGGTGAAGGCCGAGAATCTCCTCGCACAATCCGGCCACAACTGGCAACAATCCGATTGAGCCGCAATTTAAAAATCAATCCGATTATGTATCACCCCCAAAGCCCACGCGTTGCATCGCGTCGAACCAACCCGCTTTGCGTCATCCCACCACCTCCCGTATGCTGGTCTAGTACCAAAACGAAACAGTCTTCATCACACAACAACCTTTGGAACACGCAACCATGAAAAAAACCATCGCATTAACAATCCTCGCCGGACTGGTACTGGCTGGAGTCTCCGCCGTGAATGCCGACAAAAAATCGAGCCAGAAAGAATCCGCCAAACTGCTGCGGCACGTCGTGCTGTTCCAATTCAAGAAGGAAACATCCAAAGCGAACGTCAAAGAAATCACATCAACGTTCGCCGCACTGCCGGGGAAGATCGACGCGATCGAGGACTTTGAATGGGGAACCGACGTCAGCGTCGAGAACAAGGCCGCCGGCTTCACACACGGATTCCTGGTCACGTTCCGCGACGCCAAAGGACGCGAAGAGTATCTCCCACATCCGGCACACCAGAACTTCGTCAAACTCGTAGGACCGCACGTGGAAAATGTTCTCGTCTTCGATTACTGGACGAAGTAACGCCGCAATTCCAGGGCGAAGAAGAAGATTGATTTCAAGCAGTCGTTTATTTGACGGACAGTGTGCACAAACAATACCAGCCCGTCGCGCAAGCAAGGGTCCACGCGGGCGCAACGGGATGAAACCCTTGCTTGCGCTGCGGGCTGGTATTTGGGTTAATCAATCACCCATCTTCTGCCCGTAAACTTGCCAGCACGCTGTAGTCTTCCAGCGTGGTGGTGTCACCCACCGATTCCTTGCCGGCGGCGATGTCTCTTAACAGCCGGCGCATGATTTTTCCGCTGCGGGTCTTGGGGACGGCGGCGGCGAAGCGGATTTGGTCGGGGGTGGCGATGGCGCCGATTTGCGTGCGGACGTGCGCGATGAGTTCTTTTTTCATTTCGTCGGTGCCGTCGCCGGATTTCAGTGTGACGAAACAGCAGATGCCTTCGCCTTTGATCTCGTGCGGGAAACCAACGACGGCCGCTTCGGCGACGGCTGAATGCGACCCCAGTGCGCTTTCCACTTCCATCGTACTCAAGCGGTGGCCGGCCACGTTGATCACGTCATCGACACGGCCCATAATCCAGTAGCAGCCATCTTCGTCGCGACGCGCACCGTCGCCGGCGAAGTAACAGCCGTCGATCTTGCTGAAATATGTTTCGAGAAATCGGTCATGATCGCCGTAAAGCGTGCGCAGCATGTGCGGCCACGGCTGACGCATCACAAGCAGTCCCCCCTGATTGTCGCCCAGACTTTCGCCCTCTTCGGTGACGATGTCGGGCACGACGCCCGGCAGTGGTGTCGTACAGCTTCCCGGTTTTGTTGCGGTGACGCCGGGCAACGGGCTGAGCATGATGCCGCCGGTTTCGGTCTGCCACCAGGTATCGATGATGGGACAACGGTCCTGCCCAATGGTCTTGCGATACCACATCCACGCGTCGGGGCTGATCGGCTCGCCAACCGTTCCCAGCAATCTCAGGCTCGACAGATCGGACTTCGCGGGCCAGTCGTCACCCCATTTAATGAAGGCGCGAATGGCCGTCGGCGCGGTGTAAAAAATGTTGACCTGATACTTCTCGACGATTTCCCAGAGTCGGCCTTCATCGGGCCAGTTCGGAGCGCCCTCGTACATCAGCGTGGTCGCACCGTTGGAGAGCGGGCCGTAGACGATGTAGCTGTGACCGGTCACCCAGCCGATGTCGGCCGTGCACCAGTAGGTGTCGTCTTCTTTGAGGTCGAACACCCACTTGCTGGTCATGGTGGTGCCCAGCATGTAGCCGGCGGTTGTGTGCAGCACGCCTTTGGGTTTGCCCGTGCTGCCCGATGTGTAAAGGATGTAGAGCGGATGCTCGCTGTCGAGTTCGACCGGATCGCAGTCGGGCGACGCTTTCTCCGTCAAATCGTGCCACCAGTAATCGCGATCCGGTACCATATCGACGTCGCAACCGGTGCGGCGAACGACGACCACCTTTTGGACCGACGGCGATTTGTCCAAGCTGCCATCGACGTTCGCTTTCAGCGGAACCACTTTGCCCCGTCGCCAACCGCCATCGGCGGTGACGACAACTTTCGCCTGGGCGTCGTTGTTGCGGTCTGCAATCGCTTCGGAACTGAACCCGCCAAAGATGATCGAATGCGGCGCGCCGATTCGGGCGCAGGCCAGCATTGCAATGGCGAGTTCGGGAATCATCGGCATGTACAGCGTAACGCGGTCGCCGGTTTCGACGCCAAGCGATTTCAGCACGTTGGCAAATTTACAGACCTCGCGATGAAGATCCTGATACCGCAGCACGCGGACATCGCCCGGCTCGCCTTCCCAGATAATGGCCGCCTTGTTCTTTCGCCAGCTATCCAAGTGCCGGTCGAGGCATTGGTACGAAGCGTTCAACTTGCCGCCGCTGAACCATTTCGTCTCGGGCATGTCGCCTTCAAGGACGCTGTCGTATTTCTTGAACCAGTCGAGGTTCTCGGCCATGTCGCCCCAGAAACCGGCCGGGTCGTCTTTGGCCCGCTGCCACATCTGCTGGTATTCTTCCTGGCTCTTGATGTTGGCCTGAGCGGTGAATTCCGCCGACGGGGGAAAGCTGCGGGTTTCGTGTAGGACGCTTTCAATGCTGTTGCCGGAACTCATCGGGGAACGCTCCTTCAAGAACCTGTGTTACCAGAAACCCGGTTTCTTCGGGAAACCGGGTTTCTCAACGCGTATGCGTATTTCAATTGCATCAAACCGATCGAAACGCCGATGGTACGGGGGATTTTCGAGAGTGTCAACAAGCGGCAACACTCGCCGATGCGCTGCGTGCGAGGTGTCGCGCTCACAACCGTAAAGATCACCGCCACCTCGCCATTTTCCACTCGTTTACGCAGTAATGAGCAGAGTTTTTCATTCACCGTTCATTCGAGCGGATATTCGTTGATTGAAATATTCAGGCTGCGAACTTCCTGCAACCGCCGCCAGCCGCGGGTGATTCGGTCTTCCCGCTCGCTGACGTATTCCGCATCGAGCGTGCGTTTATCGAACGGCCCTTCGACGAGCACCGGTTCGAAGTCCGCATCGACGATGAATTGTGCATAAACCGGGTTGCAGCCCAGATGCCGTTCCGGCGTCGTCGGAAGTTGCTTCGCATCGACTTCGCCGATGACATACCGCAGATAGAGGTCGCTAACGGTCACGTTATCGACTTCTTCGCCGCAGACTTCGCACAAATATCCTTGATCGCAGGCTGCCATTTGATGAATCTACTCGATCTGCTGTGCGACGGGGTTACCGCGTGCCTATAATGGAACGTCCAAACGTTATCTTGAGCGGCCCGAACAACTATCACAAGTCAGCCAGCAGCGAGTCAGCATGTCGATTCCCAGTTTCAGCGTCCGGAACACCGTCCTGGTGAACATGGTTATGCTGCTGGTACTGTTGGCTGGCGGGATATTTGCGTTCACGTTGGTGCGGGAAATGTTTCCGGAGTCGCGGCCGAATAAAATTGCCGTGATCGCCGTCTACCCGGGTGTGCAACCGCCGGAAATCGAAAAGGCGATCACGATTAAGGTCGAAGAGGCCGTCCGCGACATTGAAGGCGTTGAAAAGGTCAACTCCACCGTCAATGAAGGGTTCAGCACGACGATCATTTCGCTGCTGAACGAAGTCGATGACGTCGATGCGGTCATGCAGTTGATCAAGAACGACGTCGATGCGCTGCAGGATCTACCGGACGACCTCGAAAAAATCACGGTTACCAAACTCGTGCCGAAACTGCCGGTGATTATGGTGGCCGTCTACGGCGATGACGACGAAGCCGACTTAAAGCGAGCGGCACGTGATCTGCGCGACGATCTATTGTTGTTACCCGGTGTGAGTGACGTGCAGATTTCCGGAATGCGCGACGACGAAATCAGCGTTGAGATCATTCCCGATCGGCTGCTGAAATACGACATCACTTTCGACGAAGTGGCCACGGCGATCCGGCTGAGCAACCTGAATATTTCGGGCGGCAATTTGAAGGGGGATCGCACGACCGTTGCGGTTCGCACGGTGGGAGAAGAAGACCGCGGCGTCGATCTGGAAGACATCGTCGTCGGCGGCCGTCGCGAGGGTCACAACATCTATCTACGCGATGTGGCCGAGGTGCACGACGGCTTTGTTGATACCGATCTGGAAAGTTACTTCAACGGCAAACCGGCGCTCAATCTGGTGGTCTACAAGACGGCGTCTCAGGATGCGATCCAGATTTCCTCGCTGGTAAAAGCTTACGTGCTGGGCAAACAGGGGAAAACATTCGACGCTTACGGTTTCGAGGCAGCCGCGGAAAAGCCGTGGTACGTCCGACCGTTTTCGTATTGCGTGTCCGGCATTTCCTGGGCCGTCATCAAGGCGGGCGGGCGTCCCGATCCGTCCAAATACAATGAGACGAGTCAACGCGATCCATTCGACCACAAGTTTGAAATTGCGCTGCACACCGATTTGGCGCGTTTCGTCGAAGGCCGGCTCGACCTGATGATGCGCAACGGTTTGAGCGGACTACTACTGGTGGTGATCTCGCTGAACCTGTTCCTGAATTGGCGGGTCGCGTTCTGGTCGGCGGTTGGACTGCCCGTTTCATTTTTGGGTACGTTTATCGTCATGTGGATGGTGGGGGCGTCGCTGAACCTGCTCAGCCTGTTCGGTTTGATCATCGTGCTGGGGATCATTGTTGACGATGCGATTGTGATTGGCGAGAACATTTTCCGTCACGTCGAAGAAGGCATGTCGCCGCTCAAAGCGGCTGTGAAAGGTGCGGAAGAAGTGATGTGGCCGGTGACAATTGCCGTTGCGACGACGATTGCCGCCTTTGCACCGATGTTCTTCATCCGCGGGCAGATCGGCGACTTCATGAGCCAGTTGCCGCTGGTGGTATTGGCGGCGCTTAGCGTTTCGCTGGTGGAAGCGTTGTTCATTCTGCCGGCACACCTGGCGCATTTGCCGCCGCACAAGGATCCCGCTGCGCCATCAACAAAACGGACGTGGTGGTTACGCCGCTGGTTCGAAACTCTTGGGCGTCTGCGGGCGAAGTATTTACACGGTGCGTTTCCCGACTTGTACGAGCGATTTCTGCGGGTGACTCTTCGCTGGCGTTACGTCACCGTGGCGGCGGCAGTCGCGTCGTTATTTGTTGCTGCCGGCATGATGGCGGGCGGAATTGTCGAATGGGTCTTCATCCAGAAAATGGATAGCGAAACGCTCATCTGCGCTTTGGAAATGCCCGTGGGAACACCGGCTGAAAACGCCAAGTCGCGACTACTGGAGATCAGCAATTACCTCACTGGCGAAGATGAAAACGGTAAGAGAAACTTTCCGGAGGTGACCAACGTGCAGATGCACGTGGCCCGGCAGTACGATGTCGCCGGTGCCGGCTCAACTGGAACGACCGACCAATCGAATCTTGGACAACTCGTTATCGAGTTGATGCCGGCCGACCAACGTGAACAAGTCGGCGCGCAGTCGACCGACAATCGCGGTTCGCGTTCGAGTGAGGAACTGTTGGCGCTGTTTCGCGAGAAGACCACGAGTATGCCGGGGGTGAATTCGGTGGGTTGGGACGGTCTGAACGGCGGTCCGGGCGGAAGGGACATTCACATCGTCGTCAGCGGCAAAGATTTCAAGAAAAATGTCGCCGTTGCCGAGCGATTGAAAACGGAACTGAGCAGCTACAAAGGCGTCTTCGATCTCGACGACGACTTCGACGAGGGGAAACGGGAGATTCAACTGCGGTTGCGCGAATCGGCGCGGCCGACGGGCATCACGGTGTCACAATTGGGTAGCCACGTCCGTTCGGCCACTTACGGTCGCGAGGCCCGCCGCATCACCCGCAATCGCGAAGACGTCAGAATTATGGTGCGCTACCCGGAAGAGTTCCGCCGCAGCGTTTACAACATCGAATCGATGCGAATTCCCACGGCGCAAACCGTTCAAGGTCGTGGTTGGATTCCGTTGGGCGAGGTGGCCGAACTGGGCGAAGGCGACAGCTACCAAACCCTGCATCGTAGTCAGCAGGAACGAGCCGTCACGGTGTACGGGGCGATCGATCAGGAGCAGGGAGTCCCAACGTCCGAAGTTCTTGGCAAGATTCGCAAGACCTTCGACAGCGAAATTAGCCAGGAGTTCCCAGGCGTGCAAATCGAATTCCTCGGCAGTTTTGAGGAAATGTCGAAAGCATTCGGCGGACTCAGAACCGCAATGCCGGTGGCGTTGGTGTTGATCTACGTCATGCTGGCCGGGCTGTTTCGTTCCTACGTGCAGCCGTTGGTTGTCATGGCAGCCATCCCGTTCGGTTTCATGGGAGCGGTCATGGGGCATTGGTTGACCGATACGCCGTTCACAATTCTCAGTGCCATCGGCATGGTGGCGCTCACCGGCATTCTGGTGAACGACTCACTGGTGCTGGTTGATTTCATTAACAAACGCGTCGCCGATGGGCTGAGCCACTTTGAAGCGAGTGTTCAAGGGGCAAGATTGCGACTGCGGGCGATTCTACTGACATCGCTCACAACCATCGCCGGCTTGACGCCCTTGATGTTCGAAAAAAGTTTTCAGGCCGTGTTCCTCATCCCGATGGCCGTCACACTCACCTTCGGCCTGCTGTTCGCAACCATTCTCACATTGATCATTGTGCCGGCGCTCAACATGATTTTCTTCGACGTAAAAAGCCGATTCGCCCGCAGCGCGCATGTTGTTGAGGAAACCCGGGAAGAAGCGGAACGTGTCACGGCGAGCGTGTAGCTGCATTGGCAAGAATACAGACCGATTGATCTGAATCCTTGTGCATCCAGCTACCAAAAAACGCTTTACGGAGATACCGGATGTCGTTGACCGCGCTGCAGTAGGGGTGTAACGGATACCCGTTTCTTCGCACCGCGCTTCCTGTCCCGCGGCGACGATTTCGGATTAGGCTGTTGTGATTTTTTCTTTCCGCTGGACGTGCTAGACTTCGGCGTGGCATCACCGCAGCTGAAATGCACTTAAGCACAAGCGAGAGTGGCGGAATTGGCAGATGCGCCAGATTTAGGAAACTCTCCTGCATTTCTCAAGAACACACGAAACACCGTGTTTTACAGCCTCACACGCACTTCGCCCAACTGCCAGCATGTGGCATATCGTGGTAGGTTGATGGTCTCCCGGGTGTCACTGACACCCGGTTCTTCTATCGGTTGATGGCCCGTTCAGACTTCACCGATTCGACCATTTCGGCACCCGCTTAATCTCGCATCAGGCCTGCGAGAATCGCCCCTGTGACGTTGGCGGCTTATCGCGCGACTAGAGAGTGGATGCCGAAAGCCGTTAGCGTCGCTCTGTGGCCTCACGCTGATTCAGTAATCAGCCGCTCGTGCCCACTGGCTTTTCGCATCAGGTACCTGCAATATCTCTTGAGTTTTCCATCGGCGGCAAACGCGAACACCATATAACAGCCTCCGGATTGCTGCTCGACAAATGGCTCAGCACTCATCCCAATGCGCGCCGACGTTGGTCGCGATGAAAATTGCTGAAAGCCGTGGCTCATCCCGGTATGATGGATTCCACAGAGCGGTTGCATTCGCCTTGGGTGCCGAAAGGCCAATAGACGGTGCCGTCGCAGCTATTGGTGCCTTGATCGACGGGGACAAACCGGATGGACAACTCTCACTTTCATCAACTCTGTGAAGCGATCGTGTTGGATATTGCTGAGACGGAACGTCGCCTCTCCGACCTCATCAGCCAGAACACAGTGCCGATTGGGACCATCAAATTCAAAGTACAGGTCGCGGCGGAAACTCATCCTTGTGAGAGCAATCCAACGGGCGAAGCAAACAGATACACCAAGGCCTTCATTTCCTATGCCTCGAAAGATCTCCCTGAAGTTCTGCGGCGCGTGCAAATGTTAACGGCCGTGGGGATCGAGTTCTTCCAAGATGTTCTGGACTTGAAAGCCGGTTCTCGATGGTCCAACGAGTTGTACCGCCGAATTGATGAGAGCGACGTGCTGTTTCTATTTTGGTCTTCAGCGGTCAAGGCCTCTGACTGGGTCGAACGAGAATGGCGTTACTGCCTGAAGACGAAAGGTGACGAGCAAATCCGCCCCGTGATCATAGAGGGGCCTCCAATTGCCCCTCCTCCGGATGAGTTATCGCACCTTCACTTTAGGGACAGAATCCTCTATTTCTTGTCGGCAACCTAAACGAGAATCGACAATGTGCCGTTCTCACAGTAACGGATGAACCCATCCCAGCCGAAAACATTTCCAGATGGCGAGTATCTCATCAGCGTCAAAGTTTGTCATCTGCTGGCCACGGGATGTTTGATTGCTCATGCCAGGACTTTCATTGTTAAGACCGCCACGCGGCCTCACGCGCGTAGCAGTTACATCCTGGGGCTGGTGTGAGGGGTTCGTGACCATTGGCCGGGCAAGCAGGACCGAGCAGAGACTCGGCGGAAGTTCGACGCCGAGTACGCTGCCGGGCGATAGAGAGTCGGCATTCGCCGTCATTCGATGAACGGCAGGCCGAAAGACATCCTGCCAAAAGGACAGACGGCGATTTTTAAATTTCGAACCGCTTGCGGCGGGTATCTCCGCAACCGACATACGTTGGTCCGTGGGCGTTTCAGGCTGGGGCAAAAAACGGGTAAATTGCCGCGATACGTTTTAGAACCTTCGGAGTCCCCAGCATCTGACCATCGGTCGTCATCGTGATTTCGCCCGCCTCGCGTTTTGCGAGTCCGAAATCCATGATGTGTGGTTCACCATCCGCGTCGATCATGATGTTGGATGGCTTCAGGTCTAGCCGACGTGCCTTTGTCATTGGCGTAGGCGGTCAACACATGCAAACCGTTCCGGAAATACGTTGGTTAAAACGTGCAGGCTGGAGCCTGTCCCTGTCGGAATCCTCCGGTCGAGCCCAATTCCGCGAAATCGGTATGGCTTCCGCTGGGCGCGTGGAGTCCGCATTAACGGTCCTATGCTGGCAGTCTCACAATGGGGATGAGTGAGTGACACCTGCCCGTAAATTCCCGTGGCATATCAGTCGTAACCACTAAACTCTTGGCCTGGTCGAATGTTCGGAAACGCTTGCATGCTTTTGGCCAGGCCCACAAGGATCTTGGACACTGGACTCATCACCCAAGTGTGCGCGTAGCCTTCATTCCCCCAAAGCTCGAAGCTCTCCTTCGGATCCTCCGCGATATCAAAAACCTGCGGAAAAGTGTATCTGTGAATCACCGCATGTGTGCCCTCGGCGGTTGCGAAGTGCACCTTCAGGTTGCGCCATTTAACGGCAAAGACTGTGTCGCCGACATAGGTGACGACGTAGTCGCGGCTGGATTTCTTCTGTTTTCCAAGCAGGAAGTCCGCTTGGTTCATGCCGTCCATTGGTCGGTCAGTTGGGATGCGTTTCTTCTCGCCGATTAGATTTGCGATGGTTGGGTACATGTCGAGGTCTGCAATTATTTCGTCGGTAACTCTTCCTTTGGAGATTTTACCGGGCCAACGGATCATCGCTGGAGTGCGCATGCCGCCTTCGTATGCGGTACTGAGGCCACCGCGCCAAGGGCCATTGGATCCGCCCACTTCCCCCGTCACCAGCCCGGGAGAGGGATAATTGGCGGCCCCGTTGTCACCGGTCAGGATCACAATCGTATTGTCTTCAATGCCGGCAATCTTGATTGCATCGAGGATCTGTCCGACGTTGTGATCCACTTCCATCTTCGTGTCTGCAACGACTCCCGCTTTCGATTTATTGACAAAATCAGGATGCACCCCCCCACGGCGGGTGGAAATGGGTGAAGCCGACGTAGGCGAAAAAGGGCGTGCCCATTTTGGCGTTCGCCTTGATGAAGTTCGTGGTTTTCGCCGTGATTCGGCTGTCAAAGAGAGCCTTGGCCTTAATGTCGTAGAGTTCAGTCGGGACGGCCGGCTTGCCCTTCACGCCTTGCCAGAAGTGTGGCACCTCTGCCACGGCTGGATCAAACTGCGCGGTGCTGGTGTAGGACGCCGCATTGGAACCTTCGTTGATTCCCCAAAAAACATCAAATCCCTGGTCGTTCGGCAGACGGCCCGGCTTGGAGCCGATATGCCACTTCCCGTAGAGGGCGGTCGCGTAGCCGGAATCTGAGAGCAGTTCAGCGATTGTGTATTCCCAGGGAGACAGGCCATCGGGTTCACCAGGCGCGGCGACTTTCTGAGTCCCGGATCGAATCGGCAGCCGCCCGGTCATCAAGGCGGCCCGAGTCGGCGTGCACTGATTCTGCACGTTGAAGTTGGTGAACCGGATTCCCTCTGCCGCGAAGGTGTCTATTCGAGATGTCTGGATCGTGCTTCCTTGGACGCTGATATCGCCCCAGCCCCAATTGTCAACCAGGACGTAAACGATGTTCGGCTTCTCTGCTGCAAACGCAACCGAATGTGATCCGGCAATAGTCGCAAAGGTCACAAGTACGCTAAGACACACAGCGGTTCGTTTCATAGTTCGACCTCTCATCCTATCTCAAAACACGAGTCGGGAATCCAAATTGCAATTCATCCAGCCTACTCGAATGAGAGGCTTCTTACACTCCTAATTGAGACACTGTAAGCGATCCGATCGCGCGCAGGTGCCAAGAATGATTGGTTAAAACGTGCAGGCAAAAGCCCGTCCGTGTCGGAATCCTCCAGTCGAGTCCGATTCCGGGAAAACCTATGAGTTCCCGTGCAGGTACGGAGTCCGCTAATAACTCAGAGTGAGCAAATCTGTGTTTGAAACTGGTATTGGCGCATGAAAAACGACCTCGTATGAGCAGCCTGGTAAACGAACTGGCCCAGGGACGAGGTCTCAGATGGTTGTACGTCAGGTGCCGCGTATCGTGCAAGGGTTTTTGTCGGCGGTGAGCGATCAACTCGGCGGGCCGCAGGTCCGGCATCTGAATCTGACCGTCACCGCGCTGCTGCTGGTCGGTTCGGCGAAGCTGAAAACGTTGACTCACGTGGTGCGCCGCATCGGCAGGCACCGCACGTCTCTGGGGCACTTTCTCTCGCGGGCGTTCTGGCCGGAAGCCGACGTGCTGGAAACGGCCTCGTGGCGGATCCTCAAATCCATGAAGCCACGGCGCGGGGAAGTCGTTTCGCTGATCATCGACGACACGCGCATCGCCAAACGGGGCCGTTCGATGCAGGCGCTCAGCCGCATGTGGGACCACTCTGGTGCCCGTTTCTGTCACGGACACACGGTCGTGGTGGCGGCGATTCGCTTTCGTGGCGTCATCTTGCCGTGGCGGATGCAACTTTGGCTGCCGAAAGATTTCGCCCAGGCCGAACGGCTGGACTATCTCAAATCGACCGAGATTGCCGCGGCAATGATTCGCGCCTTCGATCCGCCCGCCGGGCTGAAGGTCCGCGTGCTGTTCGACGCCGCCTACCTCTGCCCGAAGGTCACCAGCGTCTGTGAAAACCGGGGGTTCACGTAGTTCAGCGTCGCCGCGAGGAATCGCAATCTGCTCCGCGACAAAGGACGCCATCGCAAGCGGTCGCTGGCCGACCTCGGCCCGGGCACGCTGAAACATCGTCGGCGACGCGTACGGATGAAACGCAGCGGCGGCCGCGCTCGGTGGGTGCACATCGCCCACGTCGATGGACGACTGCCGCGCAGCGGCGGCGTACGGACGTCTTCTCGAAACGCCCTGGCGACCGCTGGAAGAACATCCTGGCCGTCCCCACCAATGCCACGAACCTCGACGCGCGGAAGATTCTGGTGATCTACGAAACGCGTTGGGCAATCGAAGTCCTGATGAAGGAACTGAAGGGCTCGCTCGGACTCGGCCAATACCAGATGCAGTCCTGGATCGGAATCGTCAGACACCTGCATCTGGTGGCCTTGAGTCATCTTACGCTGACCCACCACGCGACCAATCGCCTCGGTGCACAAGCAACAAAACCTCACAAGGACGTCCCCCTACCAACCTTCGGTCAGCGACTCACAGTCTTCCGAGAAGAAGTTCAACGCGAGCAGATCACCAGATTCGCCAACCGCATCCGGCAACTCCGAGTCCGCAAGCGAGTGAAAGAGTTCCTCTTGGCAACGTGATTTTTGCTCACTCTGAGCGGTTAGGCTTCGCAACAGCATCACCCGCGTGAAGATGGTCTTCAAGTTCGCTTTCGATGAGCGACTGGTCGGCAACGCGATCCATTACAGTCAATCGTTCGCTCCGCCATCAGCCAAGACTCTCCGAAAATCTCGGAACGACGTCGGTATGAATATTTTCGAATCGGATGAAATTCAAAACATACTGGCGAACGCAAACATTATCATGAAGGCGATGGTTCTGCTTGGCATCAATTGTGGCTTCGGTAATACCGATGTTGCGAGCATCCCACAGTCGGCTGTCGATCTGGAAGCAGGATGGATCGAGTACCCAAGGCCCAAGACAGAAATAAAACGCCGCATACCGATCTGGCCTGAGACCGCCGATGCCATGAAGGCAGCAATTTCGACTAGACCTAATCCAAAGGACGGGACAAATTCTGACCTCTGCTTCCTCACGCCTCATGGTAATCCTTTCACCAGAGTGTGACCTCCCCCCGATTCTCTCACTGAGGGTGGACCAACAATCGGGGGGAGGTCAGGATTGATCGACTTTGAGTTGCCCCAAGTTCTGGAGTTGGTTCCGGCAAACAGTGGTCGTTAAAGCGACCGTTGTAAAGTCGAACGTTGCAATGTCGAACGTTGGATGCAGCGTTCACCGCTGATGTTGGCAGTCCGGCACATGTGCCGTGAACCGAGCGTTCAATCGGCGATTTCGCCCATTGTTTCAGCCTGACCAGAAACCGCTTGATTCTACTTGAAGTTCTGTCAAAACCCTCTGTTAGCTCACAACGCCCCTTGTTTTTAAGTGCAGAGTTCGCCCACAACCGGGTTTTGACGGAGCCTCTTGTGTCCTGCGAGACGATGGACGATACTCGCGCGCCAAGTCGCAGAGTCCAGGCAGTCATCGCTCGCAGTCCTTGCAGATCCCAATAGGTCCGCTATCGACGTTTCGATCATCATTCCGACTTACCATGAGGCGCCCAATCTGCGGGAGTTGCTGCCACGAATTGTTACGATTCTGGAACAGGCGGGCTTGGCGGGGGAGATTCTTGTTGTCGATGACAACAGCCAGGACGGAATCGATGAGGTTTGCGCCGAACTTGGAAAGCAAGCCCCAATCGAGTTGCTGATTCGCACCGAGGAACGCGGGCTTTCCAGTGCCGTGGTTCATGGAATGCAGCACGCCACGGGTGATGTGTTGTTGGTGATGGATGCCGATTTGTCGCATCCCCCGGAGAAGATTCCCGAACTCATCGAAGCCCTGAAATCGACCGATGCCGATTTTGTGATTGGCAGTCGATATGTCGAGGGTGGTGAGGTCGACAAAAACTGGGGACTGTTTCGCTGGTTCAATTCCAAGGCCAGCACGTTGTTGGCGTGGCCGCTGACTTCAGCCAAAGATCCCATGGCCGGCTTCTTTGCGATTCGTCGCTCGCGATTCGAGTCGGCGACTTTCCTCGACCCGGTGGGATACAAGATCGGCCTGGAGTTGATGGTCAAGTGTGTTTGCAAAAACGTCGCCGAAGTTCCAATTACGTTTCAGGATCGTCTCCACGGCGAAAGCAAACTGACGCTCCGCGAACAACTGAACTATCTCAGGCATCTCTATCGACTTTACGAATACCGCCTGGGTATGCTGGCTCGGCCTTTGCAGTTTCCGATGGTCGGCTGCAGTGGCATGGTGATCGATCTGACCGCCTTCACCTTGCTCGGTCGCGCATTGAGCTTCGACCCAGCGCGGGCGCTGGGCATCTGGTTGGCGATGAGTTGGAACTTCTGGCTCAATCGCCGGTTGACATTCTCTCATGCCCGCGGGGAGAATCCGCTTCGACAGTACATTCTGTTCTGCCTTTCCTGCCGGGTCGGCGCGTTGGTTAATTTGGCGGTCTCCTCCGGCCTGTTCCGCTACGTCGAGTTCTTTGCCGACGCGAAACTGCTTGCCGCAGTCTGTGGAATCGTGGCCGGCACGGCTTTCAATTACGTTCTGAGCGATCGCCTGGTGTTTCGCGTTGCCAAGCCCAAGTAACGCGGATTGCGCGATTTAAACACGAGCCAAGCCGAAATGCGGCATCCTGTCGTTTCGTACGATGGCCAATTCGCGTACTTTGCTACGGTTCGTCGATCCGGGATTGATAAAACGACTTGCGAATTCCGTGCATTTCCTTCCAGATTGCCTCGGTCGTTTTCTTTGGCGATGCGCAAACAAAGACGTAGTTGTGTTTCGAGCTGGCGTCTTGCCAGGCTTCGATTTCCAGGTGCAATGTTTGCGGCTTGCGGGTGACAAAGGGTTCCAGCCATTTCAAATCCCCTGTGTACGTTTTCGCTCCTTTGGGGCGTGCGGCAGCGGTTGCCTTGGCTTCTTTGAATTTCAGTGTGAAGCTCTTCGGATCAACTTTGACCTTTTGATTCTTCAAGACCCCGGCTGCAAGGCCACGGTAATAGACGAGGAATTCCCGCTGCAGTACTTCCTTCGTCAGCTTCTGCTTGGGATCGACCTGGAACACAAGAACGTAAGAAAAAAAGGAATCCGACTTGGCATCGAACATGCCGGGCGCGAACCGAACGACCTCGGTCCCTTTGAACTTCATGTCCGGGGCGAACGAGGGCGGCAGGGAAATGGTCTCCCCGCGCCACATCGCTGGCGCTTTGATTTGAAGAGCGTCGGCACGATCCTCGCCCTTCAGCAGGCCGACACTGAAGAACACGATCAGGCAAGCCGGCAAGAACTTGTTCATCTCAATCTCCTGGTATTTCAACGCTCGCTGAAAAAGAACTGACAATCCCCAAGTCGCATGCGACCGTGCTATGATACGGCCGATACGCCACGGAAGTAAACGGACTGAGTTGGAAGGAGCACGACTATGAAACCTTGGTCTCTTTTCATTTTCGCCGCCGCGATGCAGTGGACCACGTTATCGGTCGCAGCGGATGAGCGAGGGAAGAAACCAGTTGCCGATGAATGGAAACGCGACAACGCGATCGCCGCCAGGACCGTTTGGCCCTCGTTTCGCGGCAAAGAGGCCCGCGGAATTGCCGTCGGTCAAATCCTGCCCGAGCAATGGAATGCGGAGAAGGGCGAAGGCGTGCGTTGGAAAACTCCCATTCCCGGCCTGGGCAACTCGTGTCCGGTTGTCTGGAATGACAAGGTGTTTGTTACCACCGCCGTCAGCAGTGCCGGGATCACGAAACTGAAAATCGGCCTGTACGGCGCCGGCGAATCGGCAAACGATAAATCAAAACATTCGTGGCGACTGTATTGTCTCGATCACCGCACGGGTCGCATTCTTTGGCAACGTGTTGCCCATGAGGGTGTACCGCCGGTAAGCCGTCATACGAAGTCGACCCAAGCCAACTCGACTCCCGCCACCGACGGCAAGCATGTGGTCGCGTTGTTCAACTCGGGTGGTCTTTATTGCTACAACATGGACGGAAAGCTGCTGTGGAAGAAGGACCTTGGTGTACTCAACAGCGGCGCTTTTGATGTAATGGAGCTTCAGTGGGGTTTCGGCAGTTCGCCGATCATTTATGAAAACATGGTCATCGTACAGTGCGATCTGCAAGCCGATTCCTTCCTCGCAGCCTTCGAAATCAACAGCGGTAAACAAGTGTGGCGGATGCCGCGCGACGAGTTGCCCTCGTGGGGAACTCCCACGATTTGCGAGACCGCTAGCGGGCCACTATTGATCGTGAACGCGACCAACTTTGTGAGAGGATACGAAGCGCGAACTGGAAAGCTGCGATGGAAGCTGGCCCGCAATGCTTTCATCACCGTTCCGACGCCAATTGTCGGGCACGATCTGATTTTTGTCTCCAGCGGCTATCGGCCAATTCAACCCATCTACGCCATCAGGCTCAATGCCGTCGGCGACATTTCGCTGGACGACAAAAAGGATTCCAACAAACACATCGCCTGGAGCAAATCGCGCGGCGGACCGTATCTTCCCACGCCAATTCTCTACGGCAATTACCTCTACACTCTTGGCAACGACGGCATATTCACGTGCTACGAAGCAAAAACCGGCCAGCAGATTTACCGCAAGCGATGCGGTCAGGGTTCGGCCGCGAGTTTTACCGCATCGCCCGTCGCAGCCGACGGCAAGATCTACGTGACGGCCGAGTCCGGCGTGGTCACTGCGATCAAAGCGGGGCCGGAATTCGAAATATTAAGCCGCCATCCGGTCGGCGAGTACTGTCTTTCAACGCCCGCCATCGCCGGCGGACAGCTATTGCTCCGCACCCAGTCACACGTCATCGCGATTGGGGCGAAAAAAACCGGCGCTGAGTGAGCTGGTCAAACAGCGTTTGCCAGACGGGTTCAACGATCATCGAGTTCGTGCCGATTCGTAAGAAGTGCGTTTCTACGAGGCAGCCTCGAATACCGACTTGACCGAGACGATGGCGCCATAGATGGCCAGGCAGAAGAGAACTCCCATGACCAGATTCTCCCACCAACGATTGCGGTATTCGGCTCCGATGCATTTCTCGCTGGCAGTGATCCACCAGAGACCACCGGCAATCAGCGGCAGCAGCGCAACCTGCGCGGCGTTCACGAGCAGGGTCAATTCGACGAATCCCGGCATTTGTGGAGCCGTCCAAATCAACGGCGACACGAGACACCAGACGACGATCAGTCGATAACAGCGATGCGACCGAAACTCGCTCGCTCGTACGGCCTCCCGCCTCCCCCAACGCAGCCAGGCATGACTTCCCATGCATGCCAAGCCGAGGGCATGGCCAACTAGGGACGTGAACACGGCCGCGAAGATGCCCAGATAAAAAAGTCTGGCTCCGTTTGGTCCAAGGACATCGCTGAGTAGCTTGGTCAGGTCGGACATCGTCTCGATTTCGATGCCCTTCGGGTGCAGCAATTCCGCGCCGAGGGTCCAGACAGCCAGATTCAGAATGATCATGACCACCATGGCCAGCAGAAAGTCATAGAGTTGCACACGTCGATATGCCGGCCCGCGCCAACCTTTGGCTTCAATGAAGTACGGATAGACGAGGTTCATCAGCGAACCGCCGACCGCACCGATCATGCCAACGGCTATCAACCCTGCTCCATACTTGCCCACCTGCTCGGGGACTTCGGCCCTAAACAGACCTTGGATGATGCCGCTCGGGTCGGGACCGACCCAGATCGCTGTCCCGATGAACGAAATCGCCAGCAGCGCCAACAGAACCTTGAACACGGCTTCGACGCGACCATACGCTGGCTTGAAGACCAGCAACAATGCGACACCATTGGCGGCCACTGCCCACATCCAGACTTCGCCAACCCCCGTGATGCCTTTCAAGGACTCGCCGATGCCGATGGTCATGTAGGATCCGTAGAAATGGCCCATCACGACGGCGGCCGTGAGCAATGCGGGGGCGTAAAGAGGATGAACGCGAACGAGTCCATCCAGGACCCCCTCGCCATGCGGATTGCACAGCTGGTACTTTGCAATCAGCGACACAAAGAGAAACCGCATTACAATCGCCAGCACGAGTACCCACATCAGCGAGTAACCGTAGTTGCCTCCGGAAACGCCCATCTCAACGATGTCGCCGGCCCCCAGCCAGGTGAGGACGACGATCAACCCTGGGCCGAACGAACGCAGATACTCCAGGAATGTCCGCGGAATCGGCGCGGCATGAATTTCAATGGGCTGCGAGTCGTTACCAAGAGAGTTTGCCACCAGGAGCCTTACCTCGATGTGCGTCCGGAGCGAGAGGATGGCGAAAACTCGCGCGGGAAACTACAGAATGTTGTCGCGGATACCACGGGTGACCTCCGATTCAGATCAGCGCTTCGATCGGTTTGCCTTGGGAGAGCAACATCGGGCGATTGAATTGGTCGTGGATTTCTGTTTGGGGATCGATGCCTAAACAGTGATATATCGTGGCGGTCAAGTCGGCCGGACTGACCGGGTTGGCCGCCGGGAAGGCACCGATCTTATCCGACGAACCGTAAACCTGCCCGCCGCGAATGCCGCCGCCAAGCAACATCGCCGAGAAGCAACTCGACCAATGCTCGCGGCCTGCCGTTTTTAGCGTGACGCGCGGCGTGCGGCCGAACTCTCCCGTGACGACGATCAAGGTTTCGTCGAATTGTCCCGTTGCTTTCAGGTCATTCACGAGCGCTTCGAGCGCCACATCGAAGGGAGGAATGAGGTCTTCCCGCATTGCCTCGAAGTTTTCGCGGTGGCTGTCCCAGGCGTAGCCTTTCTTGCCTTGCGTCCGCAGCCAACTCACCTGCACCAAACGCGTGCCGGCTTCCAATAAGCGTCGGCCGAGCAAGACAGACTGCCCGAACAGATTCCGACCATACTTTGCGCGATTGACAGGATCGGCTGTGGAAAGATCGACCGCGCGACGGACTGCTTTCGAGGCCATGACGTCCAAAGCCATTTCCTGTTTCTGGTTCAACGACCGCGCGATGGCCGATTGCTGCAGGAACTTCACCTGATTGTTGACCTGATCCAGCAGCCCTTTGCGACGGCGGTAAAGCTGCAACGGACGGTTGGCGAGCAAGGGCAAATGATCGAGCTTGAAGTCGTTGTCATTGGGATTGCCGCCGGTTTGCAGCGGATCGTATTTCCCGCCGAGGCGCCCACCCCATTGTCCCGCGCGACGTCCACTGCCGGCGTCCAATCGGCGGGGGACAATAACGAATGGCACCATCGGACCCGGTCCTGGACTCACCTTGGCCAACACGGCTCCCACATGCGGGTGATCTTCCCGGTTCATGAAGTTCGCCTGGCCGCCGGTCCCGTCGTATTCGTAACCGGTAAACATGACATACCCGCCCGGCGCATGTCCGGGCGAGGGATGAGTCATGGAGCGAATCAACGCGGCTTGATCGAGAAGTTTCGCCGTTCGCGGCAAATGCTCGGTAATGCGGACGCCGGGAAGAGCCGTGTCGATTGTCTCGAATTCGCCACGAATTTCAGCGGGGGCATCCGGTTTGGGATCGAACGTATCCAGATGGGCCGGCCCACCGGATAAGAACAGCACAATGCAATTCTTCGCTTGGCCGAAACTCGACGATCGCGGTTTTTTCGCTGCGGCTTCTGAATCGGCGGCCTGTCCCTGCTGCGCGAGCAACATCGGCAGCGAAACGCCGGACATCGATAATGCCCCGATCCGCAGCATTTCGCGACGATCAACGCCGTCACACAAACGAGCAGCCGGTCCGTTGATTCTCAGCATTCCCGTCTCCAAGGGTGAAGCGATCTGGCACAATCATCAACCGACGATCAACCTACCATCCAAGTATAGTAACCCGAAGCGTAAGCGAGGCTCACCACCTCCACGCACTCCCTCGCTTACGCTTCGGGTTACGATTGGTAAGCCATTTTCTGCCCGCTGCCCGATATGATAACCGGTCATTCGCGCAGCAACAAGACGCATGCCCGGTTGTTGATGCATTCTCAAGCAGTGGTCGCTATGATGATGAGACAATCTCGATGAAGAAAACCTCGCGATTTGAGGAGGGCGACCATGAGGGCGCTTGTACCGCTGATGCTGGTTTGGGGTTGGAGTGAGTCGTGCTGCGCTGAGATTTTTGTCGAGCATGTGTTTCCCCCCTGTGTTCAGCCCGGGCAAACCACTCGCATCACGTTGGTCGGTTCGGATTTGCAGGATGCGACTGCTCTCTGGACGACTTTACCTGCAGAGAGTGTCAAATCGCAGTGGGTCAGCAGCAATGAGACTGGCGTGACTTTCGCCGTCGAAATCTCCGGTGACGCGCGGCCCGGTTTGTACGGTTTACGCGTGGCGACTCCCAGCGGTTTGAGCAACGTGCATCTGTTTGCCGTCGATGACCTGCCGATTGTGGTGGAGAGTGAAACGGCGGGGGCCAAGGCGGGAACTGTGAAGACCGTTCCGTCGAACAACAGTTTCGATAGAGCGCAAGCGGTCGCAATTCCTGCGGTGGTTGTGGGCACGTCGCCGGCGTCGGACATCGACTGCTATGCGATTGAAGTCACTGCCGGTCAGCGTGTTTCCTTTGAAGTCGTAGGAAACCGATTGGGGAAAGCCTTCGATCCGCTCGTGAAGATTTTCGATGCCGACGGCCGTTCCGTCATCGAGCGAGACAATGACGTCGGCCTGTTTTTCGACAACCGTTTTGAACACACCTTCAAAGAGGCTGGCCGGCATTACGTTCGCTTGACCGACACGCGCTATCACGGATCGCCACATTGGACCTACATGCTGCGAATGGGCCGGTTTCCGGCGGCTCGCGTCGCGATTCCCTCCACCGTGCAAGCGGGAGAACACGCGGTGTTGCATTTTCCGGAATTGGGTACCGGTCGGAAAGAGTTTGACGTCCCAGCTACGCTCCAGGGGGACCGTTTTTTCTTCGGACTGCGACGCGATGGCGATGATGGATCGGCCTGGTTCCCGCTTTCCATTTCCCGGTTGACGAATGCGATTGAAGCGGAGCCGAACAACAAACAGACGTCGGCGACGCCCGCGATGGTTCCCTGCAATCTGCACGGGGCGATCGACGGCCCGGGTGATGAAGACTGGTTCGTGATGGATCTCCGCAAAGGAGACCGCTTCGTGTTTCGGACTGAGACAAGAACTATCGGCTCGCCCGCCGATCTGGAGTTGGTGCTGTTCGGTCCGGACAAGAAGGAGCTTCAACGTTCGGACGATTCGAGCTTCGACGATGCCAAGTTCGCGCTGACTGCACCTGCTGACGGCAAGTACCACTTGCAGGTCAGCGAAGTTGTGAGAAAAGGAGGGCCGGCCTATGCCTACCGCGTGGAAGTGCAGCGACGACATCCGGCGCTTCAGTTGACATCGCAGATTGGGCGGTTGGCAATTCCGCGCGGAACCCGACAGCTGTTACCCTTAACATTGTCCCGCACCGACTTCGGCGGGCCGGTCACCTTGTCGCTGGTGGGGGCTCCGGAAGGGATGACGTTGCGAGAAACATCGATTCCGGCCGGTGAGAATGCGATTACAAATGCCCTTGTCGTTGATCTGGCCACTCCGGCCGGAGTTTACACCGTTCAGGTCAAAGCTTCGGGAACGGCAGGCGATTCAACCGTTGAATCGATGGCGCGGACATTGCCTTTGATCGACCGTAATCCCACCGGACGCGGACCGCACGGCGAAGCGTTTGAGCTGCGGGAAGACCAGCGGCGGTTGCCGCCATCTTTGCTCGACCGGATTGCCGTCGTCGTGCTGCCGGAATCTCCTTACGATTTCGAAGTCATGCCAAAACTGGTGACGCTGCCGCGCTACGTGCACGTGACTCTTCAAATTCAAACGCAACTACGCCAGCACTTCGAGGGACCCGTTTCGTTCGTGCTTCGCGGGGGAATGCTGCAACCGAACCGGCTGCAAGCGCCAACAGTGACCACCGAGATTTCAACGGCAACCAGTGATCGAACCTCGCTGAGTGCCAAACTGATTTCCGGCGTCAACACGCCGTTGACCCGGCATCGCGTGACCGTCACCGGCACGGCGATTCACAACGGGCGTACGATTCACCTGACCCGCACCTTTGAATTGGAAACGAAGATCGCGTTCGGCCCTACCACGGAGACACCTCAGATCACGCTTGCTCCCGGAGAATCGGCGATGTTGAAGATCGCCGCCAATCGAATTTCCCCCTTCAACGGTTCGCTGACAATCTCGCCCGTCGCGCCGGATGGTCTCATCCTGCCGAATAACATAGAGTTCGCCCAGGCGCAAACGCATGCGAGGGTCGAGTTGAAAGTTACAGCGGATTTCAAACCGGGTAAGTACACCGTCATGCTTCCAGCTTCTGCGCGAATCGGCAAGTTTTCTGAGCGGAATGATGGCGGAAAGTTGGAAGTGATTGTGAAAGAGAAGGAATAGAGGCGAGCGGTCGGTGTCAACCGGCTGGTGATTTGCCATTAACGCACGAGAAAGACCAGGGCCATTACTGGCCTGCTCGCTGGGGAAGTCGTTTTCGTCCATTGTTATCAATTGTGAAAGTTGTATCAGAATGAGAAAACTTTCTATTGCGTTTCTGGTGTGTCTCTCTGTTTCGTCTGTTGCCTCAGCCGGATCGAAGACGTTGGTGGCCGCACCGCAATCGTTGTCCGTCTTGCCGGCACTCATCGAATTGGAGTCATCGCGTTCCCAGCAGCATTTGCTTGTATCCGGGAAGTTTTCCGATCAAACCCAGACAGATCTTATCACGGAAGCTTCCTACGAAAGTCGCGATCCCCAGGTTGCGACCGTCTCGAAAACCGGTCTCGTCATTCCGCACGGCAATGGCACCACCGAAATTATTGCGAAATACCGTAACCTCGAAGCGCGGACCCAGGTCAGTGTGAGTCGGTTCGACGAACACCTGCCGATCGATTTTCGCACCGCAGTCGTCGGCGCGCTCAGCCGGGGCGGCTGCAACCAGGGGGCATGTCACGGCTCACCGAACGGCAAGAACGGATTTCGGTTAAGCCTGCGCGGTTTCGATCCCGATGTCGATTACCGTTTTCTGACACGCGACGTTTTCAACCGTCGCGTGAACCGAAACGCTCCGGAATCGAGCCTGCTGCTATTGAAAGCCTCAGGCCGGGTCGCCCATCAGGGGGGCTCGCGTTTTCACGAAAACGATCCGGCATACCAAACTCTCGTTCAATGGGTAACCGAGGGATGCCGGGATTCAGCAGAACGCCGAAAGCTCGATCGATTGGAAGTACTTCCCAGCCGGCGCATTATGAACATTGCACGCCGCACGCAATCGATTATCGTTCGCGCGCACTACGAAGACGGAAGCACCCAAGACGTCACCGATCTAGCCGTGTTCAGCACGGCCGAAGGTGAATCCGTCCGTGTTAGCCGCACAGGAATTGTTGAGTTTGACCAGACGGCGGAAGCTGCAATTCTCGTACGGTTTCTCGACAAGATCAGCACGGTCCGCCTGACTTACATTCAAACAGATCCACAGTTTGCCTCGGAAGACATACCAATACGCAACTTCGTCGATCAGCATGTCTTCACAAAGCAACGGCAACTTCAGTTACGGCCGGCCGACATTGCAGGAGACGCGGTGTTTCTACGGCGGGTTTATCTCGATTTGATCGGGGCGATTCCCACACCGGACGAAGCACGTAAGTTCCTCGATTCCAACGACCCAATGAAACGACAAAAACTCATCGATCGACTGTTGGAACGCGACGAATACGCGCAATTCTGGGCGATGAAATGGGCCGACGTAATGCGGGGGAACCGCGAATCAATCTCAGAGCGAGGCGTCCACAATCTCCACCGCTATCTGGTGACCATTTTTGCAAGAGATAAACCGTTTGATGGTGTGGCCCGTGAGATTATTACCAGTCTAGGAAACACAATTCACGAACCGGCGGCTCACTTTTATCGTGTTTCGCGCACGCCCAACGACGCCGCCGAGTCGTTCTCGCAACTGTTTTTGGGAGTTCGTATTCAGTGCGCGAAGTGCCATAATCATCCATACGAGTCGATCACACAGCAGGATTATTACGGGTTGGCCGCCTATTTCTCCCGCGTGAAATTGAAAGGCAAGCGGTTCGGTCTGGACGACGAAACCGTTTATCTCGCGCGGACCGGCGAAGTGCAATTCCCCGATACCGAGATCGACGTTGCGCCAGCGGCATTTGGCAAATTGGCAGGCGAGTTGAAACCGGGAGAAGATCGACGAACGCGGCTGGCCGATTGGCTGACCGATCCACAAAACAAATTCTTCGCCCGTTCGGTGACCAACCGCATCTGGTACCACCTGATGGGGCAGGGGATTGTCGATCCGATCGACGATTTTCGGGATTCCAACCTGCCCTCCAACGCGGCTCTGCTCGATGCGCTGGCCGAGGAATTCATCAAACACGGGTATCGTTTCAAACCGGTGATGCGTTCGATTCTGAATTCGCGAACCTACCAGTTGAGTGCCGAGTTTCGCGGCAAGCAGTCTTCATTGTCTGCCAAGCCCGACCGCTATTTCACGCGGGCAATCGTGCGGATGTTGGAGGCAGAGCAAATCATCGATGCCATCTCTTCAGCGACCGGCGTGCCGGAACGGTTCCCTAATTACCCGCTGGGAACCCGGGCGGTGGCGCTGGCCGAAGGTGCCGTCAATCACAAGTTTCTGCAAGCGTTCACAAAACCGATTCGTGACGTCGGTTGCGAATGCGCCCGCGAAACCGATCCCACGCTCAATCAGGTCGTCCATTTGTTGAACAACCCGGAGCTTCTCAACAAAATCGAGTCGCCGCAAAGCCGGCTTGGCCGCTGGTTGGAAAACGACAAGACAAATGCGGAGATTGTCGAACTGCTGTACCTGGCGACTCTCAGCCGACGGGCGACAGCGGCCGAACAAAAACTGGCCGCCGACTATCTGCAGACGGCAAATGACCGATCAACCGGTTTCCGAGATTTGCAGCACGCCTTGTTGATGTCCAACGAATTCCTGCTGCGTCATTGATTTCACGGTGTGGCCAAGTGTGATGCGCCATCGGATGTGAAACAGAAAACCGCCTCTCTTATGTTTTCAGTCGAGTGAATGTTTGCCATGCCTGATGCGAATGTCTTTCATGCCCCACACTCCAGGCGGGAGATGTTTCGGTTGGGATTGGGCGGCTTTTCGGCGATGTCTCTCTCGCAGTTGCTCGAGAGACGTGCCGCAGCTGCCGAGTCGTCTCGTGAGCGAAAGAAGACGGCGCTGATTCTGGTCTGGCTGCCGGGAGGGCATAGCCATCTGGAAACCTACGATCCAAAGCCGTTGGCTACCAGCGACTATCGGGGGCCGTACTCTTCCATCGAAACCGCCGCCCCCGGAATGCGGCTAAGCGAACTGCTGCCGCACCACGCCCGCGTCGCCGATAGATTCACGGTGTTACGCTCCATCGTGCATACCGGATTCTGCCATCAACAGGGAACGCACCAACTGCTAACCGGATTTGCCGAACGAGTACTCAGACGCAAGCCGTTGTACCCAGACCTCTTTTCGGTCGCGCATCGGCTGCGATACGACAAGTCGCGTCAACTACCGAACTACGTGGGCGTCGCACCGGTGAACTACGCCGGGCCGTCTTACCTGGGCAATGCCTACGAAGTGTTCGCGGTGACCGGCGACCCGAACCAGGAATCGTTTTCCGTTCCGAATATCGGATCGGTTACGGATGCGGCGGCGACAAAGCTCCGCCGACGAATCGACTTGCGGCAGCAGTTAGACCATCTGAAACAGAAGGCCGATTTCCTCGGCAAGATGGATGCGCTGGACGCGTTCGAGCAGCAGGCATTTAACGTCCTGACGAGCATACAGGCGACAAAGGCATTCGACATCCGGCAGGAAGATGCAGCCACCCGCGAACGTTATGGTCGAAATCGTTGGGGGCAGCAATTGCTGTTAGCGCGTCGGCTGGTCGAGTCGGGAGTCGGCCCAGTTCAGCGGTGCGTTGTGTGGCGGCGTTGGCAATTGGGACGATCACGCCGTAAATGCCAACTGCTTTGAAGCGATTAAATACCGGTTGCAGTTTATGGACAAGGCCGTCGCGGCACTCATCGAAGACATTTACGATCGCGGATTGGACCAGGATGTCATGGTCGTTGTGACGGGAGAATTTGGCCGCACCCCCAAAATTAACTCGAAGAAGAGTACGGGGAAACGCATCGGCAGTGCTCCGGCGGGAACGATGCAACCCGGCCGCGACCACTGGCCGCGCGCCACCTCGATTCTGTTCGCAGGTGGTCGGGTCGAGACGGGTCAAGTTGTCGGTCAGACTGATGTGCGGGGTGAGGATGCGATCGAGCGAATCGTCGGCCGCGGCGATTTCGTGGCAACGCTTTACAAGCATTTGGGCGTCGATTTTGAAAACGCCTCATTCCCCGACCACTCAGGCCGCCCCGTTCCGGTGATGCTCAGCGATGGGAAGCCAATTCGTGAATTGAGCCGCGCGTAGGTGGTCTGGCGTTTGATCCCACGGGCCGCGGCCCGTGGGCTTTGAGAATCAACAAGGATGATCTGAGACTTTGTGCTGTTTCAGTCGCTGCCTTCGAGGGCCACCCACGAACGGTTTTGGTAGCTGCAGCGGCAACCGGCGGATGCGTCGGGTACGAGGACCAGACCGCCGACCGGGAGTGCGTTGATCCAGCAACCGGGGCGGATGCCGCCGAAGTTCTCGGTGCCGGCCTTGCGGGTGAAATCGTAATAGCCGAGCGTTCCCGAACGGAACATCAGCAGGTTTCGCGATCCCGAGAGTTGGCCGCAGCCGTAAGACTTGGGAACGCTCATCAGTTTGGTTTCGCCGGTTGCCAGGTCGAGCGCCGACGGATGCGCGACGATTGTGCCTTCGTTAATCAACGGCCGCGTGCGGTAGTTGACCTTCTTCTCCCACAGGCGGTATCCCTCGCTGGCGTTGTGCGCGGCAATGCGACCGCCCACTTCCGACGGCAAACGGAAAGACGTTGGCTGATAGAACATCAACAGAATGTCAAATTGCTTGCTGAACGCCAACGTGGTTCCAAAGACATCCTTGTCCGACTTCCAAACGCGTTTCCCGGACCTCGCGTTCAGCGCGATGAGTTCGCCGGTGGGATGGCCGACAGCCGGTGTTTTCGGTGGATCACCGCGGCGTGCTGCGGCGCGCGAAAGTAAATCGTCGGTGGCGAGGCTTCGGTCAATCAGATGAACTCGACCGGCACCGATGGCGATTGAATTGTGTCGGATGGACTTGACGGCGTCGAATTTCCACAATTGCTTGCCGGTTTCGACATCGAAGGCGAACAAAGAGGTCGATTCTGAAAATTGCCGCTTCATCTGACCGTCGGCGCGGATGTAAGCGTGTTTGACGATGTGTGATTCGTTGGCCATCGACCCGAAAAGCACGCCATCTTCACAGGCAAGAAATCCCCAGGTGGAGGGTTTGCCGCTAGCGTGCTTTGGCGCGTCGAACGTTCCCTGCACTTTGCCGGTGACCGTGTCGATGCGAAAACAGCGGGACCCGTTTCGCAGGAAGAGGCTGTTGTCCGCGATGCAGATGTTGCTGCCCGTAACTGCCGTGCCGGCCAGATGGTCGGCGTTGTACGCATCGAGAATGCCCTTCTGCTCGAACCGCCACAGCGGGCGACCGTTGTAGGCATCGACCGCGATCAACTCGTTTACACCTTCGGCAAACAACCGGCCTTGATGAAACAACGGCGACGGTCCCCGCCCGTGCCGTTGGGGCAAATCGAGGTCGATGTCGCGATACCAGATGGCTGTCAGCGGCCCCTTGATCGAATCGGTGGTGCAGAGCGTGTTGGCGGGATTGGAATACTGATGCGTCCACTCGCCCGCATCTTTCAGCGCTCCGCGTGTCTCGACCGTCATCGCATCGGGCCGACCGAAGCAGGCAACTCCACCGAACGGCCGCTGCAGTCGCGTCGTCTTTTTCGATTCTACGATTCGTGGACCATCGCCAACCGAACGAGCGGACACCATGAGATTGGCGAAGTATTTCGGGAAGTGTGAGTCGGCGGGATCGCCGTGGTGAACGGTTACGCGGACGCCATACAGTCCAGCGGCATCGAGCTTCCGTCGCGCCGCCTCGACGTTCTTCGCATCCGCGTCGATCGCGACGACGAACAAATCGGATTGCTTAACCAACTCGTATGCCAAAGCCCCGTCGCCGCAGCCAAGATCGACGCAATAGCCTGCGGAGATTTTCGACTTGGCGATGATTTC
>Ga0209089_10000267_pt1 | contig 49442 bp, 48 predicted proteins | sample ArcticOcean_MG_C_FD_187431 | JGI IMG/M metagenome (GOLD analysis project Ga0209089, IMG submission 187431) | Marine microbial communities from western Arctic Ocean - ArcticOcean_MG_CB2_150 (SPAdes) (version 2) | ecosystem: Environmental > Aquatic > Marine > Oceanic | place: Arctic Ocean: Canada...
GGTGGTGTTCTCTTTAGAAGACCAAATCCCTACATCCCTTTAGAGTATACTCTGTCCATTCCTGCAGGGGACTACATAGGTACTTATAAGATTGGAATGTTTGAGAACCACATTTTCTGAAAAAAAGTATGATTTAGGGATACCGAAATCAAAAAAAGACTTTGAGTATCCCTCTCACCAAGACTTTAGATAGACAACCACCTTGTCTCGAATACCAGTATCGACTGTGAACTTCCTGATCTCTGCACCGTAAACAAGGACACACACGGTGAGGATGATACCCAAAAGAAACTTACTCATATACGACCTCCGAATTGATCAGGGTTTTGTCAACGAACCTGAGATCGAAATTGGAGATCGTCATTTCACACTCTTTGGATAATCGTTCATCACGGATACGTTTTTTCTTAACGATGGAATGAACGTGAGGACTACGGAATGTCTTACCTCTGACGGTGGGGTAATCGTTCTCGTTTAACCAACCTGCAATCTGGTCAAATGTCCGACCTTTATTTCGTAATTGGTGAATTGTATGATGGAGTTCAGTTTGATATTTGGAGTAGGGTGGAATCCACAAATTGGGAGAACGAAGATTCACATCAAAAGTCAAATAAGTCAGTATGTTGGGAAAGTACCCCCCAACGAAATCATTCAATGACCGTAGAGTAGTTCGGAAGAGTGATTATTTTTCTGACGATTACTCGCAATATCTGTGTTTTTTGGTCTATTTTGGGACAAATAACCTAGATTTTGATCGAAATTCCCATGTTTGGTCAGAATCCCAACAAGAGATTCATGACCAAAATAAATCTCTGCATGATGAGGGTACGGGAAATAAAAGTTGAGAAAGAAAATAAAGACAGTTCTTTTCAGACTAAAGAGGAGTAGATAATGGGAATATGTGGAATATTGGGACGAATTGCTAGTGCATCTTTTTTGGTATTATTGGTCTATACAATCATTCTCTCTTTCTTGTTCTCATCTGTTGTGTTTGCTGGTAGTTGCGCTGTAAATCAACATGGAAGAGTTGTGTGTGCCGATACTCCAGGAGGTGGCTGCGCTGTAAATCAACATGGAAGAGTTGTGTGTGGTGTTGGTGATTGCGCTGTAAATCAACATGGAAGAGTTGTGTGTGCTGATACTCCAGGAGGTGGTTGCGCTGTAAATCAACATGGAAGAGTTGTGTGTGGTGTTGGTGGTTGCGCTGTAAATCAACATGGAAGAGTTGTGTGCTCAAGTACTCCGGGAGGTGGTTGCGCTGTAAATCAACATGGAAGAGTTGTGTGTAATTGATCAGTGGTAAAATATAATTATGAAAAAATATTTTTTAACTAGAATTATTTAAATAATAGGAGAGATTGTGTAAATTTGCATAAATAAACAAATAAGATCTCAGAACGGTGGGGGTAAAAAAGACTTAAATCAGGGTAAAAAAGAGGGGTTCAATTATAATCACTCTTCCGAAACACTCCGTGACAGTCGAGTAACGTATTGATATATATATGGATTTTTTAACCCACATAGAATAATTTTTAGGAGGTTATGGGGTACTCTACTCAACACCCTTTGTATTTCTTACGGACGCATTCACGTGCAAGTTGAATTAGATTTTATTAGAAATCTCTATCAAGTTCTGGTCAGGGTCTCGCACATAGATGGACATTATGGGTCCAGTTGCTCCAGTTTTCTGAATGGGTCCACCTTCAATCACAACATTGTTTTTGGAGAGTATATTCTGCCACTCTTCTATTGTTGTAGAACTCAAGAAGCAAATATCCACTGCCCCAGAGACAGGGTTGTTTGCGTGTGGTTGATAGGGTAACTTTGCGTGGTGTAGATTTATTTTCTGGTTACCAAACTTCAGAGACTTTCTTGCTTCTCCTCCATCAGAGGGAGTGAAGTCTTCTAAAGTCATCCCTAAAACATCGCAGTAGAAGGAAATGGTTTTGTCCATATCACTTGCTGTCAGAACGATGTGGTCTATTGAAGTTAGCATACCTGGTATTTCCTATGGACTGATTCACCTAGAATAATTACACAATCACCACTTATATAAGCAGCAAGTCCCTTTTTGAAATCAGCACTCCACACAACATTAGAGGAGAGACAGAACAGGTTAGTTAGGATTGTGAGGGTTAGTTTTCTCATTCTGTAACATTAACAGAAATTGTTTGGAATGTAATACCTGCGATAAAACTCCCTGAGATAGTAGAAACTATGGATGATAGGATAGTACGTATTTTTATGACCTATCTGACCCTCCCAGTACGTGATGCTTATTCGTTTCCATCACTGACAGTTAGAGTGCTAACTTCACCGTCATAAACTTCGGAGACTATCTTGTTGGGATTGCAGCATACGACACAGTCATATATCTCAGAATTATGACCACTAAATGTTTGGGCAATTCCTAGATCAACTTCAAATGATTCAAAACAAAAGTGGCACGTTATTGTTTGTTCGTTGCTGTCTATGACTCAACACCCCTTGTAATTTTTCTTCACACATTCCTGGGCAAGTTCTTTTGCTTTTTCAAGTTGGGATGGGGTCATTTCCTGCGCAACTTTGTCTCTGTATTTAGATGCGTCCTTATCCCCAGATGATGCGGCAATGTTCCACCACATATGAGCATAGACATAATCTTTCAGCACTCCTAGACCAGTAGTATACATCACACCCAGATTATGCTGGGCACGGGCATTTCCCTGCTCAGCAGCAAGTCTGTACCACTTCACCGCAGTCTTATAATCATGTGAAACTCCTTGTCCTTTGCGGTACATCTGACCCAGATTGTACTGGGAATTAGCATCTCCCTGTTCAACAGCAAGTCTGTACCACTTCACCGCAGTCTCATAGTCCTGTGGAACTCCTTGTCCTTTGTGGTACATCAAACCCAGATTGTACTGGGCATTGGCATTCCCCTGTTCGGCAGCAAGTCTGTACCATTTCACTGCAGTCTCATCGTTCTGGGGAACACCGAGTCCTTTTTGGTACATCACACCCAGATTGTGTTGGGATTTGGCATTCCCGTGTTCAACAGCAAGTCTGAACCACTTCACCGCAGTCTCATCGTTCTGGGGAACACCTTTGCCCTCTTTGTACATCGTACCCAGATTGACCTGGGCACGGGCATCTCCCTGTTCAACAGCAAGTCTGTACCATTTCACCGCAGTCTCATCGTTCTGGGGAACACCTTTTCCTTCGTTGTACATCATACCCAGATTGTACTGGGCAGAGGCAAGTCCCTGTTCAGCAGCAAGTCTGTACCACTTCACTGCAGTCTTATAGTCTTGGGGAACACCTTGTCCTTTTTGGTACATCACACCCAGATTGTGCTTGGCAAAGGCAAGTCCCTGTTCAACAGCAAGTCTGTACCACTTCAACGTAGTCTTATAATCCTGTGAAACTCCTTGTCCTTTGCGGTACATCTGACCCAGATTGAACTGGGCATCGGCATTCCCGTGTTCAACAGCAAGTCTGAACCACTTCACCGCAGTCTCATAGTTCTGGGGAACACCTTTGCCCTCTTTGTACATCGCACCCAGATTGACCTGGGCATCGGCATCCCCCTGTTCGGCAAGAGGTTTCCATTCACGCAGAGCAGTTGCGTAGTCACCTCTTTTGGTAGCAACAAGACCCTTTTGGAAATCAGCACTCAAAACTTACCTCCCCGACACTTCCCAGAAGCACAGCAAGGTTCAGCAAAACTGGCAGCAGTCGTTTCATTCCGTGATTATTGCATAAAGTGGGGAAGAATTGAAGTTAGGTTTGGTTGACGAGTGTCTTATCTACAAAATACAGATCGAACTTAGACAGTTGTGAAGTTGCTTCCTTCTCTACTCGAAGAATTCTAATCCTGTATTTTTTTAATATGGAATGCACATGCCCACTTCTGAAGACTTTCCCTGTTGAGGTTTTATGCCCTTGCTCATTCATCCAATTCGCAATTTCAGTGAAATTCAGACCTTTGTCCTGAAGGTCAGATAAAGTGTTATATAGGAACTGCTGATAGGGAGAGTAGGGTTGGTGATAAAGATGTGCTGAACGCAGTGTAAGTGTGAAAGTTAAGTATACTTCTATATTTGAAGAGTACCCCCGAACGAAATCATTCTGTGACCGTAGAATAAGTGTGAAGAAAAACTACGGATGTTAACTACTATTGACCATATAGTTTTGACTGCAAGTGATATGGATAAAACCATATCGTTCTATTGCGATATATTAGGAATGAAATTAGAAAACTTTACTCCATCTGGTGGAGGCAAATCACGAAGGTCCTTAAAATTTGGTAACCAGAAGATCAATCTTCATTGCGTAGGATCACCCTACAAACCACACGCAAAAAACCCCGTGTCAGGAGCAGTTGATATCTGCTTTTTGAGTTCCACTCCAATAGACGAGTGGCAAGAAATATTCTCAGAAAACAATATAGAGATTGAAGATGGCCCCGTTCAGAAGACGGGAGCAACCGGTCCCATCATGTCTCTTTATGTGAGAGACCCTGATCTAAATTTGATAGAGATTTCCAACAAAATTTAATTCAAACCTACTCCCCAGCTGAACTACTTCACCGTCGTCGAATAGAATTAACTAGGGGACGTTGTTTAGGCCTTACCCGTACCTTGGAACCAATTTTGACCCATTTTATTCACCATGTTTCCGTGAAATTGGTTAGTCCTGTAAAACCATCGTAGATTCGATGCTGCAAAAACTTTAGCGGTCAGGCAGATGATTGTAGGTCGTGGGTTCAATACTAGATCCTACTACGTGTAAAATCATCATACCCTAACTTTAAAGGAGGTATTATAGACGTTTGACAAGTTCGCAAACCGTCTTATATAGATTTTAAAAGAAGGACGGAAGATTTTCAAAACATTCCCCAGCTTCGCCAAACCTTTAGCGTTGTGTAACTTCTAAACTTTGAGCTGAAATTTAACTAATCAACACCAAAAATATTCGTAGTAAATTTACTCCGGCTAAGTAGTTTTAGGTGGTTGACATTAATGTATTTAAGAAATTGGCAACAGAAGATCATTGATGATTTTCCATCTATAATTAGCAAGTACCGCCGATTTATACTGAAAGCCCCCACAGGTGCAGGAAAGACTATCCTTGCGAGCGAAATAGTCGAACAATTTTACAAAGGTAAAAAGATTGTCGTTCTCTGCCATAGGTTGGTGTTATTAGAACAGCTTGAAAAAGCTCTTGGGAAAAAACATAACGTCCGTAAATTATTGGTCTCTGACACGGGAACCGCCTTCCAAAACTATGATATTTTGCTTTCTACACACATGCGGGCAAGAGATGTGTTAGTGGACGCAGTACCCAAGGCTGATTTAATCATTGTGGATGAGGCTCACCGCGTGTCACCCAATGGTAGGGGCTATAAACGGATCATTGATGATTTTAACCAATTTGGTAAAGAAGATGCGCGTTTTATGGGCCTGACAGCCTCCCCTGAGCGCAGGACCGGCGATCAACGTGACCAACTCAATCTTGCATTTGATGCGATTATAGATTGTGCAAATATCGAAAACTTGATCGAGGAGGGTATATTGGTGCGTCCTATATATCGCCCTCATTTTGTTCACGATTTAGATTTAAGCTCCTTGGATATTAGTTCAGGTGACTTTCCGGTCGCAAAATTGTCTCCTGCGATCGTAAAGTCATCCATGATAGACTATGCACTCGTATGCTACGCTGAAGAGCGTGAGAAGGTACTTCCGAGACCTATCTCCGCCTGGTTCTGCCCCGATATCAGCGTAGCAGAAGCGACCTTGAAGCGAATTCGGTTATTGGATATTGAGGCAACCATCGTTACCGCCAAGACGCCTATTAATGAGCGGATGAAACTGCTAGCACTTCATGAGAGTGGTAAAATTGAAGCGATGGTATCAGTGGGGGTGCTCGCGGAAGGTTGGGATAATCCTCAATGCAACATCATCGTTCACCTTCGCCCAACATTGTCCAAGGTACTTTGGGGACAATCGGTAGGTCGTGGATTACGTTCGGCGCCGGGTAAGGAAAAGTGCATCGTTATCGATGTCAGTTCCAATTGGAGCACATTCGGTCCTGTGGAGAAACTACAATGGAGCCTTTGGAGCCACCGACGGTCCTATATCCAGTTTATGAACCGGTTTAATTGGATCGGCCAGCAGCAGGACGGTGAGGATAAAGGTGACATCTATCTGCTCTGCGAAAATCAAACAAAGAATAAAATGCGCTGCTCACATATGTATAAGAAAATTGAAAATACGGATGATACCTGCCCTATCTGCGGCTCTTATGCTGCGATCAACATTTATAAGAAGCAGAAGCTCGATAGCTCTTTAAATGAACTCGAATTACACCGGCTATTTTTTGGTAGGGTACAAAAGGTTTTTGACGAAATGAACTTATCCATTTGGATTAGTTTAGGCGGAACGGCTTGGAAATCGGCAAATGACAAAGAGAAAATATTTTTAGCATTCTGTAAATCTTTCGTGGAAGTTTCGGCGGAACCCACACAATCTGAGTCGGATTATTGGGATATAGCCTTGATGGCAGAGGCCCGCGTTCGTGCATTTTTGGTGGACAATAATATCCAGCTCATCAAACAGGATGATTTTAAACTTTCTTTGATTGCTGACGGTATGTTTGCCGGTAAGGAGATACGTAGCATGCAAGCCCATTATGGTATTTCACTCTGCGGTCAGATCTTCCAGACGCAAACGTTGGAAGAATGTGAACGAAAGTACCAGAAAGCTATTAAAATCACAGAAAGGCTCGCAGTAATGGGTTGCTCTATACAGGATAACTTGCCCTATTTTAATGCCGGCAAGCATTTGGCTGAGCAAGAGCACTTGCCAAATTAGGGCACCAGCCTTTTCAAGGTCTCTAGCACAGACACTAGACCATTTAGGTATGAGTATGGCTTTACGGTTTTTAACACAAAGTTTTTCAAATAAAACACTTTCGTCATTATGAGATCTAGCAGGTCGTGGGACATTTCGTGTAACATTTGATGATTGATACCTGGATTAAGAGGGGAGTGGTATGTCGACAGTTTCTTTTAAGAATAGCGCATTTGAGGTTAGAGAGGATCTCGTTGATGCCCATAAAGGTGCTTGGGAATGTATTTCAACAGCGGGCACCTGGCTAACAGGTGAACGGCGTGTCGCAGTCGCGGCGGAAACACGAAAGGCTCGTGAGAGAGTTTCATGTGCGGAAGCGAGGGAAGCACTCTCACCAGGTTCTGTCAAAATCTCTAATACAACGTTGGGCGTATTAACTGACGCGGAGGTTGAGGTAATACATCGTGTCGTCTGTGATCCAGGAAGGCTTAGCGAGCCTTGGGCTCAATCGATAATTGGTATGGGTTTAAGTGAAGGTGAATATGTCGAAATTATAGGTCTCATCTCCATGGTTATGATTTTGGATACGTGTACCTTGGGTCTTGGCCTTTATGATTTGGATTTACCTGAGCCCAAAATTGGAGTGCCGACACAGTATGTTCCTCCAGGTGTAAAAAAGAATGCAGCTTGGTTACCGACCATCGAACCTGGAGATGCGGTTGAGGAAGATGGGCCGATGTATCCAAGTCCAAAAGCCGGCTACATTTTGCGTGGGTTATCTGCTGTACCCCAGACCTTGCGTGATTATTGGGCAATGGCTAACATTCACTATACACCGGGCCAATTTGTATACCAATTCAACCGCTCCATTCGAGCTATAACAAGGCCCCAGATGGAATTAATTGCGGCAAGAGTGTCAGCACTCCATCAATGTGCTTATTGAACTACAGCGCACAGCTACATGCTCCGTGAGAGCAGCCAAATTGCCGGATATAAGGTTCAACTTAGTGACGTAACTTCAGGTTTAAGTGATGAAACTCATATCCCTCAAGGTGATCTTCTAGTAGCATTATCCGAAGCAATAGTTGCAAGAGATAAAGACGCAATTGCAGATGCCCGTGGCATACTTTTTCAGGCTCTAGGAAATGATGCTGTGGTTGATGCCGTGGCGGTGGCCTCTGCATTCCATGGTTTTGTCAGAATCGCTGATGCAATTGGTATTCCTTATGCGACGGCAGCACAAGGTGGAGATGCGGCGGATGTCAGAGAGGAGGCTGGCATAAACGAATTTTATAGGATTACATCTTCAAAATGAAAATTTAGGTGTCTATGCCGTTTGTCAGGCAGCAACGTGTAGAAGGCTGTTGTTAACCTGGTAACTATTTTATCGGTTGATTTAGACTTCTTGGTATCCCTATTTAGGGCATATTTAAAAAAGTTTTGTTTGTATATTGTTTATAATTTCGGTTTGTCTAATATAATTACTCGGCGAGGTCCTATTATTAATTTTATTCTGGTTTGGTACAAAGCATTCACTAGTAAATTTAAGTGTTAATTGAAGAGAATTTTTTATAATTTTTATAACGGATCATAATATTTAGTCGGTTCCGAGAAATGCACCAAAAGTATTTGAAAAACTTGCTGCTAATCTTTGTTTGTTTGGTCACGATCAATATTCAAGGATCTGCTGTGGCATCTGAAGTATCAGCTAGGGTTGTTGGGGTGGAGGGTGTTGTTTCCGTTATACGTGAAGGGAATACAACACCTGTTACCCGTGGCGAAAGCTTGTATAAATCTGACCGAATTACCACTGAAGAGAATGCTTCTATTGAATTAAAGCTTTTAGATGGTTCGTTGGTAAATTTAGGCGAATTGGCTGACATGACGATTACGGATTTAGTTTATGATCCAATCAAAAAAGATGGATTTACTGATTTGAAAATTGCGACTGGAGCTTTCCGACTAATAAGTGGTTCGATTGCAAAACTGGGCCCAGATTTGATGAAATTGGATACCCCAGTGGCTACCATTGGGATTAGGGGAACGAGTTTAGTTGGTAAAGCGAGTGAAGTCGGTAAAGAAAACCATATTATTCTAGTAGCTGATCCAAATGGGACAGTTGGCGAGGTAGTGGTTGAAAATAGTGCCGGAGTAGTAACGTTATCAAAAAAAGGGGAGGGGGTTACACTCAGCAACCCTACGGAAAATCCTAATGAAACAAAAAAGATATTTAAAACGGAGTTTATTGACGACCTTGCCAAGCAAGTGCCGGAAATAAAGTATGAGAACCTCCAAGACAGGCAGTTTAATTCATTATTTTGGTTTAATGACTAGTTTTCACAATATCTCCAGGCAAAGTCACAGCGTCAAATAAAATCGCGAATGATTTTTGCCCAATTTCTGTACTGCTAAATATAGGACATAAGCAGTTATTATTATATAAAACGTTGCTGTCCATTCCGCGGAAGTTTTAATTTCTCACGAACAACGTTTTAAAATCTCAGATTTAGCCATTAGGAAACAGACGAGTAATATCATGTCCAAATACGATTACGATATGATTACAATCGGTGCTGGTTCGGGGGGGGTGCGGGCCGCCCGTCTAGCTGGTGGTTACGGGGCTCGTTCGGCAATTGTCGAGGCCGAACGAGTAGGGGGTACTTGTGTGCTGAGAGGCTGTATTCCGAAGAAACTCCTAATTTATGGGGCTCACTACGCTGATCATTTTGAAGATGCTAAGAACTATGGCTGGATTTTGGATCCTCAACATGATTGGCCCACGCTCGTGGACAACAAGAATACTGAGCTTGATAGGTTAAGCGGTATCTACACAAAAATTCTCAGCAATAATGATGTCGACGCACACGAAGGGCGAGGCGTACTAGCGGATGAGCATACGGTTGAGGTAGGTGAAAATACTATTACCTCTGAACATATACTGATAGCTGTGGGAGGCTGGCCTTCAATGCCAGATATTCCAGGTATAGAACATGCCATTAGTTCCAACGAAGCTTTGGAACTTCCCTCTTTACCTAAACGAATGGTTATTGTGGGAGGTGGATATATAGCTGTCGAGTTTGCCGGGATTTTTGCTGGCCTCGGTGTAGAAGTGACCAATATTCTCCGCGCTGACACTGTTTTACGTGGCTTTGATGAAGATATCCGGCTTAGCCTTGATAAGGAAATGAATAATCGAGGTATTAACATCGTTTCGAATACGATGGTCCACAGCATAGCAGATGAAGGCGCCGAGTTTAACCTGCGCCTTGAAAATGGAGAATTATTAAAAACAGATCTTATTATGTATGCAACTGGCCGTTATCCCAACACTGCTAATCTGGGCTTGGAAAATATTGGCGTTCAATTAACGGAAAATGGTTCGATCAAAGTTGATGAATGGAATAGAACAACAGTCCCAAACATCTATGCAGTTGGAGATGTGACTGATCGCATTCAGTTGACACCAGTTGCTATACAAGAGGGAACCGCGGTTTCAGAAACCCTATTCAACAATAATCCCATTCATGTTGACTACGGAGATGTCCCTACGGCAGTATTTTCTAATCCACCAATAGGTACTGTTGGGCTAACAGAGGTCGAAGCTAGAGAAAAGTTTGATCGAGTAGATATCTATGACTCCCGCTTTAAGCCACTCTTACACACGCTATCAGGTCGGGATGAAAATACGTATATGAAGATGATTGTAGATGTGAATACAAATCGTGTGATTGGAGTCCATATGCTGGGGATGGATGCCCCGGAAATTATTCAGGGTATTGCTATAGCTATCAAAGCAGGCGCCACTAAGGCCCATTTTGATGGCACTACAGGTATTCACCCCTCTGCAGCAGAGGAGTTTGTTACCATGCGTAGCAGGCGAGAAACTCAAAGGTAATTTAGGTAAAGGTAATTTTATGCCCAATATAAAACTCTCCCTCGCGGCTTGTGATTATGATCACCTTCGTGACCTGTTTACTGGGCGAGTTAAAGTGGAGGGCGTCGACATCATCCCCATGGTTTTTGATGAACCCCATCATATATTTCACCGGGCATCTAATTTCACCGATTTTGATATTCATGAAATGTCTTTTGGGCGCTATATTTCATTGGTTTCCCAGAAAAAAAACGAAATGACCGCCTTACCGGTATTTCCGTCTCGTGTGGCGCGACAGTCAGCATTTTATGTCCGATCTGGATCAAGAATTAAGAATACATTGGACTTAGAGGGCAAACGCGTCGGTATTCCGGAATGGACACAGACAGCGACCATCTATGCTAGAGGTTGGCTGGCTGAGACAGAGGGTGTGGATTTGGGTAAAATCAAATGGTTCCAGACAGGTGTCGATCAACCTGGACGGTCCGAACCGAGCAATCCGGTTCTACCCCCGGGTATAAATGTTACTCCAGTACCTGATAAGTCGTTGAGCGAATTAATCTTAAGCGGCGATATTGATTGCGCGCTAACCGCTCTCCCCCCTAAACCTTTCCGGGAGGGTGATCGTCGTGTCAAAAGGCTTGTGCGCAATGCGAGGAGAGTAGAAGAAAATTATTACCGGGAAACTGGTATATTCCCCATCATGCACCTGATCTGTGTGAAGAACGAAGTGCTGGAGAAATATCCGTGGGTTGCCATGAACCTTTTTGAAGCCTTCGAGGACGCTAAAAACAACGCTATCGATCGGGCTCTTAAGGGATCGCATTCTATTTATCCCTTCCCTTGGGCAGCAGACTCCGCAGAGTTGGTGCGGGATATGTTTGAAGGCGACATGTGGCCATACGGCTTGGAGCCCAACAGACGGACCATTGAGGCTTTTCTTCGATTTGGATTTGAGCAAGGTGTTGCTCATTTAAATCTGAAACCCGAAGTCTTATTTGCTCCGCAAACTCTGAATATTGCAAAGACGTGAATTGGATCCGGGAACAATAGCAAGTGGTTTTCCCTGGAATAAACTGTTGATTGGGGGTATAGAACCAGCGGTTCAGTACCCGTTTGTTCTGATATGGGTTGATCTAAATCTTGGGACCTAAGGTAATGAGTTATGTCTAAAAATTGGACGCCCGATAGCTGGAGGGCGAAAACAATTTTGCAAGTGCCTGACTATCCTGATCAGATCAAGCTGGGGGAAGTGCAAGAAAGATTGGCCAGTTTTCCTCCATTGGTTTTTGCAGGGGAAGCCCAAAGGCTGAAAAATGCGTTGACGAAGGCAGCGAACGGTGACGCGTTTCTTTTGCAGGGGGGTGATTGCGCCGAAAGTTTTCGCGAATTTCATCCTAATAATATCCGGGACACCTTCCGGGTGATTTTACAAATGGCTGTGGTGCTGACGTTTGGTGCGGCTTGCCCAATTGTCAAAGTTGGTCGTCTCGCCGGCCAGTTTGCTAAGCCCCGTTCCGCTCCGACAGAGATCATCGAAGGGATAGAGTTACCAAGCTATAGGGGTGATATTGTTAATTCGATAGATTTTGACGAGGAAAGCCGACAGCCTGATCCAGAGCGAATGGTTCGCGCTTATAACCAGTCTGCTTCAACACTAAATTTACTCCGGGCTTTTGCCCAGGGAGGATTTGCTGATTTACACCAGGTTCATCAATGGAATATGGGGTTTGTTGCAGATAGTCCGCTGGGAGGACGTTACCAGGATTTGGCAAATCGTTTAGATGAGGCACTTGAGTTTATGGCGGCGTGTGGTTTGACATCAGAGTCCACGCCACAAATATCAGAAACGGATTTTTTTACTTCTCACGAGGCACTGTTACTACCATATGAGCAGGCCATGACCCGGGTCGATTCCTTGACTGGTGAGTGGTATGATACGTCTGCCCATCTTCTGTGGGTTGGAGATCGAACGCGCCAATTGGAAAATGCGCACCTGGAGTTTCTGCGAGGTATTGCTAACCCCGTTGCTGCAAAAGTAGGGCCAACGACGGAACCAGATATTTTAATTAGACTTATAGATATTCTTAACCCCAATAATGAACCAGGCCGCTTAACGCTAATTTCACGGATGGGTGCGGGGAAGGTTGAAAAACATTTGCCAGAGTTAGTACGTCGGGTGAAGGAGGAAGGTAGAATTGTTGTCTGGTCTTGTGATCCCATGCACGGGAATACGGTTAAAAGTAGTAATGGTTATAAAACACGGCCATTTGATAAAGTTCTTCAAGAAGTAGCTGAATTTTTTGCGGTTCATCGTGCGGAGGGTAGCTACCCTGGTGGTGTCCATATAGAACTTACAGGTCAAGATGTGACCGAGTGCGTCGGGGGTGCACAGGCAATCACGGAAGCTGATCTTTCTAGTCGTTACCATACTCACTGTGATCCCAGATTAAATGCTAAGCAGGCTCTTGAGTTAGCTTTTGCAATTGCTGATAACCTAAAGGCGGAAAGGAGCAGTAGCAGAATTAATGAGAGTGGGCTCAAGCAAGTTGTTGGAACCTAGAAGATGACCGGCACTACGCCATGAGCGAAAGAGAGACTGCTGCCACTTACGATACAAAAGACGTTTTAGTGTCTCCTAATGATGATACAAGCCGCGACTTTATCCGGGATATAGTTCACGAAGACGTAGCGTCTGGAAAGCATGAAAATATAGTCACCCGTTTTCCTCCGGAACCTAATGGGTATCTCCATATCGGTCACGCAAAATCTATCTGCTTAAACTTCGGTTTGGCTGGAGAGGTAGATGGGCGTTGTCACCTCCGCTTTGATGACACAAATCCTGTCAAAGAAGAGAAGGAGTATATTGAAGCCATTAAGAATGATGTGCGATGGTTAGGTTTCGACTGGGGAGAGTTTCAGTTCTTTACCTCGGATTATTTTGAACAACTCTATGGATGGGCTGAACACTTGACCATCGGGGGTAAAGCCTACGTAGATGAATTATCAGCAGATCAAATACGGGAGTTTCGCGGCACCTTGACGACACCGGGTAAAGATAGTCCTTATCGGGACCGACCGTCGGAGGAGAGTTTGGATTTGCTGCGACGCATGAAGGCGGGTGAATTTGACGAGGGATCAAAAGTGTTGCGGGTCAAAATTAATATGGCTTCAGGCAACATGAACATGAGAGACCCTATTATTTACCGTATCCTTCAGGCTTCTCATCCCCGGACCGGAGCAAGTTGGAAAATTTACCCTACTTATGATTTTGCACACGGGCAGTCAGACGCTATTGAGCATGTCACTCATTCCATCTGTACCTTGGAGTTTGAAGATCATCGACCACTATACGAATGGTTTGTTGATAATCTACCTTTACCCACTTCTCCCCGCCAGATTGAGTTTGCGCGGCTTAACCTCACACATACGATACTTTCCAAACGTCTGCTATCACATCTGGTAGAGGAAGGCTGTGTGAATGGGTGGGATGACCCTCGAATGCCGACGTTGTCCGGCCTTCGTAGGCGAGGTATTCCGCCATCTGCTATCATAGACTTCTGTGGGCGAATTGGGGTTAACAAATCAAATAGTACGGTTGAGATGGCTATGTTCGATGCCTGTATCCGTGAGCATCTCAATAAAAATGCATTACGGCGCATGGCAGTATTACATCCCTTGAAGGTTGTGATTGAAAATTATCCTGAAGGCCAGTCAGAGATGTTGGAGGCAATTAATAACCCTGAAGATGAAAATGCTGGCGTGAGGAATGTGCCATTCTCAAAGGAACTTTATATTGAATTTGACGACTTCAAGGAGGATCCTCCTAAAAAGTACTTTAGGCTCGCTCCCGGTCGCGAGGTTCGCCTGCGTTACGCCTATTTTATAACTTGTACTAAAGTTATAAAAAATGATTTGGGTGAGGTGACTGAACTCCGATGTGTTTACGATCCTGCGACTAAAGGCGGTAATGCGCCGGATGGCCGTAAAGTGAAATCAACGCTTCATTGGGTTTCTGCACAGCATGCAATTGAATCAGAAGTCAGGCTATATGAAAATTTGTTCTCTATTAGGGAGCCTAGTAAGGAAAGTAATATCTTGGAACACCTCAACCCTAATTCTTTGGAAATCATTGGGCATTGTAAAATAGAACCCGAATTGGCGGCATCAAAGTTAGGAGAGGTAGTTCAGTTTGAGCGTCTCGGTTATTTCTGTGTTGATAATGATACGTGTGACGCGCTGCCAGTTTTTAACCGGACTATACCACTTCGCGACACCTGGGCTAAGGTGCAAAATAAAGGATGAGATTTGTTTAATGGCCCTCAAATTTGAATGAAACGTACATGATTTGTGAGAAGAGTTGATACCAGGCTACCGAAGTTGATCAAGACTGAGACGGATATATAGGGGTTAAGCCATCTCAGGGAATAAGTTTCGCAATCCATTTTCTGAAGCGTCGCAGACACCGCGTTCGGTGATCAACCCGGTGATTAGCCGTCTTGGGGTGACATCAAAAGCGTAGTTGGCAACGTCGCTGCCTTCAGGCGTCAGTCTGACGTCGGTAACGGTGCCGTCAGTTGCACAGCCAGATACAATAGACACTTCCGAGCCGTCCCGTTCTTCGATAGGGATGCCACTTAATCCGTCATAGACTGTCCAGTCGATGGTTGGAGAAGGTAACCCTACATAGAAAGGTACGTTATTATCGTGTGCAGCGAGCGCTTTGAGGTAGGTGCCGATCTTGTTGCAGACATCGCCTGAGTACGTTGTGCGGTCCGTACCTGTAATACAAAGATCTACAAGACCGTGTTGCATTAGGTGACCACCCACATTGTCGACGATAATAGTGTGCTTCACACCCTGCTGACCCAGTTCCCAAGCTGTCAGGCTTGACCCCTGATTTCGTGGCCTGGTTTCATCTACCCAAACATGTACAGGGATACCGGCATTATAAGCTTTGTAAATCGGGGAAAGTGCAGTACCCCAATCGACGGTTGCAAGCCATCCGGCGTTACAATGAGTGAGTATGTTGATAGCTTCAGGTTGGCCTTTTTTATGCCATATTTTTTCAATGAGATCTAAACCATTTTCGCCAATTGAGGAACAAATTTTCACATCGTCATCGCAAATTTTGGCTGCTCGGCGGTAGGCCTCGTTTGCCCGAAGATCGGGAGACAACTGACCCAATAGTTCTCTCATATCTTCCAAAGCCCAGCGTAAATTTACTGCCGTTGGTCGGGTTGAAAATAGATGATCGTGAGCAATAACAAGATTCTTATCGGTGGGGTCGACGTGCATTGCCAATGCCATCCCGTATGCGGCTGTTGCTCCTATGAGGGGTGCTCCACGCACCCACATATCTTTGATAGCTGTTACGGCATCTTCCAAAGATTCTAGTCGGGCGGTTACAAATTGATGGGGTAGTTTCCTCTGGTCTATGACGTGAACCGCCCATTTATCGTCTGCCAGCCAAATAGTTCGAAATGGTATACCGTCAACATTCATATTTTATCGCTTTAGAGGTTTAGCACCCGACCAGCCACAGATCCGAGGGCCTTGATCATATTCGGATCTCGAGCATCAGGTGCTGTAATCACAGCATTATCAAGAGATGTTTGGCAACCCTGATTACAAGTTTTTGCACGTGTACGGAGCTTGGGAACTACATCTTTGACCAAAGCTCGGGCGTTATCTGCATTACCTAGGAGGACTTTAATAATTGCGTCAACTGTGACTTGGTCGTGGTCAGGATGCCAGCAGTCATAATCTGTGACCATGGCTACAGTGGCGTAGCAAATCTCAGCTTCCCGGGCAAGTTTAGCTTCGGGCATGTTTGTCATGCCGATAACATCGCAGTCCCAGGAGCGGTAGAGGTTAGACTCAGCTAGTGTTGAAAATTGTGGGCCTTCCATGGTGAGGTAAGTCCCACCTCGTACATTCCTGAAGCCAAGTTGGTTACAACTTTCCTCCAGCGCATCACCCAATCTCCCGCAAACCGGACGACCAAAAGCTACGTGTGCGACAAGGCCAGTGCCAAAGAAACTTTTCTCTCTGGCAAAGGTGCGGTCGATAAACTGGTCTATTATTACAAAGGTTCCAGGCTCCAGTTCTTCCTTAAAAGAACCACAGGCGGAAAGAGATATAATTTCAGTTACACCTGCACGTTTAAGGGCGTCAATATTCGCTCGGAAATTTAATTCACTCGGGGGGATTTTGTGACCCCGGCCATGGCGAGGAAGAAAGACGAGTTTCTGATCATCTAACTCACCAAAGAGAAACTCATCTGAGGTGGCACCGAAGGGGCTCTCTACCTTTTTCCAGTGCACATCGGAGAGACCATCAATTTCATATAAGCCACTGCCTCCAATCACACCGATGACAGGCGGTGTTCCATGTTCAGTCATATTTCGTTTTCCTGTTAGTGCTTATTGTTCTTATTCTGACGTGATTATAGCTTTTTCGATGACAATAGCTTTCTCGGGCACATCACTGTTGGGCCCTACATTCTCCGTTTTAGTTCTAGCCATACGACCGACGATATTCATACCATCAATGATCCGGCCGAAGGCAGTGTATCCCCACCCCTGATCGTTTTTTCCTGTATGGTTAAGGAATTTATTATAAACTATGTTGATAAAAAATTGATTGGTGGCAGAGTGTGGATTACCAGTACGTGCCATGGCGATGGTACCACGCTCGTGGTTCAGACCCTTATCTGCTTCATTCTGGATTGCATCACGCGAGGCCTTCTTTTCAAAGTCCTTAGTGAAGCCACCACCCTGAACCATGAATTTAGCTATTACGCGATGGAAAATAGTACCATCGTAATCGCCATCTCGAACGTACTGCAAAAAGTTGGCTACTGTTAAGGGTGTTTTTTCGGGCTCCAACTGGACGGTGAAATCCCCCATGTTGGTTTTAAATGTAACTATTGGTTTTTCTGCGGCCATAGCAAACCCTGCTATTTCTATTGTGATTAAAAGAGATATTAAAACCCCGATCAAGCGCGTCATCAACCACTCCGTAAGTCATCCAATAAAATAGAAAAGAAATATAGGCATCTGGGAACTCACCTGTCCAAACGCGTAATGAGGGCAAGCCACATGCTCGTTAAGTACAATATTGACAGTACTATAGTTTGGTTAGTGTACCTTCGCCCAAATCCGTCGTTTTAACGCATATAACAACGCCGTTAGTACAATCAAGAAAAGAATTACTTTAATTCCCAGCCGTTTGCGCTCTTCCATTTCGGGTTCGGCGGCCCAAGCGAGAAAGGTGGAAACATCTAAAGCCATTTGTTCTACGGTCGCTTTAGTTCCATCTGTATATTCAACAGCGTCGGCACTTAACGGCGCAGGCATAGCTATCTGGTAACCCGCAAAATAAGTGTTGTAAGCCATGCCTTCATTCATCTTGAAACCGGAGGGAGGATCTTTATAACCTGTCAGCACTGCCGCTATATAATCGACCCCGGTAGCGTGGGCTTTGGAAGTAAGGGACAAGTCAGGCGGAAGCGCTCCGTTATTTGCTGCTCTAGCTGCCGCGTCATTGGCGAACGGTTTTTTCAACTTGTCGGAGGGTTTGCCTGGTCGCACGAGTAATTCGCCGCCGTCATGAGTTTCGCCGTCTTCATTGGGACCTGCAGCAATCTCATCCTCGGCAGCTATCTTTTTTACCTCGCCCGTCGAGAAACCGATATCTTGAAGATTTCTATAGTAAATCTGGTGAAGAGAATGACATCCCGCGCACACTTCCTTGTAGACTTGCCAGCCTCGTTTCATCTGCGCCCTATCAAAGGTACCGAAGGGTCCATGGAAAGACCATTTAAGTTTTGGTGGGGGAGTTGCACCACCCGCCGCTAGAGCAGAGTTGAAAGAGAAAGACAGCAGTAAACCAGCGGTAATCCACGCGATGAACGTTTGTTTTTTCATGATGAGGTCTCCTTCAAACCTTCACCATTCGCCGTAACGGCTGCGCTAATACTTTCTGGAAGCTCCTTGGTTTTCTCCCAATTTGGAACGAAAGGCACGAGGATAAGCAGGTGAAAGAAATACCAGAATGTTGCAATGCGGCCGATGAGTAGCATCATCCCTTCCGGAGGATTGGCACCAATCCAGCCTAGTACCAAACAATCGGCTAAAAAAATCCAATACAACTGCTTGTATATAGGGCGGAATTTAGCGCTTCTAACCTTGGAACGATCGAGCCACGGCAGTAAACACAAAAGAAGTATAGAGGCAAACATCAAAATGACGCCGGAGGTTTTGGCGTCGATGATTACCGGTAAGATGCCCCACGCATCGACAAAGTTATCAGGGGTCGCGCGCAATATGGCGTAATATGGCAAGAAATACCATTCAGGTACAATCGCAGCCGGGGTGACCATTGGATTAGCGGGAAGATAGTTTTCTGGTTCACCAAACAAGTTCGGGGCAAAGAAGACCACACCCATGAAAAAAATCATAAAGACCCCCAACCCAAAAAGGTCTTTTATGGTGTAATAGGGGTGGAAGGGTAGTTCATCTTGGTCACCCTTCACTTCAATGCCCAACGGGTTATTGGACTTGTGGGTGTGCAGGGCCCACAGGTGCAAAAACACAAGTGCAAAAATAATAAAGGGCAGCAGGTAATGGAGGGAGAAAAAACGGTTGAGGGTAGGGTTGTCGACGGAAAAGCCGCCCCATAGCCAAGTGACAATATCATTGCCGACAAACGGGATTACAGAGAACAGGTTGGTTATGACTGTTGCACCCCAGAAGCTCATCTGACCCCAGGGCAAAACATACCCTACAAACGCCGTTGCCATCATCGCTAGGAATATAAACACGCCAATAATCCAGAGCAGTTCACGGGGCGCCTTGTAGGAGCCATAATACATACCCCGAAATATATGGATATAGATGATCAGGAAGAACATGGATCCACCGTTCATATGGATATATCTGAACATCCATCCGTAATTGACATCACGCATTATCCGTTCCACGCTGTCGAACGCCATATCTACGTGGGCTGTATAATTAAAGGATAGGAATATCCCTGTCGCGATCATTATGACCAGAATTACGCCGGCTAGAGAACCAAAATTCCACCAGTAGTTTAAGTTCTTGGGTGTTGGGTAATCTACAGCGCTATGTTGCACGAAGGTGAAGATTGGAAGACGGTCATCAATCCATTTAATCACGGGGTTGTTCCAGGTTGGTGTTGCCATGTTTAAGCTTCCTAACCTATGAAAAGAGTTGTGTCTGAGAGGAATTTATAGGGTGGTATCTCGAAATTCCGCGGAGCGGGTCCTTTGCGGATGCGACCAGAGGTGTCGTAGTGCGAACCGTGGCAGGGGCAGAACCAACCACCAAACTCGCCCTTAGCCTGGCCAGATTTATTTCCTACAGGAATGCAACCCAAGTGGGTGCAGATCCCTATTAGGACCAACCATTCGGGTTTTTGCACCCGATCCGCGTCACTTTGGGGGTCCTTCAACTCAGCTAATTTGACATTCTTAGCGGCATCAACTTCGTTCGCAGTGCGCCTTCTTATAAAAATAGGTTTCCCGCGCCAAATTGCCGTAATCGCCTGGCCTTCTTCAATCCCAGACAAATCGAGTTCTGTAGACGCTAAGGCGAGAACGTCCTTGGACGGGTTCATGAGGTCAATGAATGGCCAGGCAGCGAGGGCTACTCCCACCGCACCGACGGAAACTGTCGAAATTAGCAGGAAATCCCGCCGAGTTTCTTCACCGTCTTGCCCATTTTCTGAGGTAACTGCTGAGTCAGCCATTCCTATTTCCTTTAGTAATTTTTGTAAAACGGCAGCTTACTAATCTCAAACAAAAAACTATCTTTAAATTAACTAAAATAATTTACCAAGTATTACAATGCCCTAACACTGAATTTGACTACATATTTTTAAGCGGTTACTTCAACACTTTTCAATCTTTAATTTAAAACAGAACATGCAAATAAGTTGTTCCAGACGGCAAGGTATAATCCAAAATCACAGGCTAGAAAAGAATAAATCCCCAAAAATCGATAAGGATCTCATGAATTTTTTTCTTCAACTTAATTTTGCAAAATGGAACCTCAATTGCGAGTAGCACTATTTGAACCCGATATTCCCCAGAATACGGGCGCTATCCTGCGTTTGGCAGCCTGTCTCGGGGTTGGTGTGGATATTATTGAACCCTGCGGTTTTACCTTTTCCAAACAACGGCTCAGACGTTCGGGTATGGATTACTTGGAACACGTGGACGTTAAGTTGCATCAATCCTGGGAGGATTTTTGCGATTCGCGCGTGAGATCCCGTGGACGGCTCCTGCTGCTTACAACAAAGTCCAAATTGGCTTATACGTCTTTTGACTATCATGACCAGGATACCCTGTTATTCGGGCGAGAGAGTGCGGGTGTTCCAAATAGAGTGCATAAAGCAGTTGATGAACGGTTGACCATTCCAATGATGCTGGGCATGCGGTCAATAAATGTTGCGCAATCTGTATCCATGGTTTTGGGTGAGGCCTTGAGACAAGTAAAGATTTCCTCTGGCACCAAGGAATATTAATCGGATACATTCCATTTGTCGGGGACAATTTTTCTGATAGATATTCGTTATGTCAGGTTCACTTGAACAGAAGAAAAAAGTAGCCCAAACTTGGTTCGAACGGTTGCGGGATGATATTTGCAGTAGCTTTGAAGCCTGCGAGGACGAAGTTTCTGTTGCCAACACAATGGAAGCATCAGCCAGAGGTTCCTTTGAACGTTCTACTTGGAAACGGCCAAAAAATGAGGATGGTACAGAAGGAGGTGGGGGTGTAACCTCTGTTATGCGCGGTAGGGTGTTCGAGAAGGTGGGTGTAAATGTCTCTACGGTGTATGGCTCGTTCTCAGAGAAATTTCAATCAGAAATTCAGGGTGCAGAGGAAGATCCTCGGTTTTGGGCGTCCGGAATTTCAATAGTTTCTCATCCTCGTTCGCCACACGTGCCAATCGCACATATGAATACGCGTATGATTGTCACTACTAAGAATTGGTTTGGCGGCGGTGCTGACTTGACACCGATTTTCCAAAATGATCAAGACAAAGCGGATTTTCATGGAGCGTTGAAGGCTGTATGTGATGATCATGATACGGGTCATTTTCCAGAAGGCTATCATCCTAAATTTAAAAAATGGTGTGATGAATATTTTTTTCTCCCGCACCGGAAGGAAATGCGTGGTGTTGGGGGAATATTTTACGATTACTTAGATACGGGTGATTGGGATGCTGATTTTTCTTTTACCCAAGATGTGGGTAGGGCATTTCTTGACATATATCCAAAAATTTTGCGTCGCAATGTGAGTAAAAATTGGACGGAAAAAGAGCGTCGTACCCAGTTAATCAAGAGAGGGCGTTATGTAGAATTCAATCTAATTCACGATAAGGGCACAAAGTTTGGGCTAATGACTGGCGGAAACACCGAGGCGATACTGATGTCCTTGCCACCCCTCGCAAGTTGGCCATAGGTCACTTCCTACAGTTTTGTCATTCCAACCTAATATGCAACGATTACATTGTTTTATTCGTCCAGCGACACCTGTCTAAGTTTCTTGAGGCAGGTTCCCCGGTTAGCTGTACAGCCACTGTTTATCCACCAATTCTCGAGTTTTTTAAGTATGTAGGAAATTTTTGGTCCCTCTGCGAAGCCTAGGTTGACCACATCTTGGCCTTTGATCGGAAAAGTTCGGTCCTTCCAACAGTTTGCAGTGTTAATTATCCTTAGCCAGGCATCGTTTTGTTCCTTGGGTAATTGAGGAGCGTCTGCCAACATTCGCGACCACTGTTGAAGGCTTAAATCTATGACATAGGCCGCGCCAAATTGGTACAAACCAGCACGGAGGCTGACATCGTCGATGTTCCATGTTGCCTCCCACTCTGGCACCAAAAGTCCTTTTAATTTTTTATACTGGTCGTTCGAAAACTTTAACCTTTGCGCTATGGCATCTACATTTGACCTATCAGTACTGATTAAGCTCGCTAACCGGCGTATAGGATCAATGATTATGTTGATATGTTTGTTTGCAAAATTTTCCACTCTTATCAGGTGCTTTGTTAAATTTGTCTGCATTGCTTCGGGGAGAAAGTGCTGCGTTACGCCACTTTTCACCATCACTTCGAGTACATCATTGCAATTTTCAGATATTAATATTTTGAAAAATTCTTCGCGGATCCGTTCCCCAGACAAACGGGAAAGTAAATAGGCGTTATCTATACAAATTTGATGGGACATTTGGTCATCATTGATAAAACCGGTAGAGGCCATAAAGCGAAAATAGCGTAAGATGCGTAGGTGATCCTCGTTAATTCTTTCCTCAGCAAAGCCAACAAACTTGATGCGTCGATCCGCAAGATCTTGAAGTCCATTCAAATAATCGTAGACGACGCCTTCAGGTGTTGCGCTAAGTGCATTAAAAGTGAAATCCCGCCGCATCGCATCTTCCCGCCAGTCATCTGTAAACTCCACTACAGGATGTCTCCCATTGGTCGTGATATCTTTTCGGAGGCTTGTAATTTGATATGTATTATTCCGGTTCACCGCAGTTACGGTGCCGTATTTGATGCCAGTTGGTACGGCCTTTATTTCAGCTTTCTCAAGTAGTTCGATTACCCGCTCAGGTCGCTCGGGAGTAGCAAGGTCCACTTCGTTAACTGGCAGCTTTAGTAACTCGTCTCTCACACATCCACCAATAAACCGCGCTTCTTTGCCTCCGGCAGCAAGTGCATTAAGTACTGCTTTTATAGAGGCATTTTTCATCCACGTCTTAACGGGAAGCAGATTACCTACTTCTGTGCCTCTATTTGACAACTATATTCTCCTATCCTTTATCACGGATCAATCTGCAAGCGATTAGTTGGTACGATTGGTTTAAACAAATTACCTCAGCGGAAAATCGGTTATTTAGCATGTCAAAATGGAGAAAAAGATTGATAAGTATCGGTAGTCTAATGTGCTAGTTATGCTGACCAGGTATTATTTGGCCGTTTTCCAAGTGCGGTGATCTGTATTCTGTATTTGTGCTGGCACCAGTAGTTGCAACATATATAAGTGTTGCCACGGCGAGAAAGACGCCAATCAAAGCAGACCAGAACCAATTTCCTTCCTCCCAGCTTGGCATACCCTTTCCCTGCCGCTTTGCCTCCCAATAAGACCAAATAGAATAAATTATGATAGGCGCTGCTAGCGGTAATACGACTTGAAGTAAGATTCTCATATAGTTTCTCCGAAATGGACCTTTAAATTTTTATTTTATGTAGGGCTATTGGACATCAGTCCAAAGGCGATGAGATAAATCGCGCAATATGCCCGCGGTGGCGCCCCAAATTAATCGGTCGTTCCATTGAATGGCAAGGAAACTGCGCTCCATCCGATTTATTTTGCGCGTATGGTGTTCAAAATTATCAGGATGAGTAATAAAGTAGAGGGGTGCCTCAAATACCTCTGCTACCTCATTTTCATCTGGGTTCAAAAGGAAGGGTGGTTCAATAAAACCAATGACAGGACTTACCAAGAAGCCGGTGCCCACGACATAATCATCGAGATGGCCAACCACCTCAACAAGTTGTCCAGTGAGCCCGATTTCTTCCTCCGTTTCGCGCAGTGCGGTGTGCTCAGGACTGCGGTCGTTCTGATCCATTTGCCCACCCGGAAAACTAATTTGCCCCGCGTGATTATTCAGATGGTCAGTTCTCTTGGTCAGCAACACGGTTATTTCGTCCTTCCGATTTACCAGGGGAACTAACACAGCGGCTGGTATGAGTGATTTATTGGAACGTCGCTGTGAGGGTTCGAATTTTTTTTTAGTTGAAATTGATTTGTCGTTCCGGTTAGCGCCATGCCTAAGATGGCTATTGTGATCTGTCAACTTCTTTAACACGGTTCCCTTGGACCAAGTCATTGACTTAATTGACCAATTTCAAAAAATTTTTTATTACTCCAAACACCAAATTTGTGCTTATTTAACACCCTCTGTTCCACTCCGAGATCCACAAGTTGGTAGAAAACAGACCGGGTAAGCTTAGCTTCAAGATTTTCGCGAACGAGAATATAGGGGGAGGGCTCTCCCGTCTCCGGATTCACTAAGAACCTGAGGGGATGGGTCAAACTGGCCTGAACAATCTCGTCAATATTTGTGCGAAAATTTAAACTTTGCTTCTCACCATGTCCCGTAACAGAAAGTTCTACTGCCATAAAGGGGGCATCTTCCACGATAATTTTGCCCTTTTCGGCAGGGGTCACCAGCCAATAACGATCATCGTGATCCTTATGGAGAACACTTGAGAAAAGTCGTACTAATTCCATCCGCCCAATCGGGGTGCCGTTATAAAACCAAGTGCCTTCGCGGTCGATGCGGATATTGAGATCACCACATTGAAATCTCCCTTGATCATCAACCTGACCGGCAGGAGGTGAGGCAGCGGATGTGGCATAACCCTCCAAATTTGGTTTTGAAAAAAATGATGAATTAGTTTTTGTCTTATCACTCATTTTGAAACATCGCTCGTTTACTAGCCTGCTACTAGTTTTTATTTCCTGAGGCCGCGATTTCTAATTCTTTGCCTATTAAATTCTAATTGGCTTTTAGTCAGTTCAAATCCAACTAATACTTTTGTTTGCGGTCCACGACGGTTTTTGTTCAGTGGAATCACAATTTTTATCGCTTCATCCAATAAAGTTATCGAATTTCTCTCTTGGGGAAATATTACAACGCGATTAAAAGACACCTTACCTTCTGGTTTTGGGAAAAAATCGGGAATTGCAACAAAATAGCTAAGCTTTACACTACGGGTCTTTTCGGCAGGCCCCCGAGTGATATCTAAGCCAAGTTGAAGGGTTAGAACGACCTTAGTATGAATGTCGTTATTGCCAACATATTCACATTCTCCTTTAAAGCCTGTGAGTTCAGCTTCAAATATGATGTCCCTGAGATCCTTTCCTGCGCCAGATTTATAGACTGTAATCTCATCTGCATCTTTTAAGAATTTAATAGTAGGACACATTGGAGGCACTGATTTTGTGTCACTGAAGGGATTAAAATTGTCAACAGATTCGCAAGCCGTCAACACAGCCATGAAGAGGCCTACGACTGTCAGGTAGCTAATTGACTTAACCATCATAATTTATAGTGCCGTAGTGTCAAATATAGACAAATCGTTAAAGCGTGTTGTGTGTGCCGTCACAGCGCGGACTATTTTTTGTCTGTTTGCAGCCGCAGAGGTATACTGTTTCATCATTTTCTGCCGCGAATACAATCGGCTTTAAGTTTTCTGTTTGCTTGTGGGTACCATCGCAGAATGGTTGTTTGGCGCTCAAGCCACAACTGCACCAAGCATAATTTTGGCCTGCTTTTAATAGGACTTTATATGGGCTGGTTTGTGCTACAACCGGACCTGTCATTTGGTCTCTCCAAAATGTTAAAGGACTCTAGTTTAGGCGGTTGGGGTCGAAAAGTCAGGTAGTATTAGCAAAATATATGGTGAAAAGTATAAAGGGAAATTACTCGTCATCGGTATTGTTGTGTTTGTATTTCAACTGGCCCGATTTTCTTTAGGTACTTATTTAGAGAAGTGATGGCCTTGAACAATTTAAGGAGGCGTCATGAAACCTAGGCAGTTAATTAGGGCTATCCTTGAAAATAATTTTGAATGGAGTTTATTATCGAATTAGCCTTTTAATTAAATATAATGGTTAATCTGCGAACGCTTGTTTGAACCTCGTTTCATAGAGGCTCCGCGCTTTGGGTATAAAGATAAACATGAAAAAAAAGGATTCTAGGGTAGAGATTTTTACCGACGGTGCGTGCAGTGGAAATCCCGGTCCCGGCGGGTGGGGTGTAATCTTGCGTTGGCGTGGCGAAGAGCGGGAGCTTTTCGGGGGCACCCCCTCTACCACAAATAACCGAATGGAATTGATGGCAGTGATTGAGGGATTGACCGCCCTTAAGAAGAGTAGCTTGGTTACAATCTATACTGATAGTCAGTATGTTCAAAAGGGCATGACCGAGTGGCTATTAGACTGGAAGGCCAAAGGTTTTAAGGTGAAAGGCGGTGGTTATCGGATCAATCATGATTTATGGAGAGAGTTGGATGTACTCTCCCAGGCCCACAAAATTGATTGCCAGTGGATAAGAGGCCATGCTGGCCATCCCGAGAATGAACGGGCGGATGCTTTAGCGCGCCAAGGGGTAAAGAAGGTTCAATCCTAGATTTTGCAAGGAACCCCTTTCTTTAGACTGCTAATGACGCCCCTTAGCGTGCGCACTTCCTGTTCGGTTGGGTCTGCCCGCTGGATAAGATTTCTCAAATTACGAACCATTATCGGACGTTTTTCGCGAACGTGGAAAAAACCACTATCGTCAAGGGCATTTTCTAGGTGATTAAAAAGTCCCAACATTTCTTTTTTATTAGCTTGGTAGTTAGTTTGTATGGCTAATTGTGTCGGTGCTGTACCACTTTTAATCTTGAATATTTCGTATGCAATTAGGAGGACGGCTTGAGATAGGTTTAAAGATGAAAATTCCGGATTAAGTGATATAGTCAAAACACTATTGGCAAGAGTTACGTCATCATTAGTTAGTCCGTTAGCCTCACCTCCGAATAATACGCCACACCCTATTCCTCCAACGCCTGCAATTTCCTTTGCTGCTTTTTCAAGGGTTACGGCATTTTTAGTCATGTCACGTTCACGTTTGGTAGCCGCAAATACCAAGCTTAGGTTCCCTATTGCTTCGCTGGTGTTATTGAATAAACGAGCCTTTTCTATAACTAAATCGGCACCTGATGAAGCCTTTGCAGCTTTTTTGCTGGGCCAACCATCGCGGGGTCGCACAAGACGAAGATCTGTGAGACCGCAGTTGAGCATGGCGCGAGCCACCATCCCGATATTTTCCCCTAATTGGGGATCAATTAGGATAATTGCTGGACCAGAAATTTCGGCATCTTTACCTGTCACAAAACTCCCCTAATCACGCGTGGGTATTGGTTTCGCGATGTGTAGCTACGGTTGCACCGTCCCGATAAAGTTTATAAATAATTGAATCTCTTAATGCGGCGTACGAAGCGTCAATAATATTTGACGATACCCCTACGGTACACCAAGTGTCGTTCCTAATGTCCGCACTTTCGATCATAACCCGAGTAACGGCACCTGTAGCGTCTGAAGGGGTTAAAATGCGTACTTTGTAATCTATTAACTTTAGATCGACCAATTCCGGGTAAAAGGGAACTAGCGCTTCCCTAAGTGCTCTATCCAACGCATTTACCGGACCATTGCCTTCTGCCACCGTCATGAATTCGTTGCCGCCAACAACCGCTTTGATAGTAGCCTCAGAAATAGTTATAAGCTCGTTTCGGGCGTTCCATCGGCGTTCATCGATTACTCTAAAACTATTAAGTTGGTAGTAATCGGGAATATTCCCTAGAGTGCGTCTTGCAAGCAGTTCAAAGCTCGCTTCAGCACCGTCGTAGGCGTAACCTTCAAATTCGCGTTCCTTCACATTTTCGACGAGGCGTTCAACCTTAGGATCCTCAGGATTAACATCAATTCCGATATTCCGGAACATTGCCAATATATTGGACTTTCCAGACTGATCCGAAACAACGATATGGCGGTGATTACCTACGGCTTCCGGGTCTATATGTTCGTAGCATTTTGGGTCTTTTTCCACCCCAGATACATGAAGCCCCCCTTTATGAGTGAAAGCCCTATCACCGACATATGGAGCGCCCCGGTTGGAAATTGCATTTAAACGTTCGTCAAGTGTAAGAGAAATACGTTTCAATTGGGCTAACCCTTCGACTGTAACGCCGGTGTCAAATCCCATTTTCAGGATTAAGGTCGGAAGTAGCGAGATCAAGTTAGCGTTGCCGCAGCGCTCGCCTAGGCCATTCAAAGTTCCTTGTAGGTGGCGAACCCCAACACGGACCGCTGTTAGGCTGTTAGCGACAGCGTTGCCGGTATCGTCATGGCAGTGAATTCCTAACCTGCTAACAGGAATGTGTGGGGTGATCTCTTCAATTATATCCCCAATCTCATGGGGGAGTGTTCCGCCATTGGTATCGCAAAGTACAATCCAACGTGCGCCAGCATCTAAAGCAGCCCTTAAACAATTCAACGAATAGTCGGAATTGGCCTTATATCCGTCAAAGAAGTGCTCAGCATCAAAAATTACTTCCTCAACCGTGTTTCCTAAATGGTTTATGGAATCTTCGATCATATTGATGTTTTCTTCGACACCTATTCCTAAGGCTACCTTGACTTGAAAGTCCCATGTTTTACCTACAATGCAGACGGCGGGTGTTCCTGAATCGATCAAGGCTTTGAGCCCGGGATCGTTTTCTGTGCTGCGACCAGAGCGCCTTGTCATGCCAAATGAAGTCAGTTTCGCATGGTTCAAGTTTGGTGGATTAGAAAAAAATGTGTTGTCTGTTGGATTTGCACCAGGCCAACCACCTTCCACATAGTCAATACCTAGGCTATCCAAATCGCATGCAATATTAGCTTTATCTAAAGGACTAAAGTCGACACCTTGGGTCTGGGCACCATCGCGAAGTGTGCTATCAAATAAATAAATGCGGTTATTTTTCATTCGGAGTTTTTGCCCAGACAACGTGAATTGTAATTGTTTAAGCACCAGCAGGGCTGGAAGCGTGCGAGAATGCACAACTTTTGCGCAAATCTCAAGTGATTCCATTTACCGCGGTAGTTATTTTCGGCTTTGCAACAAATAGGAAAAAGCGATTTAAATAATAATTATATTTATGAAAGGGTGAACGCTATTTGTATTTTTCCGAGAATAAATAAATAACGTAGACGGCCCATGGTAACTAGCCGTCCCTTTGTCGGTCAAATTGCTATTTTTGGATCTAGCCGGGTCTTTTCTCCAATACATTTGAGCGGTTAGAAGTATAGAGATGACTAAATAATTAACCCACTTGTATATTGTCAGTTACAAAGTTAGTTAAATGGTGAAAATCTTTCGTGCTATTTTACAAAATTCAACACCGTGTCCTGAAACATCAGGTAAAGTGATAAATCCGTTCTTTACGGTAAAGTCGTTGGTGAAGGGGTTCTTCGTAAAAAAGTTCATATGTTCCACTGCAAACCCGCTAGAAAAAGCTCCAACTAAGCAGGTGCTTACTTCGTGGAGAAGGTGGCTTGTGAGTTTAAGATTATGTGTTTCGGCCATTTTAGCAATTTTGATCCATTCGGTGACCCCTCCGCAACGCCCTATGTCTGGCTGCAAATAGGAAGCAGCTTGGCGATCACATAAATCTCGAAATCCCCAAGCGAAATAAACGTTTTCTCCCGCGGCTATTGGTATGTCAGTTGCTGCTGCAACTTCTCCCAATTCCCACGGACAGTCGGCCAATACCGGCTCTTCGAGCCAGGCAACATCAAAGTCGGAAAGCCATTCTGATGCCTTGACAGCATCTGCAACGTTAAATTTTTGGTTGGCGTCAACATAGAGAGTGAAGGCGTCTCCCATTTCTCGGCGTAACAGTTTTAGTCGTGCCTTATCCCGCTCGCCTCCGATTTTAAGTTTATATGCTGAAATGCCCTTTTCCGCGTGGTTTTGCGCTTCCTCTATCAATTCATTATCTTCCATTGATAGCCAACCACCAGAGCCGTAGGCTGGTACTTTTTTACGGGACCCTCCCAACATTATACCTAGGGGTAGGCCAGCGGTTTTAGCTGCTGCGTCCCATACAGCGGTGTCAACCGCTGAGAGCGCGTGGACCCCGACCCCGCCCCGCATGCGTGCTTTGTTGGGTGACCACATCCTTTGCCAAAGGGCAGTGGGTCGCTTTACATCCTGCCTCAAAGCAAGTGGTGTTAATTCATTTTCGATGTAACTCACTACCGCCTTTGTTCCGCGACGGTCAAGAGACATGGTATAGCCATAACCGACTATACCGTCAGTAGTTTGTAATTCGACTACCACGTAATCTGAACCAATATAGGTGCCAAGTGCGCTTGTAATGGGTTTTTCGAACGGCACCTCAAGTACTGATACAAATATCTGGGAAACGGTGCTGTCGGGCATGATCATTTCCCTATTTTAGCCTATTTAGCGAAATCTGTTTAGATCTATTTAAATAGTGTAATTGAATTAACATCAAACTGTTTTACCCCTTTCAAGATTGGGGATACACCTGGATAATGGCGTCTTTAAATGGATTTGGCCGTAATTTTGGTGGTATAGGCCGGGCCCTCTCGGAGCAAAATTACCGTATTTACTGGTATGGCCACCTTTTTTCATCCAACGGTGTTTGGATATACTTGATATCGTCGCAATGGCTTATGTTTCATCTTATCCAATCACCCGCTTGGCTTGGGGCAGTTGGATTTGCGTACATGTCCCCAGTATTGTTTTTAGGGCCTTTGGCGGGAGCCATTTCCGACCGTTACGGACACCGTCGAACCGGCATGATTGCGTTGAGCTTAGGTATTGTCACGTCGTTCATGACGGCCATCGCGATAGTGACTGGCATATTGACACCGGTTTTATTAATTGTTTTCACACTGGTGCAGGGGGTTTTCTTTTCTTTTGATTTTCCAGCCCGCCAGGCATTAATACTTCAATTGATTGAAAGGAAAAATCTTTCAGCGGCAATTGGGATGAATACAACGACGTTTCATACAGCTGGGTTTACTGGCCCGATAATCGGTAGTGTTATTTTGTCATTTGGTAATCTAACCTTTGGAGAACCGCTGGGGGCGGCTCTGTCCTACGCGACAAGCGCGATGACATACTGTTGCATGGTCTTAGGTGTGACCCGGGTGCAGATTATCAATCCACTGCCGGTTATTAAATCGATCAAACCTCTTATCCCCGCTGTTTTATCAGATCTGAGGGCAGGGATTCACTACATCATGGAGTGTAGTGACTTGAAAATGATTATGCTGTTATCAATTTTTGTTGCGTTTTGTTTGCGCTCTTATCAGAACCTTATGGCGGGATTTGCTGAACAAGTTTTCCAGTTGGACGAGCACGGGTTGGGTAATTTGATGGCTGCTTCGGGCATCGGTGCACTGAGTGCTGCCCTAATTTTGGCGGTACGGGGTAAGGTAGAGGGTCTTACGAGGATTTTTGTCTATGGTGCGATGTTAACTGCACTTGCGCTTCTGGTATTTGTATCCAATACGCAAATACTCTTGGCGCTTGTAACCATGGCGCTTGTTGGTGGTTTTATAGTTGCTACTAGCCTTGGTGGACAAACTCTCATCCAAAACATAGTAGAAGACGAATTCCGAGCCCGCGTAGTTAGCGTTCACCTTGCTATTATCGTGGGTGGTTCCGCCTTTGGAACGCTTGGGATCGGCTGGCTTGCAGAATTTGTCGGTTTTCAGACGGCTTTAGGTGTGATGGCTATCTTAGCATTGGTTGTGTTCACTTTTCAGGGTCGGAAACTCTTGTCTAGGTCCATAGACATAGAAGCGGTACATCCGGTAAAAAAAGACTAACTACTAGGTTCGTTTCCATGTGGTGCCGTTTGGTCCATCCTCGAGAAGTATTCCCTGAACAGCTAATTCCGTCCTGATGTTGTCTGCGGCAACAAAATCTTTTTGATCACGTGCTTCATCACGTTGGTTAATAAGATCATTTATTTGCCTATCAGTGAGATGAAAGTTTGCACACTCTGGCTGCCATTTGAACCAATCATCCGGATTAAGTTGAAGAAGTCCCATTAGGTTACCTGCATTTAAAAGATTGGCCTTATCATCAATTGACCCTGATTTATTTAGTCTACCCGCCATCTCATGGATCACAGAGATTCCTAGGGGGGTATTTAGGTCATCTAAAAGTGCATCGGTAAAGTTAGCAGCCGGGGTAAAGTTTTCACATTCGAAGTCTACCGATCGTAGCGCCCCATACCAGCGGTCTAAAGATTCCTTTGCCTGAGCCAATCCCTTTGCCGTCCAATTTAATGGTTGGCGATAATGGGTCATAAGCATACAGAGCCGGATTGTCTCTCCGTGATGCTGTTCTAAAAGTTCTCGGACGGTGATGAAGTTAGCCAGGCTCTTGGACATCTTTTCACCTTCAACCATGAGATAACCATTATGCATCCAGATTTGCGCGAAGGTTCCTGAACCATTGGCGCAGAGGCTTTGGGCAATTTCATTCTCATGGTGGGGAAAAACTAGATCTATTCCTCCACCGTGAATATCAAAGGTTTGGCCAAGATACTTCTCCGACATGGCTGAGCATTCGAGGTGCCAACCTGGACGACCCCGGCCATTGTTGGGTCCCCAGGGACTATTCCAACCAGGTTGATCTTCCCCCGAGGGTTTCCAAAGCACAAAATCCGCCGGGTCTTTTTTGTAGGCGGCTACTTCTACCCGCGCCCCAGCTATTAACTCTTCTCGGTTGAGTTGTGAAAGTTTGCCATAATCGGGCATGGATTTAACATCAAATAACACGTGGCCTTTATTTTCGTAGGCATGGCCTTTAGTAAGGAGAATTTTTATTAATGTCTGCATTTCTGAAATATGGTCAGTGGCTAGAGGTTCCTCATCAGGGTCCAGGTTGCCGAGCGCCCTCATGTCCTTGTGGAATGATTTAATAGTGCGGGATGTGATCGCATTTATTTCTTCACCGGACTGTTGGTGGGCTGCTATAATCTTGTCATCTACATCGGTGATATTTCGTACATAGAGCACGCGCTCCTTTCCAAATAGGTGGCATAAAATTCGCGACAGTAAGTCAAATACAATTACTGGTCGGGCATTCCCGATGTGGGCGTAGTCATAAACGGTAGGGCCGCAAACATACATGCGTATTTTATTTTTATCTAATGGTTGAAAACTAGATTTTTTGCGCGTCAGCGTATTGTAAAGCTTGAGCGACAATTTTTAATTACCTCTTTATTCCGGCTACCAAGCGTTGATCAAACGCGCCTGTTACGGTAGCAAGGAGTGTCGGGGCAATATTTAAATTTGTTGGCATAAATGAAGGCGGACAATTCTAAGATAGTGTATGATAAAAGCGTTCATCGTCATCCCATTACAGCAAATTTGTGAAGCCATTTGTAATTGGGTAACGTCGATCACGTCCAAAAGAACGGGAAGAAATCTTTACGCCCGGTGGTGCTTGGCGGCGCTTGTATTCTGCCCGGTCGAGCATATGCCATACTCGCCGGACGACATTTGGATCATGTCCTCTTGCGACGATGTCCGAGATTGCCTGCTCTCCTTCGATAAGATTTTTTAATATATCATCAAGAACTTCATAGGGCGGCAATGTATCTTCATCAAATTGATCCGGTTTTAATTCTGCAGATGGTTTCTTGGAGATGATCCTTTCCGGAATCACACATCCCTCGCCTCCGAAAACGTTGGAGGGTCTAATCTCGTTTCTCCAGCGAGAAATTGCGAACACTGTAGTTTTGTATATATCTTTTAAAACTGAGTAACCGCCGCACATGTCCCCGTATAAAGTTGCATAACCCACAGACATTTCTGATTTATTTCCTGTGGTAAGCGGTAAATAACCTAGCTTATTCGAAAGTGCCATAACTATCATACCGCGAGCACGCGCTTGAATATTTTCTTCCGTGGCGTCGGCTTCGCAGTTTTGAAATACAGATGTTAGCATCTTATCAAAGGCGGTCATTGCCTCATGAATTGGAATAATGTCATAAGCCACACCCAATATTCCGGCTATTTCGGCAGCGTCTTCTAAACTTTCTTGAGATGTGAATGGAGAAGGCATCATTACGCAATGCACATTCTCCGATCCAATTGCATCAACCGCAACGGCAGCTGATAAAGCTGAATCTATACCTCCGGACAAACCCATAATCACTCCTGGAAAGCTATTCTTATTTACGTAATCCCTGAGCCCTAAGACTATAGCGTGGTATATAGCGTGTAGTTGCCCAACAGTATCATGCGTGTTGATTTCCAGGGTGCCTTCGTTGCAGGTCCAGCCCTCAGCTTTTAACGCCCATTTGCTCTGGACTAATTGTGGTTCCCACGCTTTGGCCTGTACCTTTAAGGCGTGTTTTCGATTTAGAATAAAAGAACCCCCATCAAATACCAACTCATCCTGACCGCCGACCAAATTAACATATGCCAATGGTAATCGGGTTTCACTGACCCTTCCTACCGCAAAATTCATTCGTTGATCAGGCTTGTCAATCTCGTAGGGAGAGCCATTGATCACTATAAGTATTTCAGCTCCCGATTCTTGAAGACCTTCTGCTACGTCCTGTTTCCACATGTCTTCACATATCATCACGCCAAGTCGCACTCCTTTAAACGCAATAGGACCGGGAATAGGTCCCCGCGAGAACACCCTATCCTCATCGAATACACCATAAGTAGGTAGCACATGTTTATAACGTTTGGTTACCACGGCACCATCTGCCAGTAAAAGTGCAGCGTTGAAAAGTTTCCCATTTTCGCGCCACGGTGCACCTATCAGTAATCCCGGACCACCGTCATTCGTCTCTAGGGCGAGTTTGTTTACCTCCGTTTCAATCATTTCTAAAAATGCTGGTTTGAGTACAAGATCTTCCGGTGGATATCCCGAAACAGCTAACTCGCCAGTCACGACAATATCTGACGTACCATCAACACTTTTCCGTGCGGAACGGATAATATCAAGATTACCCAAAATATCCCCAACAGTCGGGTTAATTTGGGCCAGCGCAATTCCGAGCTCTTCTGTCATCTACTTGGTCCGCAATTTTCGTCTGCTTTCAAGGCCCGAGATTTGCAGTTGGTTAAATTAATGCCTCAACTCCGTGCTTTGCTAGCATTAGAGAAGGCCTATGGAGCTGTCAACTTCCGAGGTAATCACTAGTTGAGACATAAATTTATTAAGTCCAGTCAGCCGACTTAGAGCTCAATTTCTGATAAAAAAGTGTTATGTGTTATCGAAGCCATTTTTGCCTCAATTTGGAAATTTTATACTTGCATTACTGAATAATTAGCGAGGTTCGTAGTGGATCAGCTTGAACATTTTGGTGAGCGTGTTCGAGTAAGATTGAGCTTGGGGTCACCTCTTTTCCGTAGTATTCAAGGTTAAGGTCATTACGTCGTATGATGCCTGCCCCTTCCAATGACATCCCGGCAAATAAACCTTTGACGTCAGAGAAAGCTATAATATCTGCTGCCAAATTTGTGGTTATTGCACCCTCCAATCCAGTCCCAACTGGACCAACCGCAAAACTTACATCGGCACCAAATTTTCCTTGATTTTGGAGAATAGATTCAATTGCTCCTCTATTTCGGATTATAAGCACCACACCTGCTTTTTGAGCGCCAAACTGAAGACCCCAACTAGCGCTGGCAAGCGTATAAAAGGCCGGATAACCCCAATTTCCCTGTCTATCACGAGCAATGATTACTCCGTTGCCGCCTTCGGCACCCACAAAAAAACCAGCCTTATATAACGCTGGAAATATTGCGCAGCCGGCAGCATTACTAAGCATATCTTTAAAATTTTTAAACTTTTCCCCATTTTTTATGCTTTTGATTGTTTGAAGTGATCTAAGAACCAAGCTTTCTGATGTTTGCGGTTTGAACTCATATGTTGAGGTGCAGCCCGCCAAAGACGTAACTATCACTATTGCAACGAGGAGGAATGGCCGGATATTCATAACAATTAACCCCACTAGACCTACAGTTTAGACAGAAAAATAGTAAGTAAAGGGTTAAATTTTTTATTCACCTTGTTGCAGCAATTTTCCCTGAACCCTCGCCAAATGAAACATACGTAGAAAGATCCCAATACCTATAAAGAGATAGACTAGATTAAACCCTACGGCACCAAAAAATAAATTCCAGTTGAAAATCTTGTTAAAAAGAACAGCCCTCATGCCTTCAAAAATGTAGGTTGAAGGTAGGATCCAGGCAAACGGCTCTAGCCAATCGGGCAAAACTTTAACTGGATAATAAATCCCTGTAATAGGTGCAATCAGAAATATGGCAAGCCAGCAAAGGCTCTCCGCGCCGAGTCCAAACCTTAGTATTAACCCTGAAACAACAAGTCCTACCGCCCAACCCATGACCATGAGATTAAAGAAAAAGGCGACCAAGGCGATACCGAGGTCAAACACCCAAACATCGAAAAATGGCAGAGCCAAGAAGGCGGCAGGTGTTACACTTATTATAGTTCGGACAAAACTAATGATCATAAGGGCGGCAATCATTTCCGTAGGACGGAGTGGGCTTATAAACAATTGTCCAAGATTACGCGCCCATATTTCCTCTACGAATGTCAGTGATAGACCGAGATTTGAGCGAAATAGAACATCCCATAATAACACAGCACTTATGAGTGCCCCTGCCGCCTGGGCTAACCAAGAGCTATGTTGTAAGAAAAACGTAGTTATAAATCCCCACAGCAAAAGCTGGAAGGTTGGCCAATAGGCCAGTTCCAGAACCCGAGGCCAGGAAGAGCGTAAGAGATAAGTGTGGCGAAGTACCATAGCCCAAATACGTTTCCAAAGGAGTCCCCTCATGGAACAAAGTCTCGGGAATGAGTTCTGTCACGGGCGATATCTAGAAAAACCTCTTCCAGATTTTTCCTGTCATAGTTTGCAATAAGCCTTTGAGGTGACCCTTCGTCGACAATTGTTCCTTCTTTCATCATTAGAACCTTATGACAAAGGCGTTCAACCTCCCCCATATTGTGCGAGGCGAGTAATAGTGTAGCTCCAGTCCGCTGTTGATAGCTTTCTAGGTGTCCGCGAGCCCAATCCGCCGATTCTGGGTCCAGCGACGCTGTAGGTTCGTCAAGAATTAAAAGTTCAGGTTCATTGATTAGGGCTTTGGCGAGGGAAACGCGTGTCTTCTGACCTGACGATAAATTACCCAATTGTATTTTTAAAGTATCTAGTATTTGGAGATCCTTAGCCACGCTCGTAACGCGATCTTTCACGTTATCAAGTCCGTATAAATTTGCGTAAACGGTCAAGTTTTCACCTACAGTGAGGCGAGCCGGCATGCCTACGTAGGGTGATGAAAAGTTCATGCGAGGTAGGACTAAATGGCGTTTGGTGAGCATATCTGCACCCAGTATATTAATCTCACCTTCTGATGGTAGTAGTAGCCCCAACAACATAGATAATGTCGTAGTTTTACCCGCACCATTACCACCTACCAGAGCGGTTATTGACCCACGTTGTACGGTGAAAGAAATGCAGTTTACTGCCAAGATACCATTATATTTTTTTGTCAAGCTTCGGACTTCAATTACAACGGGTGGGCCGTTAATCGGCATTGCGTCAATTATTTGATTGATCCCATTATTAAGAGCCTGAGGCTGTTGTTTTGAGGCCACGGTGCATAGATGCTTCGGCAATGATTTTTTCAATATATAACCCCTGAAACATACCTATTCCAAAATTATGACCAAAATCAATCGCCTCTTTATTATTACATTGGCAAAGGATCACCCTTGGTGTGCCCATGGTGTTGAACGAGCCAGACAAATTATTTTTGTATGCCGATTCAAGACCCTCACTTGACCAAGTAATCTTCACCAAGTCGGTCCCCAGGCGTTCCGTGTTGATAAGGTTCAAGGTTTTGTGTGTTAGGCCGTCGATACAGATACGGTAATCCCTATATTTGGCATATTCACGTGCAGTGGCGAACTCACTCAGATTAGAGAGGATATCAATTAGTTGAAGGTTAACTATTACGGTGTTTCTCTCGGACGCCAATAATTTATCGTCAAAGAGTGCAAATTCTTGAGATAAAAGGGTTGATACGTTCAAGTTTAGGCAAATATCACCCTTGCCAAATAAATGGTTAGATTTTCTGAGAGTTGCTAACATGCGTTTGTCAATTATCTCGGTAAGATGGTAATACAGCCACTTGCGGTTTTTTAGATTGATACCTGGGACAAGGGTTTCGCCAAGTGTCTCAATTGATATAAAAAGTTCGTTGATTAGTATCTGCGGAACGGCGTTACCTACTAGGCCACAAATAGTTTCGCTTCTAATCATATTTGTGAGGTCGGTATTTTTCAGCGCTTGTGCCAACGCACCCAAAGATTGGGGCGTGAGTTGTTTGTCCTGTTCACATTTTAGCTGATGTGACGGAGGGTTAATTTTTTGCCGTTTTTCTTGATTTTGTATAGCTGGATGGGTGTTGTTTCTTATAAAATACACCATATTCTTGAAATCACGTTCAACGTTAAAATACCTTTGAAAGGGTTGTTTTAAATTTTCAATTTTAGATTCAAGGAATGGATCTTCCGAAAAAAGGTAGCGAAGTTTAAATATTGATGTTTCTACGTCGTCGTGGCATTCGCCCCTATAGGCAAAGAAAATATCCAAATTCTTAAGAATGAAGAGTTGACCTTTTTTCGATTTGATTAGTTGGGAAAAGGTATCTGCTGCTAAACGTATATGGTGATCGCGGCGATTTTGTCGCTGAAGCATTGATAATTGAATATATACGGCTCGCTGACCGGTTTTATGTTTTTCGAGATGTAACAAATAATCCAGTAGAAGTTCTTCTTGGGTTTCAATTAACGGTTTCATGTTTTGCCTTGGAGCCGGCATATCTAATTTAACGGCAATTTTACGAAAAATGATTGTAGACCGGCAATTTGAAATGGTTCATTATCATTTCAATAAATTTTTTGCCGGTTTGGAAAACTCGCCCTAATTGATCAAAAAGTTAATCCTTCGGAAATCTCGTGTGATTAAAGTTCTTTAGAAAAATTTTTTTAATTTTCATACGGTAATGAGGTGGGTTGGAAGTAAATTAATATAATACCCTCCTAGGCTATAATGTTTAACCAACGGTGAACCCGGATGTTGATGTAGAAATAATAAGTTATCAACTGGGGTGCCGGGTGTTAGTGTTTGTTGGCCAGAAAAAAATCCACGCTATATCGACGACGGTAAACAGGGACAAGATTGGGGCTTTAAATTGAGTATTTCGAAGAAAGTACTTGTGACGGGTGGAGCTGGGTTTATCGGCTCCCATCTTTGCGAACGCCTGGTTGCTGAAGGTGATGATGTCATATGTCTAGATAATTATTACACAGGAACAAAGACTAATGTCAAAAGCCTAGCGGAATTGCCAAATTTTGAGCTGTTACGTCATGACGTGACCTTTCCACTTTATGTAGAAGTGGATGAAATTTTTAATCTCGCATGTCCTGCTTCGCCTATCCATTATCAATTTGATCCTGTTCAAACTACAAAGACGAGCGTTCATGGTGCTATAAATATGCTTGGTTTGGCAAAGCGGACTGGCGCGAAAATACTCCAGGCTTCAACGAGTGAAGTCTATGGGGATCCAAAAATTCATCCGCAAATGGAGGAATATTTGGGTAACGTCAATCCAATTGGTCCTCGAGCGTGTTATGATGAAGGTAAACGGTGTGCGGAGACGCTGTTTTTTGACTACTATCGCCAACATGGGGTTAACATACGGGTGGCACGTATTTTTAATACTTATGGTCCCCGAATGCATCCGAATGACGGACGGGTAGTTTCAAATTTTATTGTTCAGGCCCTGTCAGGTGAACCTCTGACAGTTTATGGTGATGGCAGCCAAACTCGTTCATTTTGTTTCGTGGATGATCTCGTAAACGGATTGATGTCACTGATGAAGGCGCCCGATGAGATAGTAGGACCGATTAACCTTGGTAACCCTACCGAATTGACTATTTTTCAACTAGCTGAAATGGTTATTGAAATAGTTGGCAGTAAATCAATTATCGAGTACCGTCCGCTACCACAAGATGATCCCATGCAAAGGTGTCCTGATATTAGTCGTGCCAAAGATAAATTGAATTGGCTCCCCACGGTTGAAGTGAAGAAAGGTCTTCAGAAGACCATTGATCATTTTACCTCAAATATGCAGTAAACACCGATAATCTAATGGGCGATGTTGCACCTTATTTTAAGCAATTTAATAAAGTCATTTTAAAACCATCACTCAAACGCTATTTGGCCTTATTTTCCATCTTTGCTTACAACAATGTTATTTTTGACTAGTGGTTTAGCGTAACTTTTCTGACAAATAATCCAAAATAAATTGCTTTTGAAACTCTTTATTAACCCAACTTAGTCCACTTTCACCCATTGACGCCCAATATTACCCATGATATCCCATGTAATAAATGAGATATCGCCGGTGAGATCTGGGTGATACGGAGAGTTTAGTAGTTCATTAGGGTAAGACTGGGGCTTCACTTATGGAGCTTTCAACAATGTACTGAGGCGGGAATGGCTGCGTTAATTGGCAGGCATATCAACAGGATTGATAAAAAGGGGCGAATATCCGTCCCTAAGCAGTTCCGTGATGCACTTTCGGATCAAGGTTTCCCCGGAATATACGTTTATCCGTCTTTCAAAAATCCAGTTATAGAGGCTTGTGGGGAAGAATTTATTCAACGGATTGTTGCGAGTCTCGACGACCTTGAGCTCTTCTCAGATGAACAAGATGATCTGGCATCTACTATTCTCGAAAATTCCCATCAGTTGCCTTACGACACTGAAGGTCGAATAGTTTTGCCAAAAACCATTTTAAAACATGCTGATATAAAATTTGAGGCTGTATTTGTTGGTCGTGGTAACCGCTTCCAGGTATGGGAACCTTCAGCTTACAAAATTCACAATAGTAATTCCTTTTCCCGTGCCCGAAACCGGGGCGCTACTCTGCGGTTACGAGCAGGAAAAGGAAGCGAGTTAGCCCAATGATTGATAATATGGGCAGCGGTCATGTACCCGTTATGATCGGCGAAGTTCTTGGCGCACTTAGGCCCTTTGACGAAGGTTTGTTTGTAGATGCTACTCTCGGTCGAGGTGGTTATTCCGAGGCGATACTGAAAACTGCATCAGCAAGAGTTATAGGTATAGATCGCGATCCCGCAGCGGTAATATTTGGGAAGCAACTAAGTCGTAAGTATGGTGGACGTTTAACAATTTTAGAGGGCCGTTTTGGCGATATTGAAAGGTTGATTAAGGACAAAGGAATTTCGGCGGTAGATGGAATTACTTTTGATCTCGGCGTTTCGTCAATCCAGTTGGATGAAGCTAATCGTGGCTTTTCGTTCCGATTTGACGGACCTTTAGACATGCGAATGAGTTCAAAGGGTACGACAGCGGCAGATTTGATTAATAATACATCGGAGCAAGACCTTGCTGACATTATCCACAAACTTGGTGAGGAGCGGCAAGCACGCCGCATCGCGAAGGCAATTGTGGAGACCCGTTCAAAAACACCTATCAAAACGACTGGTCATCTAGCCGAAATAGTTCGCGGGATTGTTTGGAAATCAAAAGATCGGATTGATCCGGCCACGCGAACATTCATGGCACTCCGTATATGGGTGAACGACGAACTGGGCGAACTTAGGCGTGGATTGTGCGCAGCGGAAAATATTCTTGCCCCGGGCGGGCGACTTGCCATTGTGGCCTTCCATTCCCTCGAGGATCGAATTGTGAAAAAATTTCTGCGTTCTAGAAGTGGACGATCGGGAAGAAGTTCACGTCATTTTCCTGATATTCAGGTCAAGCAACCTGCTCCGAGTTTTAAATTGTTAAAAAGTGGTGTTATAAAGCCACAGCTGTCAGAAATTTCTCGCAATGCCCGCTCCCGCTCGGCAAGATTGCGCATTGCCGAGCGAACTGATTCGCCTTCTTGGTCGTGCAAAATTGCAGGTAAACAGAATTACGGTTGGCATGATTTAGGTGGCCAAAAATGATACGCAATACAACATTACTAGCGATTTTAATAGTCGCGGTAACGGGTGTTGCTTTGCTTTATTTGAAGCATGAAGTAACAAATCTGGAAGATGAATTAAAAACATTAAATCGCTCGATCGTCGCTGAGCGTAAGGCTGTCCACGTCTTAAAAGCAGAGTGGAGTCATTTCAATGATGTGGGGCGTCTCAAGGGCTTATCGATGAGGTACCTTGAATTGCGGCCCACTGAACCTAAACAACTCAAAGGGTCTAGAGGTTTTTTCAATATTCAAGTGGTCGATGACCCTGACCTAGAAGTAATTATCAAGCCATGAAATTCGCCCAAATAATTAATCCATACTCTCCGGTCGCTAAAGGTACTGGTCAACATGGAGTAGTTCTCCCAAATCGTTTGAAGTTTGATGGTGCTCGCAAACAAGCGTTGGAAACCAGTCGAAATCGATTGCTTGTTACGGGAGCTCTCTTCGTTTTAGCTTTTATGATAATTGGTGGCCGGGTGATTCAAGTATCACTTAACAATTTTAGTGTAGATATTGCATCGAACAAATTGGTGCATGTGGACAAGATCTTGAAAGTGCGGGCGGATATAACTGACCGCAATGGTATACTAATAGCTACAAGCCTGCCCACAGCAGCGTTATATGCTAACCCCCAGCAAATCCTTGACCTAGATGAAGCTGTCAGCAAACTTACGTCAGTTTTAACCAGTCTCAATCCAAGCAAGCTGTATGAATTACTAACGAAAAATCAAAAATTTGTCTGGTTACATCGAAATTTAACTCCAAAATTGCAGTTTGCGGTTAACGCTTTAGGTATTCCCGGCCTTAATTTTCAGCAAGCAGAACGGCGTGTCTATCCGCACGGCTCTCTAGTATCGCATGTAGTTGGCATGACCGATATAGATGGAAAAGGCTTATCCGGTTTAGAGGGGTATTTTGATAATCAACTAAGAGATCGAAGACAACCTCTTCGACTATCCCTGGACGTACGAATACAGGCCCTCGTTAGGTCTGAACTCGAAAACGCTATGGAAAAATTTACTGCGATAGGAGCAGTCGGAATTGTATTAGACGTCAATACAGGCGAAGTAATTTCAATGGTTTCTTTGCCGGACTTTAATCCAAATAAACCCATCACCGCGGCAGGCGTCGCGGGATTCAATCGCGCCACCAAGGGTGTTTACGAAATGGGTTCAACGTTTAAGTTGTTCACTTCTGCTATGGCATTGGATACGGGACGGGTACGTTTAGCTGATCGTTTTGACGCTAGAAAGCCAATCAAAATATCCAGATTCACGATTTCAGATTTTCATGCCAAGAATAAATGGCTTACGGTTCCGGAGGTGATTGTTCATTCTTCTAATATTGGGGCCGCTAAGATAGCGTTGGAGGTTGGAACAAATACGCAAAAACGATATCTTAAACGGTTGGGTTTGCTTTCGCCGGCAAGAATAGAATTAATAGAGGTAGGAGCACCTTTATCGCCGGATCTCTGGCGCAAAATCAACACTATGACTATTTCTTACGGACACGGTATTGCTGTAAGTCCCCTACAGCTTTCTCTCGGTGTTGGCGCGTTGGTCAATGGCGGGGTTCTGTTGAAGGCTACGTTATTGAAACTTGGCAAGGAATCAAAACTTGGGGGTATTAGTGTCATTAAAGGAAAAACCTCTCAAGTAATGCGTGACCTTATGCGACTGGTAGTGCGCCAAGGTTCTGGAAAAAGAGCAGAGGTGCCCGGCTATTTCGTGGGTGGTAAAACAGGTACCGCAAACAAACCCGGAAAGAGGCGGAAAGGTTATCAAACACGTAAAATAATTTCGTCATTTGTTGCGGCTTTCCCTACCAATGCACCTAAATATGTAGTGCTTGCACTTCTTGATGAGCCTAAGGGCATTAAGGAAACTCAAGGATTGTCTACTGCTGGTTGGGTCGCAGCACCGATTGTTCAAAAAATAATTCGGCAGATGGTGCCAATCGTGGGTATGGAGCCATCTACCAAAACAGAAAAAAAGATAGGACCCGGAAATGTGCTTTTTATACCTCCATCTGTTCGATCCCCTCAAAAACTAACTTCAGCCCATCGGCAATTATCTGATCTTGAAAAGAAAGTGGACGAGTTATTATTTTCAACAAACAAGCGCCGAGGGCGGTTGGTTGCAACTAATTAAATTAGCGCTCGGAGATCGACGAAACCAAATGCAGATCGCAGGATCAACAGACATAAACATATTTGGATTGACGGCCGATTCCCGCTTAGTTGAACCTGGATTTCTTTTTGCTGCCTTGGAAGGCGGACAAACCGATGGCCGAAAATTTATACCCGAGGCCGTCGAGCGAGGAGCCGTTGCTATACTTGCTCCTTTGGGCACCAAATTAGACGTGCATTTAGGATTGCAAAAATCGGTTAGTCTGATTTCCTGTGATAATCCACGTCTCGCATACGCTGACATTTCAGCACGATTTTTTGCTTTTCAACCTAAAACTGTGGCGGCTATCACCGGAACTAACGGAAAATCGTCTGTAGCGGATTTCGTTCGTCAACTCTGGACTTTAGCTGGGGTACCAGCGGCCAGCCTCGGTACGCTGGGCTTGGTAACTCCAAGCGGTAGCGTTTCCTGTAATTTGACTACCCCTGATCCAGCATTACTGCATGACAAGTTAAGCCGTCTCGTTCAGGATAATATCAATCATCTAGCTCTTGAGGCTTCCAGCCATGGCTTAGCCCAATATCGTCTTGATGGTGTTCGTATTCCGATAGCAGCATTTACAAATCTTAGTCGTGATCATTTGGATTACCATGGCACCTTAGATAGTTATTTGTCTGCAAAAGCCCGACTGTTTTCCGATATTCTGTCAACTGACGGTACGGCTATTCTCAATGGGGATGACCCCTGTTTTGAGACCCTGAGGAGTACTGCGCTGGATCGAGGGGCCGATGTATTAAGCTATGGCTGGCAAGGTAAAAATATTTGCATATGTGATCTTTGGCCTGAACCTAGTGGTCAACGTTTGGAGTTTATGATCAATGGTGCGCGGAAGTCCATTAGACTACCAATAATCGGAGACTTTCAAGCCATGAATATACTGTGTGCCCTTGGCATTGTTTTGGTGGCTGGGGGTGATTTCGATGTTACTGTTGAAAATTTGGAAGCCCTTAAAGGCGTAAGTGGTCGTCTAGAATTTGTGGCGAAATTATCTAATGGGGCGGCTATCTATGTTGACTATGCACACACCCCAGACGCATTAAAAAATGTTTTGACCTCAATGCGCTCTCACACCAATAAAAACCTTCATGTGGTATTTGGTTGCGGTGGGGATAGAGATCCAGGTAAGCGTGCCGAAATGGGTGCTATTGCAACATCCTTTGCGGACAAAATTATAATTACTGATGATAACCCGCGTAAGGAGAATGCAGCTTCGATACGTCATCAAATCTTGGAATCCTGTGACGGCGCTTTGGAAATTGAGAACCGCGAACAAGCAATTTTTGAGGCTATCTCGCACCTAAAATCAGGAGATTTATTAGTTATAGCAGGCAAGGGACATGAACAGGGGCAAATTTTTAATTCCGTAACAGTCCCCTTTAGCGATGCGGAAGTTGCAGGAAAAGCCGCACTCAATCGAAATTCTTGTGTGACAATGTCGTGATACCTCCAGTGGATAGTTTGTGGAAAGCTGTTGATGTGGCCAATGCTACTGGTGGCAGAGTGAGTTCCGATTGGCATGCAACAGGCGTTTCAATTGATAGCAGAACTATAAGATCTGGTGATTTATTTATTGCCCTACGTGGATCTAATTTTGACGGCCACGATTATGTGATTGATGCTCTTGGGCGAGGTGCCTCAGCTTCACTGATCTCGTACAAACCAAAGGGACTTAAAAAAGGTGCCCCCCTGTTAGAGGTGAAGGATACTTTTGCTGGGTTGAACCAGCTTGGTATAGCCGGCCGGACACGTTCAAAAGGTAGGATTATTGCTGTTACGGGTAGCGTGGGTAAAACGAGCGTAAAGGAGACTATCGCCAAGTTACTCAGTCGACAGGGGAGTGTGTCTTTTAGTCTAGGTAGTCTTAACAACCAATATGGAGTACCACTTAGCCTTTCCCGCTTGCCAGAAGGGTCAGAATTTGGGGTTTTCGAGCTTGGAATGAACCATGCTGGAGAATTAACTAATCTATCACTTATGGTCCGGCCGTTAGTTGCCGTTGTGACAACGGTAGAAATAGCTCACTTGGAAAATTTTGAATCGCTTGAGGATATTGCGCGGGCTAAGGCAGAGGTCTTTGGTGGTTTGCAAAATGGGGGCGTGGCAATTTTAAATAGGGACAACCTAGGATTCGAAATATTAAAAACCACCGCGGATTCAGTAGGGGTAGATTTTTTGACCTTCGGTTCCCATAAGGATGCAGATTTTAAATTAACTTCCTTCACTCTCGGGCCAGAAAGCTCGAAAGTGCAAGTAAGATTTGATGGTGCCGAGTTAAATTACAAACTAAATATTCCCGGATACCATTGGATCCAAAATAGCTTGGCAGCATTAGCAGCGATTCACTCCGTGGGTGCAGACGTTTTTGAAGCAGCTCGGTCAGTTGCAAGTATTAGCCCACCCAAAGGAAGGGGGCTTCGCCATCACGTGCGGGCAAATAATTTTGATTTTGAATTAATTGATGACAGCTACAATGCGAACCCGGTCTCCATTGTAGCGGCGCTAAAGGTACTTTCTAGGGTTAGAATAAGTTCTGCAGGACGCCGCCTCGCTGTACTGGGCGACATGTTGGAATTGGGTTTTGAGTCTCGCGCCCTTCATTTGAAAATTGCTGGTGAAGTTACCGATAACAAGGTTGATCTAGTCTATGCGGTAGGCCTCAGAATGCGAGATATGTTTGACGCATTGCCCGATGCTAAGCAGGCGTATTGGACGGAAACTTCTGAGGAACTTTTGAGTGTTATAATTTCTCATCTTCAACATGGTGATGTTGTTTTGGTCAAGGGATCGCTAGGCGCACGTATGGGCTTGATTGTGGATGAACTGTTAGCTTTGGGTGTGGAAGGATAAAAAGCGGAAATGCTCTTTAATTTTTCAACTCAATTTGTCGACCAGTTTACTGCTTTAAACGTGTTCCGTTACATAACCTTCCGGACAGGGGGAGCGATGCTAACGGCGTTGATTGTCAGTTTTGTATGCGGGCCATACATCATTCGATTGTTGAAGTCCTATCAAACCGAGGGACAACCAATTCGCGAGGATGGACCTGAAGGGCATATTCTGACAAAGGCTGGCACTCCGACTATGGGCGGTTTTATGATTCTATTGGCGCTAGTATTGGCGACCTTACTCTGGGCTGATTTGCGTAATGGGTACATTTGGGCTGCCCTCGTCGTCACGGTAGCATTTGGCCTAATCGGATTTTTTGATGATTACACCAAAGTATCGCTGAACAATAGTAAAGGAATTCCAGGTAAACTGAAACTTTTATTGCAAATGGTATTCGCGTTGGCAGCAACCATATGGATAATGAGTTTAACTAGTTCACCGTTGGCAACGTCACTTGCTCTTCCGTTTTTTAAAAGTGTTTTAATTGATCTTGGTTGGTTTTTTATCGTTTTTGGCATTTTGGTCATAGTAGGTGCCTCAAATGCGGTAAATCTTACGGATGGCTTAGATGGACTGGCCATTGGGCCTATAATGATAGCTGCTAGCGTATTTGCTATAATTTCCTATCTAGTAGGTAACTCAATTTTTTCGGATTATCTCCAAGTCCATTACGTACCGGGGGCTGGTGAGCTTACGGTGTTCTGCGGTGCTCTGGTAGGTGCAGGCTTGGGATTTCTTTGGTTTAACGCTCCGCCTGCTATGGTGTTTATGGGTGACACGGGTTCACTTTCAATGGGTGCTGCCTTGGGATCGGTTAGCGTCGTTACCAAGCATGAACTGGTACTCGTTATTGTCGGTGGTCTTTTTGTACTAGAGACAGTTTCAGTCATTGTTCAGGTTGTATCTTTCAAGTTAACGGGTAAGCGGGTGTTCCAAATGGCGCCTCTGCATCATCACTTCGAAAAGAAAGGGTGGGCTGAACCCACCATTGTAATACGATTTTGGATCATTGCTATGATCCTGGCGTTAGCAGGTCTTGCGACCTTGAAACTGCGATAGGAGTATTAGGTGTGATTTCGGTGGGCTCCTTTCATGACAAAACAGTAGCAGTCATGGGCTTAGGAAAGTCAGGGCTTTCAGCCGTTCGTTCTTTAAACTCTAGCGGTGCGGAGGTTTGGGCATGGGATGATGCGGAAACGCAGCGCAATGTGGCAAAGGCAGAAGGTTTGAAAGTGGTTGACCTTTATAAATGCGATTGGCAGACACTTGGAACTCTAGTCTTGAGTCCTGGTATTCCGCATCAGTACCCTGAGCCTCACGCTATTGCCACAAAAGCCCGTGATAGTGGCTGTGAAATAATATGTGATGTTGATTTACTAGCCAGATCTGTTCACGAGGCTTTCTACGTCGGGATTACAGGAACAAATGGAAAATCTACGACAACTGCACTGCTTGGGCATGTTTTGGCTTCAGCGGGTAAAAAAGTCGAAATCGGGGGTAATTACGGTATTCCCGCATTGGAACTCGAGCCATTGGGTTCCGATGGCATCTATGTACTTGAGCTTTCATCCTATCAGTTAGGGCGCATTCCGTCGGTGAAGTTAGATATTGCGGTGCTACTAAATATTAGTCCCGATCATCTCCAACGGCACGGTGGTATGGGAGGTTATGTGGCTTCCAAGATGTCCATATTGGACCATATCACCCCCGGCGGTGTTGCAATCATTGGTATGGACGATTCTCATTGCCGGGGGATTAGTTTGGATTTGATGGCGAGTAGTGCAGTTTCCAGTCGCAATATAATTCCCATTTCAGCAAAACATCGTGTCGCCGGTGGTGTATATGTGGAAGGCTCAAACCTGATAGATGACATCGATAACGAGTGTTTACCAGTATTAAACCTTGCTAATCTTTTGACACTGCCTGGTC
>Ga0209089_10000269_pt1 | contig 49322 bp, 38 predicted proteins | sample ArcticOcean_MG_C_FD_187431 | JGI IMG/M metagenome (GOLD analysis project Ga0209089, IMG submission 187431) | Marine microbial communities from western Arctic Ocean - ArcticOcean_MG_CB2_150 (SPAdes) (version 2) | ecosystem: Environmental > Aquatic > Marine > Oceanic | place: Arctic Ocean: Canada...
GCTCTGGCCAGTCAGCGGCTCGGGATGCGCCGATTCCAATTCGCCCCCGTGGGCGAGGGGTGCTCCTCTTCGGGTGAGTTCTGGGAGGCGATGAATTTCGCCGGTGCCAGAGGACTCCCAATTGCATTCATGATCCAGAACAATCAGATCGCACTCGACACATTCACCGTCGGTCAATCCGCTGCAGAGACCTGGGGCGACAAGGGCAGCGCCATGGGCATGCCCGCGTGGACCATCGATGGTAGCGACCCGGTGAACTTTCACGCCAGCGTTGCCGTCGCCCGAGAGTTCGCTCTCGAGGGCGGCGGACCGGTCCTCATCCACGTCGAAACCATGCGCGGCTGTGGCCATGCCCACCACCACGACGATCTCTATCTCGGCGCGGCCAGCGGCAATCCCCCCGGCTATGCGGACAAGGAACTGCTCCGCTATTGGGAGGCCAAGGATCCCGTTCCCAATCATCGAGCTCTGCTGCGAACCATGGGCGTGACCGAGGCCAGTCTCGTGGCGATGGAGGCGGAGGAAGAAGCGTTCGTCAACGCCGGTCGCGAAGCGATGGAAGCGATGGCGTGGCCCGATGGTGACACGGTGCGTCACGGCATCACGACGCTGCACGATGCGGATTCTCATCAGATGCAACTCGACCGGCTCAAAGCCTCTCAGAACGCGCCGGATCAGACCGTCCCAGATGGACAGGTGACCCTCGCCTTCTCCGACGAGGCGAATGCCTGGTCCTACTCGCGTGCGATTTCGAACGGGATGGTCGCCATCGCCGAGCGGTATGGGGCCTCGACGGTCTTCATGGGAGAGGACATGGAGGTGGCCGGTGCCTTCGGGATGAACATGCCACTGAAGACCCAAGGACATGCAGACCTCTTGCTCGACATGCCCCTGTCCGAGGCGCTCATCGTCCACGCCGCCACCGGGGCAGCGCTCGGTGGCATGCGCCCGATGGCTGAGATTCAATTCGGCGGCTTCGCCGCCTTGGCGATGAATGCGCTCATCAACAACGCCGCCCAACTGCGCTGGCGATGGGGCGCGGATGTACCGCTGGTCGTGCGCATCCCACTCGGTGCCAAGACCCGCAGTGGGCCCTTCCACGCCAACATGATCGAATCCTGGTTCGTCAACGACCCGGGGCTGGTCATCGCCTTCCCCTCCAATCCACAGGATGCCTACGACATGCTGGTCGAAGCGGCCGCACTGAACGACCCAGTCGTCTTCCTCGAACATCTCGGACTCTACGGTTTGCGCGGTGGCGTCACCGGTTGGGGTGACCGAATTCACATGCAGGTCGACACCGAATCCGTGGCCAAGGCCATCGAGTCGGGAGAGACTTACAAACTCGGGAAAGCGAATGTTGTGCGCGGTGGTTCCACCGCGACCGTCGTCACTTGGGGTGCCATGGTCCACGTCGCATTGCAGGCGGCGGAACAACTCTCAGCCGAGGGGGTTGAAATCGAAATCATCGATCTGCGCACCCTCGCGCCTTTCGATGCGGAGACCTGTGCCGCCAGCGTTGCCCGCACCGGCCGGCTGCTCGTCCTGCAGGAGGCCCAGTACACCGGCGGCTTCGGCCATACCGTGAGCAGTCGCATCCAGGAGGCCTGCTTCTGGAGCCTTGAAGCGCCGCCGGTCGTCCTCGGCGCCCTCGACACACCGGTACCCTTCGCCCCCACACTGGAGGACCACACGATTCCCACGGTCGATTTGTTGGCCGATCACCTTCGCAATCTGACAGCGTGAAGGCTAAGACCAACCGTCCTCTGGCAGGGGACATGGTGGACTTCCGTCTCTCGGAGGAGCAGGAGATGCTGCGCGAACTCGCGCACGAATTCGCCGCCGAAACCGTCCGCCCGATGGCCGAGCACTGGGACCAGAACAGCGAGTTCCCCATCGATGCGATCGCGGCGGCACACGAACTCGGCCTGATGAATCTCCACATCCCTGAAGCCTACGGGGGCATGGGCATGGGAACCATGGATGAGGTCATCGTCCAAGAGGAGTTTGCATGGGGTGACCCGGGCTTCGCTACAGCAGCCTATAGCAACGGACTCACGGCGGCACCCATCATCACAGGCGGCACCGAATTCCAGAAGGAGAAGTACCTCGGTCGCCTCACGGAGGCGCCCAGAATCGCCGCCTATGCGGTCACGGAACCTGGCGCTGGAAGCGACGTTGCAGCCATTACAACCTCCGCGGTCAAGGATGGCGATGACTACATTCTCAACGGCGCCAAGATGTTCATCACAGGGGCTGGAAAAGCGGACTGGTTCTTCGTCCTCGCCTACACCGACAAGGCGGCGGGATACAAGGGCATGTCCGCCTTCATCGTCGAGGCAGGATGGGAAGGGGTCAATCTCGGAAAGAAGGAGATGAACATGGGTCAACGCGCTTCTGACACCCGCGCGGTCAACTTCGAGAACGTGCGCGTCCCGGCCGAGAATCTGGTCGGTGGGGTCGAGGGCAAGGGCTGGTTCAACGCCATGACGGCCTTCGATCTATCCCGACCCAACATCGCCGCCCACGCCACCGGTATCAGCCGGGCAGCCTTCGAGCACGCGCTACAGTACGCCGACGAGCGCGAAACCTTCGGCAAGAAGTTGCACCAACACCAATCGCTCCAATTCATGCTGGCCGACATGAAAACCAAGATCGAAGCCAGCCGCGCCCTGACCTGGAAGACCGCATGGGAATCCGATCAGGGCATCCGCAACACGGAGAGCGCGGCCCATGCCAAGCGCTTCGCTGCGGACACAGCGATGGAGGTCACGACCGATGCGGTGCAGATCTTCGGGGGCTATGGCTACTCTGAGGAATACCCGGTCGCCCGGCTGATGCGTGCCGCGAAGGTGATGCAAATCTACGAGGGATCCAGTCAGGTCCAGCGCATGATCATCGGCCGCGAGATGACCCGAAACCTGTGACCATCAATCCTCTTCAGAGGGCGGGGTCGTGCGTTCTGTCATCGTCCGAACCAACTTCTGATACTGCGGAAGAAACAACGTGAGTTCGTCACCTCTTCCGGCTCATATGGCCAATGGTTTGCTCTGAGTCAATTCAATTTCCAGCCGTCTGTTTTGTAGACGAATTGATCCCCTTCTACGATGATTCCCAAGCGCATGGCACCGTCGAAGATGCGCCTCTACTTGAACCAGAGACAAAAGTTCGGGGCGATGAGGCCATCAACCCCTGATGCTTCGACCGGTTCGATGGGTGCAACACGCTGCATCGTTCTGGCCGCCGGGGCCAGCCAACGATTGGGTCAGCCCAAGGCACTCCTTCCGTTTGGTGAGATGACGCTGATCCAGTATCTTGTCGAGAGATTGGAATCCTTCGGCCTCCAACCGGTCATCGTCACGAGGGCAGAACTGAGCGTTGACATCATGCTCGCTCTGCCCGAGCGAATCATTGTCATCAATCCAAATCCAGAGGCCGGCAGGACCGGGTCACTGCAGACCGGTTTGAAACAGATTCTCGATTCAAAAGGCGGGCAGCGCGCCTTCAGATTACTCATCGCCCCAGTGGATCGACCGGGATTCTCAGATGCCACGTTGAAGACGCTGCTCGACAGTGAAACCTGCCGATGTCCTAGCAAGGATGGCAAGGGAGGTCACCCGCTGTTGTTGATGGCCGAGGATGTGGCGCGAGTTCTCACCGCAGACCCCTCAACGCCGCTTCGGGACCTCTGTTCTCCGACCCGATTCGAGGTCGAAGATGCGCACCTCCATCTGAATCTCGATGAGCCAAATGACCTCGAGGCTCTACAGGGTCTCGTGGAATCGATGTGAGTGGGGCTGGAATCTGTGATTCACCTTAAGGCCAGAACGAATGGCATCAACATCGATGAAGCGCATCCTTCCATGGTTGGTTTTCCTCTCATTCCTGACCGTTGGCATGCCGCTTCAACAGGACGTTTTCATCTCGATTGAATCACCGCAGATAAAGTGGGAGACCTGACTTAGAAATTCACACCTGCAAAGAGCAGGAACAAACCGGTAAGGAGGGCGGGAATGGTTGTATGAACCGTTGCCCATAGGCTCGCCGCCTTGTGCCGCACTAGCAATGGAAAGAGTGCATCACCGTCCTGACTAATTGCGTTCGCCGCCAATGCGGGAAACGATATTACATCCCGCGTGTAGGCTGTGATGGCGAGAATCTGAGGCCCGCAGCCCGGAATCAATCCAATCGTCGCTGCGACGATGACAGCAGCAACTCCGCCACCATATCGCGCAAGATCTTCTTCGACCAAACCGCTGAATAGCAACGTGAAGGAGAATGCAAAGTATGCGATCATCACCCAGAAAGTGACGAAGGCAGTTTCACTCGCGGCGTGAACCATGGTCTCGTGCATCGAGTGGAGTTTGTCGCCAATCGTCGCTTCGGTATCGTCAGCGATCCAATTCCTTTGGGCAATGTAAAGAATGACCGATAACGAGGTTCCGAGCAACCCGACCCAAGTGATGAAACCGTGGAGCGTCAACGGATTGTAGCTCAACTCAAGAGCGAAATCTGAATCCTGGCCAACCCATACCAGAAGCATCACAGCGAGTATCAGGCCGACAAGGGTGACCAGCCACCATAGAACGTAACCCTGATGCAGAATCCTGTAACCGATGCCATCTTGCAATTCACGTGGAAGGTCATCGAGTGGAGACGTCCGGTCATCCTCAGCCACGGGATCTTTCTCACCCACCGCCGGTCCATATCCGCCCAGCGGTTTGTGAGGTGTGATACCCAGACCATCGATCAAATAGCCCCAGAGCACACCGACAACAAAGGATATCGCATGTACGGCGAGGACGGGCGCGATGAATCTGGGGTCAGCGACGGCGGCACCGATCAGCACGAAGGCTGAATCACCCAACGTGGCAATCAATGTCGCAACAACCGTCCCGTAGCTGACGTAGCCGCGCGCATACATCGGCATCATGATGATGGCACCACCACATCCTGGCGTGAGCCCCATGACTGCACCGATGAGGGGTTGAAGCTTCTTCCGTTTCTGAATCGCCTCAACGAATCGTCCACTCGTCGCGTACTGCAACCAACTGAACAGAAGAACCATGGCTGCAACGAAAACCGTGACTGCGAGGAAGGCATCACGCATGCTGATGATGATGATGTTTAGCACCTCATCGAGGGTGACCATACCCCCTGCCTCGGAATGGAACATATAATTGTTAGGCCGGGCTAACTCATACGATTTCCTCAAGGCCTCGACCCCTCTCGACCGTGCCATGACACAGCGTGTGCTCGAGTGGGTCACCACGCGTTTGCGCGAGGGCGAGCCTGTCGCGCTCGCCAGCGTCATCAGCGCCCAGGGCAGCGTGCCCGGTAAACCGGGCGCTCACATGGCGCTGACCGGCGCCGAGATGTTCGGCACGATCGGCGGCGCCGGACTCGAGATGAAGGTGCTCAACCACCTGCGAGAAATCCTTGAATCGGGAGAGGGTCGTGTCGAGACCTACCAATTGCAAAAGGAGGCAAAAGGCGACGCGGGGACACCCCTCAACAGCCTGTGCGGCGGTATTCTGACCGTCGCCATGGAGGTCATCCAACCGATGCCTCACATCCTCCTCGCCGGCGGTGGCCATTGCGCTCAAGCGATCGCCGACGCCAGCGCGACGCTCAGTTGGGACATCTCGGTCCTCGATGTCAGGCCCGAGTATGCATCCCAAGAATTGTGGCCCGATGCATCCGAATGCATCGCCTCCACACCCGCTGCATTCCTATCGAGTGAGACCGCGGAATCTCTGGCTCGATTCTCACATATCCTGTTGCTCGGCCATGATTGGGCCATCGATGAGGCACTCCTCATCGGCTTGCTACAGCGGGCCGAGGAAAGGCCCCGAATCGGTTGTATCGGCAGCCGTTCCAAATGGCAAGCATTTGAGAAATCCGCCCGCGAATCGGGCATCACCCAAGCACAATTGGATGCGGTCATTTGCCCCATCGGTGTCAACATCGGTGCGGAATCTCCTCAGGAGATCGCTGTCGCAGTCCTCGCCCAAATCATCGCTGAGTCCAAAGGGGTGGAGCCGGGCGCGTCGTCTTGGAGGACCTCCAGTTGATGCGCGTCTCATCCCTCACTCTACTCCTTTTGTTGACCAGTCTGTCGGGCTGCTTCGGTACTGATGGTGGCCCTTCGAGCTCGGCTGATGAATCCGCGGAATTCGGCGCCTATACGATTGTCGCGCCAATCGACACGGGCATCAATGTCTACCACAATCACTTCCGTTGGAACGGCACGATTCCACAATGGTTGCTCGATGCAAACGGGGTCACCCAAGTGGTCGACCCGACCTTGGAGGGATCCTATACCGAACGATTCGAAGCGGATGCGGCGATGTGGGACAACATCAGCGCCACCGACGTGGTCTGGTTCCGTGGCACACGCATCATGGGCACCAGCCCGGATTGGGCGACCGGGTCGGGCACGCCGATTTTGGACGACCCCTCCGACGGACACGGCTCGGCCGTGACCGGTGCGGTGCTCAATGCCAATCCCGACGCGCTGATCTTCTTCGTCGAGGGATTCAGCGATGCCGCGGTCCTCGCCGCAGCGAACAACCCGATGGTCGACATCCTGACCACCTCCTTCGGCCCCATCGGCAGCATCCCCGTGCCGGGGATCGAAGATGCGACACGGGTCGCTGTGGTCGAGCAGGGCAAGATTCACACCGGCGCGGCGGACAATTCGCCTTCACCCGCCGTGCAGGACGCGACAGCAGGACCACCGTGGAGCATCGGCATCTCGGGTTATGCGGAAGAGGATGATGACCAGAAGGAGACGATGTCGGGGTCCTATCCCGATGTTGCGGCCGACTGGACCCAGGTCCTGCCCAACCACCAGGACATCGATGGTTACCACCAGACCAGTGGCACGTCTTTCGCCACGCCGCGCACCGCTGGTTTGCTCTCGAAGGTCATCTTCCAACTGCGCGACTCTCACGATGACATGGCCTCGGGCGCCGACCCTGACACACGGGCCAAGCAGATCATCAATGGGTCGGATGGGTTCAATCTCGGACAGGCCGACATTCGAGACGGCCTGAATCTGACGGGTTGGTATCCCTCGTTCTCGACCTGGGACCCCTCGTCCGGCACGACGCCGATGTCCCCTGTCGCCCCGTGCACCCAAGTGGGTTGGGGTGTGGTCAACGAGAGCAATGTCGACCCGCTCTACCTCCACCTCGAGGGCACGGACCCGCTACCGCAGCGCCCATCGGATGTTCGCATGTGCATGGATCTCAATCAGCAGGCGCGGTATGCCTACTGGGGCGAGTGATCAGACCGGTTCCCAGTCGAGCACGACCTGACCCCACTGATCCCAGCGAACGATGGCCCGGAAGCCCTCGTGCGGGGTTTCTGCGACCGCATTCTCGATTCGGGTGCGCACATCGTCGGGCAATTCCACATCGTAGTGTTCGCCGCTGATTCGCGGTCGCACCGGTGCAGGCTCGGGAACCTCAAGGGATTCAACTTCGGATTCAACTTCGGTTTCCTCCTCGGATGTCGATTCAGGTTCTTCTTCGGGAATATCCTCAGGAGAGGCAGGTACGACGGCCGGCGCGATTCCTGTGCCCGACATCTCGATGCCGGCTCGACTCATGTACAGGATGCCTTGCATCATCATGGTCAAGCTTGCGAGCACCAACATGACGCCGCGCAGGATGCCTTCTGTATCGGTCGCGATGATGACGAACCCAACAGCGACACCAATCATCGAATAGATGCGTCGCCAATTCTCGTCACGCTGGAATCCGAGCGCCATCTGGCCCGCGGAGTGCACACAAAGCATGCCGCCGAACAACCACAATTCGAGGTCGGTGGAGAGTAGCCAAGCCGCCGGGACGAACAGCATCGCACCGGCCCATCCCGAATGATTCGAGTGCTGGACGACTTCGTCGTCGGACCAATCATCCCAGCCGAGATCATACATGGTCCACGATGACCATGTCAGGACAACCGACTCGATGATCAGAACGAAGCCGGCGATTTCGGCCGCCATATCTGGCATGGGATCGGCGAGAATCCGCGCCACCACCCACGCGTGAGCCACCGGCAAGAGAATGAGCGTGTTCGACCAGCGTCGAGCGTGGGCATGCTTGGTCATCAAGAGCGCGCCGAAGAGAAGCGACAGTCCGTACAGGTGGTCATCGGCCAACACGGCAGAAATGAAGGCGATGATGACGATTGAATCGACCAGATTGGTCTTTCGTTCCGCACTCCATCTTGCATCGATCCCGCGGAACAATTTACCCTGCAGATGTGCGATGAAGAGGGCTACATTGAATGCGAATGTGCCGGTGCCGGCGAAACGAATCATCTCACCACCACTGGATGCCCACTCCTCATGAGACGCATACATCAGGGAGATGAAGAGGCTGAAGCTGGCGAACCAGAACCAATCCATGACGCCGAATGCCCAGGCGCCCAGTGAGAGAATCAAGATGGCTGCGACGGCGAACCAGTGCGCATCTGGCACGAGCAGGAAGGCACCGGCAATGACGAAGACCGCGGGCATGCCAAGCGGGTGTGCATGCTCGTCTACGGACTCACCTTGAGAGGCGGCACGGCGATCCACGAGATGGCCGAACAATGAGGGCGCACCGATGGCAATCAGACCGAGCCCCGCCCAGCGAGGCAAACCGAGCAGGGCGATCTCGGCGAGGTTTTCAATCTCGGGCAGGTGTGAGATGATGGTGGCATTCGACGCCAGATCCAGCGTCCAAATCCAAATCAACCACGCGCCGCCGAGGAATTGGACGGCCCGACCCTGCCGGTGGTTGTACCCACGCAGCAAGACGATGAAGAAGATTGGCAGGGCCAACAGGCCACCGCTTGCATCGAGCATGGCGATGGCGAGTAGACCGAGCAGGGTCCAGTTCCCACCTCTCATGTCCTTCTCCTCCGAGAGACCCCCGCGTCGGACGAGAATGTCACCGAGCATCGGCCCGGCCAAGAGAAGACCATCGAACAGCAGGATGCTGGTCGTCAAGGTGTCCGCAGGATTTGCGTGAAGTGCGATCGCGGTCGGCAGGCCGATCAGGAAGAGAATCCACGCACCCGCAGATCGGGTTCGGTCATCCTTGGGCAATTCGTTCAGGATCTCATTCAGCAGAATCGCAATCGGCAGAGAGAGCATCGCGATCAGATGCAGTTCCGTCCCGTTTCCACTGTTGGAGAGGGCGAGGCCAAAGAGCAGGAGTGGGCCGACGAGTCCAAGCCGTGATGCGGGGCCAAGCCGCATGCCTTCGAACATGCCAAACATGGGTTTCTCCTGCTGAATCCAAGCATTCGTCGCCGGGTCCCATTCGGGCACCGTCGTCGTGATTCGACCGACCCTTTCGAGCAATTCCCCGACGTCGACCTCGACGCGGGAAAGGCCGCGCCCGAGCACGTAGAGCACGAGGGCGAGCACCATCGCCTCGATGTGCATGCCCTGCACGTCGAGGCCGGGGATGCCGAGTCGTCCGGCCAATTCGAGAATGAGGATGCCAATGATCGCGATCGCCATGCGTCCGGTCGCCTCGAGCCGCGCCTCTTCGCCCGCTTCGATGATTGAATCCGCCTCGTTGGACTGCTGCCAGACCAACAGCAACAGGAATCCGGCGATGCCCAGCGGGAGATAGGCGCCCGAGCCCATCAGTAACTCATTCGAAAGCAAGATCATCAGCAGACCGACGTTGTGAGCGCGACTGGAGAGCACCTTTTCGCGCACCCCGAAGTGACCCGCGATGATCAGCGCCAACGGCGGCACAGCGACGAATAGCGGATCGAGTTGCAACACCTCGAACGTCGCCACACTGGAGATCCAGCCACCAACCCACCATGCGAACATCATCGCGATGAATGTCCAATCCGCCACCCAACGCCGTGTCTGCGGCACGGTCAGCATGTAGACAAAAGACAGCAAACCCAGGCACCACGCCACCATTGCACCGGGTGAGGGAATGAGCAACAGCGCCAAACCGAGACCGATTGGCATCGAGGGAACGCGGTTCTTGTGAACCGGGTAAAAGAAGCCGATGAGAAGCGCCATCCACAACACCAGATTCAGCGTCACCCAGGGATGGATGACCGGCACGAGCAAGATGAAAATCGCCCCCTTCCCAGCCGCGACCCATTGCGCCAGTACGACAAGCCCGACCAATGCCACAGTCCCCTTCTCGATCATCGAGCGAGACAACACCGGATGCGCGGCGAACACACCTTGGACGAGGACGATGATCACCAACATCGACAACCCAGCCCCCGGAATCGACAGGTTCGCCTCGTAGACGAATGGTGCGATTGAACAGACGATGGCCGAGGCGATGAACAGTGGGCTTCGATTGCTCGCCGTGGCCAAAGCCATCGACAGCACGGCCATCGACAGCACCCCGATCAGCATCGGAATGCCCGGCACGCCCTCGGCCCAATCCAACCAGACTTGGGCGCCGATCAGCAGCACAGCCAACGGTGAGAGCACCAGAACCATCCGCGCCAGACTGCCGCCCTCGACCCGTTCGGTATAGGCCCACAATCCCAGTGCCGCGGCGACGAATGCTGCGGATTGCGCCACGATGCTCCACGCACCGGGCAACCAGCCTTCTCCACCGCTCTCCCCTTGACATAGACCGGTGGCCTCCGCGCCATTTCCACAAACGAAGAACATCGCGAATCGGGTCATCCAGAATGTGCCCAACATCGCGAAAAGAAGGCCGAAAGCGAGCAGATACTCGTGCATGATCGACAGCACGCCATGGCGGCGGTGCTGGAACTCGACCAAGGCGAGAGTCGCTGTCACGGCGACGATTGCACCGAGTGAAAGCCAGAGGAAAGTCAACTCAGAATCGGCATCGGCAACCATGAATTGATAGATTCCGAGAATCAGGGCGAGCACACCGCCGCCAATCGAGATCAACATCCCGAATTGAGCGTCGACTCGAACACCATCCGCGGGTGTGGGCATCACCTTGAGGCCGGGCTGATACGCAGCCTGTATTCGACCGGGGGTCTGAATCTCTCGGAATCGCGAACGACCACCCTCATTTTCATCCATGGACACAATTTCGTTCGCCACCCCATAATGGATTGCCCGGCTTCTACCCCATACACCCACACCCCCAGCCTCCAGAGGAGGCTTCAAGAGTCCCAGCCACGCAGCGTAGGCCCATGCAGGTCGTCCACCTTCATTGGGGGACGTCGTCCATGCAGGGCACGGGATTTGACGATCTGCTCATCCCGTGCTCCCACCTTGAGGTGGTCGCCCATCTCGATGTCTCCGAAGCCGGCGTTCGGCAGTTGATGCGATGTCAATTTCGAGATGGCTACGGCCCGGAGGACCTCTCCGACTCCAAGCATCTGACCTTCGAGTCCGCCTTGCCAAGCAGGGAAGGCGAGCCACCGATCGTCGTCTTCAACACGCATCCATTGGCCCTTGCCAGCATCCAGTTCCAAGACATCGCGGTGCTACCGCCCTACACGATTTCAGAGGAAGGTATCTCGATTACTCTGCGCGGCGTGCCCTCCGGCATCGCCGCCTTCCTCAAACTCGCGAGAGAAATCCTCCCCCCAGACAAGGTCAAAGTCGTCAAAGAGGAACAGGAGACGAACGGCCTGAAGAACCAATTCGGAGAACGGCAGTGGGAGGTTGTTCAGGCCGCGGTCCAGTGGGGCTACTACGATAATCCGAGGCGCATTTCGATTCGACAGATGTCCGAGCGCCTCGACATAGCGCGCTCAACCCTTGGAGAGCACCTTCACGGTGCAGAATCCATCCTCGTTCGATGGGTCGTCGAGAACGATTGAATCAATCCTCTGATTCATCCTCAGAATCTTCTTCAGATTCCGATTCCGATTCTGCATCCTCATCATCATCCACTGAATCGGCCTCGACTCCATCGGTGCCATCGAAGGCCGCATTCACATCATCCTCTTCGTCATCTTCCTGCAACTTGGGCAGGACAACCATGGTGATGCCAGCGAGCAAGAGGAGATCCGCAACGATCCAGATGGCGAGCGTGATCTGATCGATATACATCGCGTCACCACCCGTATCCATATTCGTCCAATAGGCATAGGGCCGGACATTGTGAACGACCTTGTCCTTGAACACCTCGGCTTGATCCGGCTCGATGCCCTGAACGACTTGAATCTGGAATACAGGCGTCAAATTGCCCATGTCGGGGTCGGTGGCGCCGACACCGCGGATATCGAGATAGAAGTACGAATCCATCTCGACACCGATCACGGCGTTCACATTCGGTTCAACCTGAAGGTCGACCTGGCCACCGAAGTAAATCGGCAGTGCGCCAGGGAAGACATCCAGTACGCCCTCAGCGCCGATCAGCTTGGCCTGAATCGGATTTTCACGCGGGTCGAGAATGATGCGATGATGCACGGTCTCGATGCCTTGAATCGAGCCCTCGCCAACAATCTCTGAGGTCGCAACAGCATAGCCACCGAGATTCATCGTCGCGGGTTCATCCGCGGGGAAGACCGTCCCGACCACACCACTCTGCACGATCGGATCGAGCATGCCATAGGCGGATTCATTGCGCGCCGGAGACCGCCACGGCAGGTGGATATCCCCATCCTCAGCGATGCGCTGACCGGGCAATCCTTTCGCGCCCGCACCGGTATAGACCGTGATGATGGAAGAGGATTCAGTAGAAACGCCATCCGAGCCGTAGTAGGTCTCATTCTTCTCCAGTGAGACCCAACCGAGATCAGGGTCATCCCCATCACCTTCGAGGGTTGCGACGAGCGGGTCGCGCCATCCGAGCAACCACTCATTCACCGATTGGGTCAGGTAGGGACTCGCATCGTAGAAGGTGGTCAACAGATCACCGATCAACTCGTTGAACACCTTTTCACGAATCAACCAACGCAGTGACTTCGCCGTGTTTTCATCGACATCATACAACTCGGCGACGAACGAATCATTCCACACGTGTTGGGTCCCACCCGCGGTCGGCACATACGTCTCATTCATCGGCACGGATAGGCCCGACATCTCTCCAAAGAGGAAATCGACACCGAACGAGGTCGTCAACCCATGCGTCTCACCGAACAGAATATTCTCAGAGACGCTGGGGTCCACGTCGACCGCTGACCCATACATCATCGGCCATACGCCCGCCAAATTCAATCCAAGCGCGATGTAACCGCCGGTCACCGGATCCTTCGAACCAAACGATTCCAACAACCAATCATCCGCATTCAAGCGACCTTCGCCGCCCGTCAGCACCGTCTCGAATTCGGAGTCACCAAGGAACCAACCACCGGCCCAATTCTGACCGATCGCCACCAACTCAGTGTAGCCGAATCGGTGCGCGGAATCCACCGTGTACCGATTCATCGTTCCGAATGGATCGTCGAGAGCCCCCTGAAGGAAAGCCGTCGCGCCGCAGGTGATGCCGAGATTGTCGCACACCAGCAATCCGATGTACGTCCCATCTTCCTCGACACCGAAGAGCAGTCGCTCAATCGTTTCATTGTGATCGATGTTCAGTCCGGTCATCTGTTCCAGGCGATCGTTCAACTCATCGTAACTCAGTTGACCGATGGGAATGCCGCCGCGGGCGGCGGACCAGCGCGATTGAACCCCATGATACAGTGACTGATCGGCCACCCATGTTGCGAGTGGGTCGAGTTGCCCCGACTCGTCTGTTGCAACGTAGCCAAAGTAAGTGGCACGTGCAAGTGATGCTGAATTATCGGGGTCCACAACCATCTTGCTCGCGGTGTAATCAGGTTCTGGGCCCTCTGCAATCAGAATGAGTCCGACCGAGCATGTCATTGCAATGCAAACCAACTCATCACCGGGCTCAGTTACGGAATAAAGCAGAGTGTTGGAATCTGCAGTAAAATCAGCACGGGACCAAGATACGCCTTCAGTCGTATTGTTGCCCTCTAACGTTGTTAGATACACTTGTTGTGCCTCAGCAGTGTTGTTCCAATCATGGTACAAGTTTGTGAAAAACATACTTTCGCCATAATATGGGGTCCCCAATTCTTCAGAAAAGTCGTCCACGTCATCTTCGATCTGTTCAGCGATGAGTTCAGCGGGCGCTCGATGCGTCAGGTCGAATTCGAGCATGTTGCGGGTGAAGTATCCCTTGGCGAACAAGGTGCCAATGTCGACGGCGAGACTGGTCGCGCCAATGCGCTGGGGATTCCACAGGATGTTGATGTTGGTCAGTTGGGTGTCTCCCGATTCGCCTCCGACCCATTCGAATGAGTTGACCTCGCTATAGGTCAGGGTGCCCGCGTCCTCGTCGTGGTAGAGGACTTCCCGCTTGCTGGTGATCTCGTAGGTGACGGGCCCGACCTTTTCCAATTCCATCTCTTCAGTGACGCCGGCGGCCATGGCGTCGGCATTCATGAGATTCCACGCGTAGTAGGAACGCTCGTCTTTGGAGGCGAGCCAATCGGGGTCCTCCCAAGTCTCGTTGGTCATGATGGTGGCTTCGCTGAGGGCGGTCTCTGTGCTCTCCATCACCATTGGTGAAATGTAGAACAGATTCGCAGAAATCAGGAGCAAGCCGGCGAGGGTCAGTGCGAGTGCCTTGGGGTTCATCGCCCCGCGACTGCCGGGGCGATGGATAAGTGATGCGACGTGTTGGCGGGTGGAATGGAGTGGCCGGCGGACCCTGTGGATTCCGCGGCGCCGGCGCGTTATCGCTTTCTGCGATGGTGGACACGACAGATGTCGATGGTGTGGTTCCGCGAGTTCAGTGTCATCGGTCATGACATGGTGCCTCGCGAGCGCGGTGTGCTGCATGTGGCGTGGCACGCGGGTGCATTGATCGACCCGCTGGTGATGTTCAGTGGCTTGCCGGGCAAGTTGACCTTCGTGGCCAAGCACACGCTGTGGCGGATTCCCATCCTTCGCTGGATGTTGGATTCTGCAGGCGCCCAGCCCGTTCAGCGGGCGGGCGAGGGCGAGGATGATCGAGCGGCGGCGATCGAGGCGCTGATCAATACGATGGCGACGCTGTTGGCCGAAGGAAATCACTGTGTGATCTATCCCGAGGGCAAGGCGCATCTTTCGCCTCGGCCGGTGAAAATCAAGACCGGTCCAGCGCGCATCATGCAGCGCGCGATTCGCATCGCCGACGAGCGCGGCCTGCCCCGCCCTACCTTGCAGCCGGTCGGGCTGCACTATACCGATCAACACAAGTTTCGAGAACGCGCCTTGATGGAGATTCATCGACCGATTGAACTGCCACCCCAAGGCGATGATGATCGGGCTTGGGTCGAGACTGTGACGTCGATCATCGATGTCGAATTGAATCGTTCGACCATCGGCATGGAATCTTGGGAAGAACGTCATTTGACGTGGCGTACACGGGGTTTGGTCCATCAGGCACGGCGCGCGCAAGCGGGGCTGGAGATTGAGCAGCAATCCTATGCCGAATCCATTACCGCAGCGCGGCGCGTGCGCGCCGCGTATCAATGGCTGCAAAAGGAGGATCCGGCGCGCGCTGAGGGCATCCGAACGCAGGTCGCTGAGCACCATGAGCGGATGGAGGCCTTCGACCTGTCAGATTTCGAAATCTTCAGTCAGCAAAACATGCCGAGTCGAGGTGCACTCGCGAAGTCCCTTCTCCACCTCAGTTGGTGTTGGTTTTGGATGCTCGGCTTCGTCGGGTGGATCTCAATGATTGGCAGTTGGATTCCCTATCGTGTCGCTGGGTTTCTGTCCAATCACCTCAGCATCGATGACAAGACGAGTTTGGGGTCGACGAAATTGTTGCTCTCATTCGTCCTGATGCCGTTGTGGTGGATTGCCATCGCGATGCCGGTGGCGTGGACGGTTTCCGAGATTGTGCACGCGATCGAGATTCCGCCGTATGGACTATTGCTGCCGTTTGCGTTGGTCTTGATTCAGGCCGTCCCCTGGTGGTTGCTGGGGCTGCTTTTGGTGTTCTTATTCCCGTATACAGCGCGCAAACACGTGCAGCTGTATCTGCGCACTGTGACGGCGTGGCGGACGGTCAAACGTTGGTTCCGCCTGCGCGATGATTCCGTGCCGTGGACCGAGTTGCGTGAAAAACAGATGGCTTTGGCGATGACGCTGGTCGGTGTTGGAGGTACTCTGGTGCTGCCCGGTGATGCGGATTGGGTCGACCCAGAGACCGGTCTGGAGGATTGGCAGGTCGTCTCTCGTCGGGGCGAAGTCGTCGAGTGATGGGGCCGCCCTACGGGCGAATCATCAAAGGTCGGCCGTGTGTGGGTCGCAACGTTCCCGATGTCCATTCACATCCACGTGCCGATGCTGCCCGGTGCGGGCCGTGCGCCGTGGCAGGCTGTGGTGAACGGTGCAGCGCAGGAACATCTGGTCGAGAGCAATGCGATTCTTCTCGATGTGCTGCGCGACCAGGTCGGCACGCTCGGTGTGAAGCGCGGCTGCGACATGGGAACGTGTGGCTGTTGTGCCGTGCTCATCGATGGTGAGCCACGCCTGTCTTGTCTCTGTCTTGCCCAAGAGTCCGAAGGCACTGAGATCACCACGGTCGAGGGTTTGTCGGATGGTCATCATCTGCACCCGATCCAACAGTGCTTCGCCGAGGCCGGCGGGAGTCAGTGTGGCTTCTGTACGCCGGGTTTCCTCGTCGTGAGTGCGGCGCTGCTCGATGAGAATCCCAATCCTTCCCGCGATCAGATCAAGTGTGCGATCGAAGGGAATCTGTGCCGTTGTACGGGCTATCAGCAGATCGTCGACGCCGTCGAGATGGCGGCGGCGATGCGTCGCGATGGCGTCGATACACCGGATAAGACGGATGCCAAGTCCGACCCACATCCGGTCGGCCCGGACGAACCGACGCTGCCCCCGGGCAGCGCGAGGTGAGGTGGCAAGCATGGGCAAGGGCTACCGACAGGCACCCGGCAAGGGTGGCGCTTCCAAGAAGCGAAAGGATGGCGGTCGCATCGCCGGCCAGCAGGACTTCGGCGTGCCCGGCTCGGGCGGTGCGAGTCCACATTCGAATCTTCAGGACCTCGACCACGTACCGTCGAGTGTCGGCGGTTGGATGCCGCAGCCCCGTGGGCCGCATGTCCACGACCGTCACTTGACGGGGACGACCATTGGAAAATCGGTGCCGTTGATCGATGCCAATTGGAAGGTCACCGGCCAGGCTGAGTATGGCGATGACATCCGCCTGCCCGGCGAATTGATCGGTAAAATTCTCCGCTCACCGCATCACCACGCCTTGGTGAAGTCTGTCGATACGACCGCGGCGGAGGCCATGGAAGGCGTCTTCGCCGTGGCGACCGGTGCCGATTCTGAGAATAGCTTCGGCGTGCTGCCCGTGACCAAAGATGAGCATGCGATGGCGCGCGAAAAGGTGCGCCACGTCGGCGATTTGGTCGCCTGTGTGGCGGCGATTGATGAAGCGACGGCGATCCAAGCGATGCATGCCATCACCGTCGATTACGAGGTCTTACCGAGCATCCACGACATGGAGGATGGACTGCTCGATTCAGAACACCCGATCCACGATCGCGGTAAGTATCACGTCGGCGAGTCAAACGTGCAGAAACGTGTGTTCCAGCAGTTTGGTGATCTCGATGGAATGGCGGCTGCGCCCTATCGCCACGAGGCCGACTGGGAGACCGCAGGCGTGCACCACGGCTTCACCGAGCCTCACGCGGTCGTCGCTCACTGGGACCCTTCCGGACGTCTGACCCTGTGGAGCCCCCAACAGGTGCCGCACTACCTGCACAGGGCCCTGTCTTCGGTCCTCGACATCCCCATGCACCAGATCAACGTCCATCGCACCTTCGTCGGCGGCGGTTTCGGCGGCAAATCCGACCCATTCCCCCACGAGATGTGCGCCGCCATTCTGGCGCGAAAATGCGGCCGACCTGTGCGCATCAATTTCGATCGTGAAGAGGTCTATTGGATCAACCGCGGTCGGCATCCGAGCCGCATCCAGATGGGTGTGTTTGCCGATGAGGAGGGGCGCATCGCGGGCATCGAGACCGACGCGCTGATCGACGGCGGTGCCTTCGCTTCCTTCGGCCATGTGACGACTTACTACAACGGCGTGCTCCACACCTCTCCCTACGAGATCGGTGGATTCCACTACACCGGGGCGCGGGTCTGGACGAATAAGCCGGCGAGCGGGGCGATGCGCGGCCATGGTGCGGTCAATTCACGCTGCGCGGTCGAGGTCGGCATCGATGCGGTTTGCGAACAGATGAACGTCGATCCGATGACCTTCCGTCTGGCCAATCTCCTGCCGCCCCACAGCCGCACGATCACCGGATTCCGCATCACGAGCACGGGCATGAGAGAGTGTCTGGCAAAGGTCCGCGAGATGTCGGGTTGGGATGAGAAATTCCGCAACCTGCCTCTCGGGCGTGGGATTGGAGTGGGCTGTGGATTCTTCATCTCCGGTTCGGGATTGCCGATTCACTGGGACCCGGAGAATTTCCCGCACGCCACGGTTCATCTCCAGTGCGACATGGATGGCGGCGTGACCGTTCACACCGGCGCGGCCGAGATCGGTCAAGGCAGTGATACGGCCATCGCCCAGGCGGTGTCCGAGGTGCTTGCCCTGCCGTTGGACATGATTCGCATTCGCAGCAAGGAGACCGATACCGCGCCGGTCGACCTCGGTTCCTATTCCAGCCGTGTCACGTTCATGAATGCGAATGCGGCGATTCGCGCCGCCGGCGAATTGCGCGACAAGGTGATGAAGGCTGCTTGGGAAATCACGGGATACCATCCCGACGTGTTGGTCATCGGTGACCGCCGCATCTACTACCGCCACGACCCGGCGATCGGTGTCTCGTGGTTGGAAGCGGTGCACAAGGCACAGGCCGATTCAGGCGCATTGATCGCCTCGGGCGCCTACCGTACGCCGCCGATGGGTGGTGTTCACAAGGGCGCCGCGGCCGGTCTCGCCCCCGCCTATTCCTTCTCGGCCTATGTCGCCGAGGTCGAGGTCGATGTCGAAACCGGATTCACCAAGGTCATCAGGGCATGGGCAGCCCACGATTGCGGCAAGGCGCTCAACCCGCTGGCGGTCAAGGGACAGATCATCGGCTCCTGCCACATGGGCATGGGTCAGGTGCTCTCTGAGGAGATGAAGTATGGCCGAGATGGCCATTTGATGAATCCCGATCTGCTCGATTTCAAAATCATGAGCGTCCATGAGATGCCTGAAGTCATCCCGATCATCGTCGAATCCAACGACCCAGAGGGGCCTTTTGGGGCCAAGGAGGCAGGCGAGGGCCCGCTCCTGCCCATCCTGCCCGCGGTCTGCAATGCGATTCACGATGCCATCGGCATTCGCATCGACGAGATGCCGGTGACGCCCGACCGCCTGTACAAGCGCATCGAGCAGGCCTGCAAGGCCCAGGGTGTGGACGACCCGCTCGATTTGGCAAATCCGACCTACTCCGCATCCGCATTGCAGACGACCTTGGCCGAGCGCGCCGAGGCCCATGCACTGCGCGACCATCAGCGCGACATCCAGAAGGATCGTTCATCCTACGTCAACGGGGTATTGTTCGGCTTCGACCCCGACATTCCACCCTCAGAGCAGATCGAGGGTTGGCGGGAATCCATCACGCCTTCACCCGAAGATCTGGTCGATGAGACGAAGCGGGCGGCCCGCGCGTGGTCCCATGTCGAGCGACGTCACCGAGGTGATGCCTGATGCGCATGCCACCCTTCACCCTCCACACCCCGGACAACCTCGCCAAGGCGTTGGCATTGGCCGGTGAATTGACCGACTTTGACTGGGTCTCCGGTGGGACGGATTTGCTGCCGAATTACAAGTGGCACCTGAACCCCAGCCCGGATGTGATTTCGCTGGCGAAGGTGCAGGAACTCAACACCCTCTCCCCCACGGTCATCGGGGCCATGGTTCGCATCCACGATCTGGTCGAGAGCGAGGTCGCCCACCCGCTCTTGCGCGAGACCGCGGCGACCATCGCGAGCATCATGATTCGGCGCAGCGCCACCGTCGGCGGCAACATCTGCCTCGATACACGCTGCTTCTGGTTCAACCAGACCGAGGATTGGCGACGTTCGATCGAGTGGTGTCTCAAATGCGATTGTGGGACCGGGGCGGATTGCCGTGTGATTCCCAATCAGAACACCCTCTGTGTCGCCACCTACCAGGCTGACCTTGCCGCCGCCTTCATCGCGCTCGATGCGACGATTCATCTGGCCGGCGCCAGCGGTGCGAGATCGATGCCATTTGCCGAGTTCTTCCAACTCGATGGTGTGACGCGCAACGTCCTGAAGGCCGGCGAATTGGTGACTCACGTCACCCTGCCCGAGACCGCATCACAATGGAATGGGGCCTATCAGAAATTGCGCCTTCGAGAGACCTGGGATTTCCCCGAGGCCGGCGTCGCTGCAGCTTGGCGGATCGAGGGCGGGTCCCTCACAGGATTGCGCCTCGCGACCACGGGATGTGAGAGCATTCCCGGCGACCATACCGAACTGGCGATGGAAGCCATCGCAGACTGGGATGGAAAGGCCAGCATCCGGGCCTTGGCCGAGGGTGTGCGCAAGGCTGTCAAACCGGTCAACAACACCTACTTCCCACCTTCTTATCGACGCAAAATGTTGCGTGTTCTCACCCGGAGAGCCCTTTCAGAGCTCGAAGGCCTGTAAGCGGCGGATTCTTTGCCGATGGGTGTGCAGGTCGACCCGATGTCCCGTCTGGCCTTCGCCATCTGTGCCTTCGCGTTGCTGGCGTGGATGCCAGCGCCGGGCACGGCACAGGTCGACCCGCCCGGCGTGCTTGGATGGGAGATGGGGATCGTCTATGCTGAGGGCATGGAGGATACACCCTTCACCCTCGATGAGGATCGAACCGAGGTCCGATTCTGGGTTCGCAACGACAACCTCGTCGGTGACATCTCACTCAGCATGGAGTATGATACCTCGGTGTCTGGCACCCTCGATGGGGAGGAAAATGTCGATGTTGCCAGCGGGCGCAACGAGACGTTCACCATTCGATTGACAGATGTCGATGTGTGGAACATTGCGGCGCTGACCACCTTCACCCTGGACGTGCAGGCGACCATCGATACATTTGCCGGTGCACCCGTATTGTTGCCCTCGAGTCAGAGTGACGAGGCCGAACTCATCGTGCCCCCTCTGCACCGTTGGATGGTCAACCTCGAAGAGATCGAACATCCGATCAGCGCCGGCACAGAGTTCAATGTCGGCATCACCCTTCTCAACAACGGCAACACGGCGGATTCTATTCGTAGCCTCGACATCGTCGATGACTGCCCTGTGATGACCTCGGATACCACAACCCTGGACCAGGTGGTCGGCGTCTCTACCGCGGCAGGCGTGGCTCTAGCATCCGTCGTGGTTTACGATGCATCCTCCACCCATCCGAGTCGCATCTGCGAAATCGAATTGACCGTGCGGAGTGACGGTGTGGCCGAGGGTGGCGACGGTGATGTCAGCAATGAGGACAGCATCGATGTCCAGGTTGAAGCCCGTCCCGTCGGCAGTGATCAAGACAATGACGAGGCCAGCGTCGGTGATGATGATGGCCCGCAGAATCAGCAGGAGGTTACCTCTGACAACTTCCTCACCCTGCCCGGCGCTCTGGCTCCGCTCGGATTGCTCCTCGCTGCCCTTGCGCGAGCGCGCGAGATGTGAACCGGACGAGACAGCCCGTCAGAGCCCTGTTCTGGGAAGGATTTCTTCCATGATACGGAAAGGTCGAAGTTGAAACTCCTCCCCAACAGGATTCAGGCACCCGCTCGCCATGCAGCAACCTATATGCGTAGAATGAGGTTGGACGAAGTGTCGGTGTGCAGGAGCCTTGGCTCCAAACGAAATGGATGGAGGTTCTGGGTGTGGCAGAGAAGGAGAAGGAGACCAGCCGATTCGGCCTCTACATCGCTTCGTCTCTGGTCATCATCCTCCTCCTCACGCTCGTGCTCCCCATGGTATTCTCAGCCAACAAAGACACGGTCTATTCCGCCTATGTGACCGACTCGGGAGATACCGATACCACCCGCCTCGCCCAAGTCAGTGCCATGGCGACCTCACTCGGTCAGGAAGGCGAGGGTTACACCATCGCCAACACCATGTCGACGCCGATGCTGGTCAACGACTGGAGGGACCCCCACCGCACGATGTTGGTGGTCGTCTCCCCCGAGAAGCCGATCGATGAGACCGAGGCCTCCAAGATTCACGAATTCGTCACAGAGCGCGGTGGAAAGGTCATCATCGCCTCGGACAATTCCAACGCCAACCGAGTGGCGGCCAAATTCGGCGTCACCTACTTCGACGCCCCTCTGTACGATCAGGACCGATTCTGGGATGAATTGAACCCCGAGACTGGAGAGACTCGCGCGGACAATTGGAAGAACGTCTGGAGCCTGACCTCGATCAACGAATCCATCGACGGCATGTCCCAGGCCGCACTCCGCCAGGCCTGCTCCGAAGTCAATCTACAACGCCACTCATACGATGGCTGCCGCATGCCGGTGATGTTCCGAGAACCAACCGGCATGAAGGTCGAGAACTTCAGCGAGGATGGAGCGGAGAATCGAGAGGTCAAGATTCTGGCACGCGCCAGCCCCTCCGCCTTCATCGACATCGCTGGCGATGGCGACAGCGGCAACAACCTGAACCCAGCGCCCGGCGACCTCGCCTTGGTCGTGCGCATCGATTATCCCGGCATCCAAGCCTTGGACTACAAGGGAGGCGCCAAGGGCAGCCTCTCCGATATCGATGTGACGGGGTCGATTCTCTTCGTCTCCGACGAGACCGCCTTCAGCAACAGGCTGTGGGACATCGAGATCGCCCAGGAGACCGGCATGCGCCCGCAATGTGTGATTTCAGAATCCAACTGCTGGCAGGGTCACCTGACAGGAGAGAACGTGTGGGCTGGCAACCTCCCTTACTTCCGAGCCATCATCTTCTCGATGATGGAATTTGACAATCAAGAATTGTCGAGCACCATCAAGTACAGCAAGGACAACTTCCAGGTTGTCTTCGACGAGAGCCGTCACGTCACGGGCATGCTCAGCGCACCGTTCACAGATGCGATGTCGACGATCGTTCTGCTGACCAGCGATGCCTTCCTCAAGTGGCTCATCATCCTCAACATCCTGCTCCTGCTCCTCGTCGCCATCATGGTCGTGCCCGAGAAGCCAAATTGGCGTCACGTCTTCGACCTGACCCGATTCAGAGAGCGTCCAGATAAGGTCGATCCCGTGTCCTACCGCCAACGCGTCCGCGAGGCGCTGATGGCGAAGGTCCGAATTTTCTACGATTTAACCAAAGATGAAATGGCCCTGAAACCGCCTGCCGAAGTGCAGACGATGATCGGTGAGCCCCGCCTTGTGGAATTGGCATACAGCCAGAACCGCACCTATTCCCCCGAGGAGTTGCGTCAGCTGCTCCAAGCGATTCGTCGTTGGGGGAAGACCGCGTGATCCTTCGCGCAAACAAGAGAGGAGAGTGAAGAAAAATGCAGGCACCCCCGCCACCAGGAGGCGCACCCGCGCCCAACGTAGCCCCGGCCACCCCAATGGCCGCTGCGCCGGCCCCTGCCCCCGCACCCGCACCTGCGCCAGCACCGGCGCCTGTTGCGGCTGCACCGGCAGTGGCTGCTCCGCAGCCCCGACACCAAAGCACACCTGAGGTCCGCGAGAGACTCGCGGCCGTTGGCGCAATCGGTCAAGCGATCGGCGCCGAGGTTGCAAAGGTGATCATCGGAAAGCAGCACGTCATCGACAACGTCATGGTCGACATCCTCAGCAACGGCAACCTGCTGTTCGAGGATTACCCTGGCCTTGCGAAGACGTTGATGACCAACACGTTCGCCGACGCACTCGGTTGCGACTTCAAGCGTGTTCAATTCACACCTGACCTGCTTCCGGCTGACATCACAGGAACCAACATCTATGATGCGAAGAAGGGCGAATTCACATTCAAGCCCGGACCGATTTTCTGCAATCTGTTGCTGTCTGACGAGATCAACCGTGCCCCGCCCAAGACGCAGGCCGCGTTGCTCGAAGCGATGCAGGAACACCAAGTGACGATCGGAACGGTGACGCACAAGCTGCCCAGCCCCTTCCTGACGATGGCGACCCAGAACCCAGTCGAGCAGGAGGGTACCTACCCGCTGCCCGAAGCCCAACTGGACCGCTTCATGATGAAGATGAGCGTCGGCTACCCCGACCGCGCGGATGAGGACGAGATCCTCGCCCGACGAATCATACGAAAGAAGGACGCCGTGGACGTCGAGGTCATCACTGACCCGGCCCGCGTCGTCGCCATGCAGCAGGCCATCGAAGACGTCTACGTCGACCCGGCCGTCCGCATGTACATGGTCGAAATCGTGGCACGAACGCGCGAGGACCCCCGTGTCCTCGTCGGTTCTTCGCCCCGTGGTTCGCAGGCTCTGCTCAAGACAAGCCGTGCCGCAGCCGCAATGCGTGGACGCGATTTCGTGACACCGGACGATGTGAAGGCAGTGGCACCGCTCGCGGTCAGCCACCGTCTGATTCTCAAGCCGGAACACCAGATCAAGGGTCTCGAACCGCAGGAAGTCATCGATGGCATCCTGCGCGAAGTGCCCGTGCCCACGGTCTGATCTGAGGAAGAATCGAATTCGCGTTGAGTGGAAGGAGGAACCCAGACATGGCATGGAGTCGCAAATCGGCGATGTTCGCGAGTCTCGCGACAGCGTTGTACCTGCTCGGTCTCGTGTTGCGCAACCCGCAACTCGTCACCGTTGCTGTCGTGCTTCTCTCCTTCCTGACCTGGGCTGCACTCCGTGCCGCTCACGCCGACGTCGCCGCAACTGGCCGACGGCTCGACGAAGACGATCAATCCGAAGACGCGCCAACCCTCGCATCGCTCTCCGCGATGCGAAAGGTCTCCGCGGCGCGCATCTTTGAGGACGGCGAAATCCAAATCACACTTCGCCTGCAGAACCACTCTCCACTCTCCAAGATTCTGGAAGTGAAGGATACCGTCCCCGAAGTCATGCGCATCAAGGAAGGCGCGAATTACATCCTGATGGAACTCGGCCCCCGCCGAGAGACCCTCATCGAATACACCATCGAATGCCCGCTACGCGGATTCTACACGCTCGGACCGGTCAGCATCCGCGTCCAGGACCCCTTCGGCCTGTTCCACACAGAGAAGGAAATCCACGTGTACGATGACTTCCTCGTCTTCCCCAAGACCGAGGATCTGAAGGAGGCATTTGTCAAGAGCAGGGTGCCGAAGATTTTCACCGGTGCGGTCAACATTCGCCAGCCCGGAGAAGGATCGAACTTCTACAACCTGCGCGAGTACGTTCCCGGCGATTCGATTCGAAAGATGAACTGGAAGGCCTATGCCCGTTCGGGCAAGATGATGGTCAACGAGTTCGAGCGAGACGCCGTCTCCGACATCATTCTGATCGTCGACAGTCGTGCGGTCGCAGAGACCGGTCCCGTGAGTCGCAACTCACTGGTGTACAGCACACGTGCCGCGGCCAGTCTCGCCCAGTATTTCCTGAGCCGACGTGACAGCGTCGGCCTGGTGATCTATGGGTCGGACATCAACAGTGTGGATCGCGATACCGGGAAGAAGCAACTGTACGTGTTGCTGACCAAACTCGCGGGTGCCGCGGCCAGTGGCAATACGCCGCTTCAGGTCGTCACCAACCGCATCATGCCGCACATCAACCGCGGCAGCCCGATCATCATTCTGAGCCCACTCGAAGGCGACCTGACCTTGGTCAACGCAGTCCGAGATTTCCGCGCACGTGAGTTTGACGTCACCGTGTTGAGCCCATCGAGCCTCGAATTCGAATTCGATGCAAAGCGATTGGATCGAACCGGCTATGAGGTCCTGAAGACCGAGCGCGACATCATGATCAGTGAACTGCGAGGGCTCGGCGCCTTCGTGATGGATTGGGAGCCGGACATGCTGCTCGCAACCGCCCTGGCGGGTGCCCGAGGATTCTGAGGTGTTGGACATGGTTGCAGGACAGGACAAATCACTCGATACTTCCCACCTCTATGAGGGCAAGACGATTCGTGCGGCCGCACCCAGTCGCAAGAAGCTCGCCGGCAAGATGTCCGGCGCTGGGTCGGACATCCCCAAGGATGCCGTGCCCGATGTTCACATTCCGACCTTCGTCGAGAGTCTCTTCGGCGGCCCGCTGATTCCGAAGATGAAGTTCCTCCCCGCCGACCGCATGGTCCAAACCCTGCAGTTGATCGGTGGCGGTCTGATGATGCTGCTCGCCGTGCTCACCTATCTGGTGACGCCCGTAGATGGCACATTCTGGAATTGGTTCGCCGTCTGGCTCGGCGTCGATGCGATGGGACAAATCCTCCACCTTCTAATCGTGATATCGGCTCTTGGTGCTGGGTTCTATGGCATCTTCCGACGCGATGCGCGCGGCTTGCTCGTCTCCTATGTCCTGTTCATTCTGATCTCGCTGCGCTTCGCCGCCAGCAAGGTCACCTTCGAGTCCGGTGCGCTGGATGAGGTCGGTGAGGGCTGGGTCAAGCTGCTGCTTGTCGTCTATGCTGTCTCACTGGTGATGTACATCGAGGTGACGAATGGCATCATCCGATTCTCCATGCTCGACACGAGCATCCGTACCGGTGAAGTGTATGTGATGAATGTGAAGAAAGTGCTCTCACGCTATCATGTCGCCCTGGTGGTGACGCCGGTGATTGCGACCTTGGTCGCCCTCGGTACACTGATGATCAACGTCATCATCCCTTGGTTCTTCGAATTGTTCGACCCGGAGACGGCCAAGCGATTGTCCGAATCCGTCGAACTGACCAGTGTCTACGGTGTGGCCTTGGGCACGATGTTGGTCTTCATGGTCGTCGCCACGTTGTTCGCCGCCAACATTCCGCTGCGCATTCAGCAGTGGAGAGAATCGCTGGACTGAGCTCTCAAGGGGCCAGCAAATCAAGCGCTTCGCAGAGTTTCTTCAGTGCCAATTCGGTCTGTTCCGCTGGCACGGTTGCATGGATTGCGTGTGCCCTCGATTCATCGTCACCAAAAGAGATCTTGACGCCGGCTTCGCCGGCCTCATCGAGAATGCAGGCCATCACCGATTCATCCTCTCCGATGCCCTCTCCGACGAAGCAGAGGATCGAGATCGATTTACCGCGTGAGGGCGTGGGCAAACTCGGTTTCTCACTGAGGATGCGCTCGGCCCGGGCCGCTGTGCGGGACGGCACGAGCAGGCGGACCCGTCCGGGTTGAGCGCGAATGTCGGCAACCCGAATGCGCGCTCGACTGAGGGCGGACATCGCATCCGTCACACTCTCCGCCAATGACAGCGCACTGGAGAGGTTCCACGACAAGGGTACGAGGCCGGGAAGGCATCCCACTGCACGCACCGCGGGAAGATCACTGCGAACGGACGGGCCGATGATTGTCCCGTCCACTTCGGGACGGTGAAGGGGCTTCAACCGGAGGGGAATGCCTGGCTGGCGCAAGGGCTCGACCGCCGAGGGATGGAGCACAGGTTCGCTGAACAGGGCCAGTTCCGCGGCTTCGGTATAGGAGAGATTTGAGAGATTGCGGGCGGGCAGCGTCCAACGAGGGCTGAGGGCGAGCACACCTTCGACATCGCGCCAGATGGTGACCGAATCGGCATCGAGTGCTGCTGCCACCGCGGTCGCTGTCAGATCCGAGCCGCCGCGGCCGAGCAAGGCGAATCCGCCTTTGGAGATGCCATACCACCCCGTGATGACTGGGATGGCGCCGGCCGGAATGCCGAGCAGAGCTTTGGTTCGAACCGCGTCGATCCGTGCATCCTCACCCCTTCCGATAAGGTGGATGCCGACCTCTTCCGCCCAAGCGGGCATCGCTGGAATGCCACGCGCGTCGAGCACGGCAGCGATTGTCAGGCTGGCCAATCGCTCACCACAGGCCAAGGCATCGGCCCGCAGGTCAGGGCGTGGATCTAGCGCGTGATCGGAGAGACAATCGGCGAGGTGGTGCAATGTTTCGGCGAAGCGAACGGCCCAAGGGGAGGTCGCAACCTCCGGCACCCGCTCGAGATAGGTGAGTTCGATCGAGGCGACGAAAGCCGAGATGGAGTGGGTCTGGCCGTGATCGATCTGGTCGAGCAGACGGTCGGTGATGCCGCGGAATGCTGAGACGACGATGACGGCCCGATCCGGCGACTCTCGAATGCGGTCGACAATCGCATCGATATCTGACCCGTCACTGAGGCAAGAGCCTCCGAATTTGTGAACGTGGATGCTCACTCGACCGCCTCCCGTATCTGGATCAGGTCGGCCAACACCAAGCGGCAGACCGCCTCGACGACGGGGGCAGCCCGTGGGGCGAGCACGGGGTCGTGTCTGCCACCGATGTTCAGTTCCCGCATCTCTCCCGAGGGCACGTGCAGGGTCATCTGAGACACCGAGATCGAACTCGGGGGTTTGAAATGGACCTGGAGGCGAAGCGGTGCACCGGTCGCCATGCCACCCAGAGCGCCATCGGCGTCCGCGCCGAGTGGCGCTGGGCCCGGGCCCCACGCATCATTGTGTTCGCTGCCGAGCATCTGCACGGCATCGATACCACGGCCGAATTCTACAGCACGTGCGCCGGGAATCGCCATCAGGGCGCGGGCGAGCGCGGGCTCGATGCCCTCGAACCAGGGTTCACCCAGACCGAGGGGCAGGTTCGAGATCACCGCCTCCACACTCGACCCAATGCTATCACCCGCTTTCCGCAGAGATTTGACCCGTTCAAGCATCCGTTCCGCTGCCGTTGCATCCGTGCAATTGAGCAGTGTGCAGGACTCGCTCGATTCAGCCTTCATCTCGGCTCGAATGTCTCCGATTGCAGCACAGTGAGCATCGACCTCAATTCTGCCGAGCACATCTCGAACCAAGGCACCGGCGGCGACCAAGCCGAGTGTGATTCGACCCGAATGGGTGCCACCACCCCTGAGGTCCGCCGCCCCACCGGTGCGCACGGACTCGGGCAGATCGACATGGCCGGGCCTTGGTTGATCAGGAATGAAGGGGTAATCCTTGGATTTCACATCCTGATTGTGGACCAGAAGGAGGATGGGATGACCGGTGGCACGACCCTCAAAAACACCCGAGAGGATCTCGCAGGCATCCGGTTCGCTACGCGCCGAGAGTAGCCGGCGGCCGGGGCGCCGGCGTTCAAGGTCTGCAAGAAGGCCGTCCAGGTCGATGGGTGTGCCTGGTGGCAGTCCCTCGAGTAGAGCACCGACCGCGGCCCCATGACTCTCACCGAATAGGGTGACTCGAATGGAATCTCCCAGTTTCATGCCCATCGCTGCACCCTCCGGGTGCAGCGCGAGTCAGGCATCCGCCTTAGCCATCACGCCGTGCGGAATCTCGTCTCCAAGATGCTCCAACCACGCGGTTCGAGGAGTTGGTGGATGCGGCGGATTGAGGCCTCTTGGTTGGCCAGGACGATCATGGCGATGGCCGGTCCAGAACCGGTGATGCTGGCTGCCCTCGCACCGAAGATGCCGACATCGTTGCAGGCCTTTCGTCCGACCTGATCCTGAAGGGCGGTGGCGACAGCGCGACCGTTCTGAATCATCGCGTTGAAGACCCCGCCCTGCTCGATGGCCCGCACCGCCTGTTGGAATTGCGCGGCCGCCATCTGGAATCGTTCCGGATCGGGTTCGATTTCACGCGGACCTCGATCGATGATCATGACCGTCCAATCGCCCGCGGCATCGACCTGACCTTCCAACAGCACACCCTCGGCGGCAGGAACGCCCGGGTCGACGACCTTCCATCCGGTCTCGACAGCGGCCCAAGTGTCGTCGACGGACCCGGTCAGAGAGCAACCACAGCCCAGTTGGGCGGCGGTCGCGATGTCGACCATCTGATGATTCTCAAGTTGAGTTTCGGTCGCTTCACAGAGCGCCCGGATACAGGCAATCGACAGGGCGGCACTGGATTTCAGACCGCGGCCCATCGGAATGTCGGTGCGGATCGCCCAGTGCAATTCCTCGGCCTCAGGGGCAGCATGACCGGCTTGTGTCCACGCTTGGACGATGGCTGGGAGGAGGCCGTGGGGGTCCTCAGGTTCCCGTTTGACAGGGGTATCCCGGAGTTGGACCCGGGTGGACAGTTCAATGCTGACGGCACAGCCATAGCCGGCGCCGAGCGCATGTAGCACACTGATGCCGCCGTGGCCCTCGCCCCGCCCCAAGACTGCCATCGCTACCGCTCCTCCGACCCCGATAGGGTGTCCTCACCGATATGTCTAGCGCTTCGACCGGCCATCGCAAGGATGATGTCACCCACCTGAATTTTGGTCACAGAAGGCATCGAACCGCCGGGTCCGACCAGGCGAACCGTCTCCGCTTGTTGCAGGAATGTCTGTCCGGATGTTTCGCCGGATTCGTCTTGGAATCTGAGCAGAAGGAAAGGGCGGGATTCAATCTTTATTCGACCGACTACGGCGCTTCGAAGCAAGCCTTCAGCATTGCAAACCGCGACATCGTCACCGGCTCGAATCTCACTCAGATACTTCGTCGTGCCATCCGCCATGAGCGCATATGCATGCACGGCGCCGGCATTGACGCGGAACGGTCGGGGGGGAACAAAATCACTCTCGAGCGTCTCACCGTGGACCAAGGCCATCGCCGCCGCCGAGGAGCCGATCAAGAGCCCCTCTCCGACCTCGAGCATCGAGGTCAGATCGACGCAGGCTCGGTCGCCCACCCCACCATCCTCGATGGCGGTGATCTCGACCTCGACGAGGGTTGAATCTTCGATTTCATCGGCCTCGGATCGCCGCGACAAACGTTCGGCGGCAACGGTCTGGGCATGGGCCCAAATCTCCGCCTCACCGTGGGGAAGAAGAAGGGCATCGACACCTGTATCCAAGGCGAAGGCTGCCCCACGTACCGCCTGTTCAGAATCGATTCGTGCGACGATTGACGTTCCGCTATTCTGGGCTGCTGCGACCAAATTTTCGAGTGGAATCATCTGCCATTCACCGGTCGAGAGGACGAGATAGCGAACCATGCCGACCATCGCACGGGCAGCATCCTGGCCCTCGGCATCGGTCACATCGATGTGGACGCCGACAGGTTTCGTGTTCCCGTCGAGTACCTGCCCATCCACACAGGCGAAGAAAGGCCCATCGACCCAATCAGGGACCTCGTCGCCACTGGCGAGCAGTACGCGGTCCGCCGGATGTTGCATCAGCGCATCCGACGTGCTCGCCGCATCCAACCAGAGCTCCATCACCTCAACCTCCGTGTACGACCGTTCTCAAGGCCTCAACCGACGCCTGGGGGTCTTCTGAGCCGAAGATTTGTCGGCCCATGCAAACCCCTGCTCCGCCGGCTTGTATCGCCGATCGGACCATCTCGAGCGTGTCGGAAAAATCGCCACCTTTGGGACCGCCGGCGATCAGCACCGGAATCGGCACCGCTCGACATACCTCTGCGAAGGAATCGACGCAGCCGGTCCAGGGTACCTTGACGACATGGCAGCCCAGTTCGTAGCCGACGCGGGCCGCATGGGCCACGCCACCGGTGATGTCATCGGGGATTTCGACGAGATTCGGACCACGGGGATAGACCATGCCGAGCACGGGCATGCCCAATGCGTGGGCCTCTTCGGTCAGCGTTCCCATGTCGATGATCATCTCAGGTTCAGTCGCCGCGCCGAGATTGATTTGGCCAGACACGGCCATCGCGCCACGGGATTGACATTCTGCAGCGCTCGCCACCTTGACCTTGGTCAGCATTTCAGGTCCGGCGTGCGCGGTAGAGACCGAGACATGGGCCACGAAAGAGCCCCAGCCGGTGCGGTCAGACTGATGACTGACCACGCCCTTTTGGGCGACGATGGCATCGGCACCACCAGCGATGATGGCATCGATGACAGCATCCATGTCATCCAAACCAGATTCAGGGTAGGAAGAGATGCCGTGGTCCATCGGAATCCAGACACCTCTGCCCGATGGCAGGAGCCGCTCCAACCGGCCCGCAAGACCCCCGCTCATGGCCCCGACCAAGGGCTCCTCCATTTCAATCCTGTTCGACCCTATGGGTCGAATTAAAGGTCGAGATCAACGATCACCGGCGCATGGTCGCTGACGACCAATCCACCCTCTCGGAGCACAGAAGCACGCTGCAATAAAGGCAAGGCGGCGGCATTCCCGAGGACGTAATCGATGCGCCATCCCCGATCGAGAATTCGCGCCTGACCTCGGTTGGACCACCATGAATACGGGCCTTTTCCGGGCCCGACATCGATGCGCAGAAGATCGTGCCAGCCGCTCGCCAACAATCGATCGAACCAGGACCGTTCCTGTGGCAGGAATCCGCTCGTCCGCCGGTTCCCAGTCGGGTTCCAGATGTCATCTTCGGTGTGGGCGATGTTCAAATCCCCGCACAGGACAACCGGCGCATCCATCTCGGTGAAAGGACGTGCCCACTCGAGCAGGTCCTCCATCCAGCCCTCCTTCCAAATCTGTCGTTCCGCTTTGTTTGAACCGCTGGGAAGATAGCAGTTTAAGCAATGTAAATCGCCGTGTTGAGTATGGAGCATTCGCCCCTCTGAATCGGCGGGGTCAAGGCGGGTGTCAATGCCGGTTCCTACGACTTCGAAATCATCCATAGACCAAGTGGCTACGCCTGAATATCCTTTCTTTTCAGCCGGGTGTAAATGGGTGTGTTCCAGGCCCGGATACCACCCTTTGGGGAGTTGTTCTTCGAGCGCACGGGTCTCTTGGAGAAGCAGGATCGAGGGGTCGATTCGCGTGACGAATTCATCGAGTCCTTTTCGGATGGCGGCGCGGATGCCATTGACGTTCCACGTGACGATTCGCATGGCGATATCACTCCGCATATTCCTTTGCCGTCTCGACCAGATCCATGCGCCAAACGCGCCACAATCCAATCGGGGTGATGCAGACGGAGAAGAGGACAATCATGCCGATAATCTGGGCGACGATGAACGGGTCGATGATGACGGGGAAGGTCCACATCCAGGTGGTGAAGGCCTCGGCCATCATGACGGCGGTGGCGATCGAGGCGAGCGCGCCAATCGTCCCTCCGATCAATCCGATGACCAGTGATTCGACGAGCAGGATACCCGAGAGTCGCAGTGAGGAGGCGCCGAGCACTCTGAGAGTGGCGAATTCATTGTCGTGTTCGGTGAGGTTGATCATCAGCGTGTTGATGAGCACGGCCAGGGCGATCAGCCAGCCGATGGCGAGGAAGATGTACATCCCCGCACTCTGCCGCTTCCAGGCCTCGTTGAAGGTCTCAATCGTCTCTTCACGGTCGGTGAGTATCAGCCCGTCGATCTCGTGTAATCCGCTGTCTTTCAGGTTCTCACCTCGGATGTGAACCGTGTTGTTCAATTCCAGGTCGAGCTCGTGAATGATGGGGCCGAATCGCTCCTCGACCTCTGACAACACATCGCTATGATGCACCCAAACGCTACGGGTCATCTCATCGACGGTGCCGACAATCTTGACGCGGATGGCACCGTTGGCTGTCAACTGAAGGTCCATCTCATCGCCGATCTCGACGCTGAGGAATTTGGCTGCTCCTTGGTCGAGGACCGCCTCATGGACCGGTTGACCTGGCCGCGGTAAATCCCCCTCCACCAACCGCATCACATGCATACTCGATTCACCATCCGTCCCGAAAGATTCGACCATGTGGAGCAATAATTCACGCTCGTCATCGTCGGGGTTGACCGGGTAGATGAAACTCCACTCATATTCATTCTCAGGATGGGCGTCGGTCCACGCGAGCAACTCGTCATCATCTCGAATGTCGTAGGTTGCTCGCACATCCCACGTGTCATCCTCACCGAGGTTTTCGCGGAACCAGTCCTGCATCGAACCGAACATGATCATCGTCCCGCCGACCATGACCAGTGCCATGCCGAGTGCGACCACAGTCGTGCCCAGGCGAACCGGGCGGCGGAAGGTGGATCGGATGCCCAATCCAATGGTCGTCGGCAACCAGCCCGTGAGGACTTGCATCACCGCGGTGGGCTTGCGCGCGGTGGCGCCTCGCATCACATCCAGTGGTTTGAGTCGGGTGGCCCGCCAAGCGGGGAAGAAGCCAGCTATGACCGTGATCAGGAAGACCGATGCGAAGGTGATGAGCGCGTAATCCGTGTGGTGGTGGATGGTCGTCACCGGGACGCCAACCATGTCGTTGAAGTACCAACTGGTGAGAAGGACGGAGCCTGCGCGCCCGGCGAAAACAGCGAGGACGCCACCGATCGTTCCGAAGGCGAGCGGGACGCTGAGGTAAGAGAGAAGAATCTGGTTTGAGGGGGTGCCGAGTGAGGTCAGCACGGCGATCTCTCGGCTCTGTTTGCGCACGAGTCTGTCCTGACTGATGGCGATCACCAGCGCGCTGACTCCGACGAGAATGCCGGTGAACAATGGCAGAGATTTGCGATTCCCTTCGATGTCGAGGCGCAGCAATTCAACGCTCCACATCGCGCTGCGGTCATCGACGGTCATCGCCGAGGCATTGTTTCGGCCGAGGGCAGCGCTGATGTCCTTGGCCATCGCCGTCAGGACTTCACCCTCGACCTCGTCGGTATCCTGCAGGTCGTAATCTGGCGTGCCCTCGACATCGATGAGCATCACTGTGCGGTTGTTCGGCGCTTGGTCGAGGGCGTCCAGCAGGGCTTCGATCGGCATGTAGACCACTGCGAAATCCCCTTCACCGGGCAGCATCACAGCCTGATCGGCCACATACCACAGGTGACCCGGGTGATTGCCATAGCCCACGACGGTCTTGGTGACGGTATTCCCATTCAGAATGAGATCGACCTCTTCACCGAGTGTGATGCCGAGTTCATCGACCATGTGGCGGTCGATCACAACCTCATCGAGGTTGTTCGGAGTTCGGCCTTCTCCGTCCTGGATCCAGACCGTCGAAATCGAACCGAATGCCCCGTCGACGGTCTCGATGCCATGGTAGGCGGCTGGAATCTGGTCTCCATCCGACAAGGCGAACTTCTCCCGATGGATATAGCGGGTCTCACAGGCGAGAATTGGGTGGGTCTCCATCTCTTCTGCACAGGCTGCGAGCATGTCCTCCGCCGGATAGGGCCATTGATCCACAGACGCGGATAGATCGGCGAGATTCGTGTTCTCGTAGAAGTCGTCGTAGACCACATCCGCATTGCGAGTATGCTCCATCATGGCCAGTGAAAGCCCCCCGCCGAAGACGAGCAGTAGCACGAATAGACTGGCGAGAACATTGGGCACAGGGATGCCGTATGGCCGCGCCAATTGGGTGCGGAGCATCCGCTTGATGAGCAGTCGCATCCGATCGCCTCACTCATCCGAACCCGAGATCATCTGTCCGACTTTTTCGATGACAGAACCGACCGCACTGGCCGCTTTGTTGACCACGGACTCATCGGATACCAGACGGCCCGAATCGATGCGGATGACGCGGGTTGCATACTTCGTCAGAGCCGGGTCGTGGGTGACGATAATCGCGGTCACGCCCAGCGTTCGACAGGCTTCGGCGAGGACGGTCATGACCTGTGCACTGGTCTTTGAATCGAGGTTGCCCGTCGGCTCATCACCGAGCAGCAACTTGGGATTCTTGGCCAATGACCGGGCGATGGCGACGCGTTGTTGCTGGCCACCGGACAGTTCGGATGGGAATCGGTTATCCAGACCTTCGAGACCGACCGAAGCCAGCGCGGCGAGGGCAGCATCGCGGTCACGCTTGCCGGCGATTTCCTGCACGAGCATGACGTTCTCAACCGCGGTGAGGTCGCCGAGGAGGTTGAAGAATTGGAAGACATAACCGACGTTCTCGCGGCGAAATGTCGTCATCGCTTCGACCCGACCCGACGGCACAGCCGTACCATCGAATGCATAGGTGCCAGCGGTGGGAGAATCCAATGCGGAGATCACATTGAGCAGGGTGGTTTTTCCAGACCCGGAGGGCCCGAGCAGCATCACCAACTCGCCCGCCTCGATCTCAAGACTCACACCGTCGAGGGCGTGGACGACCTCGCCACCGGTCGAATAGGTGCGGCGGACATCCTTCAACTCGATGAGGGCCATGCGGCGGGGTTGCAAGCGACGGCTTATACGGCCTTCGACGGAGTGCCCTATGGGCACATGAACGGGAACGCATTCAAATGCGAACCCATCTCCATGGCGTGCTCGGAGGCGATGCTGAATGCGAGAGGTGACCATCTTCTGGCGTAGAGAGCGCCTTCATCTCGCCAACCTCGGACCGCTTGACGAGATTTTTGAATGGGCCATGCACATGGGCTATCTCGAACGCAATCCTCAGCGGATTCGTTTGCTTCTCCGCATCATCTTCCGGGAAGGATACGGGCCTGAGGATCTTGCTGAAGCGGTTGATTTCATCGAACTTGACGAAGTGCTCGCAACGCCGACCGGCGGCGATCCAGCACACATCCTCATCATCAGTCTGAGCCACCCGCTCACCCAACTCAGTGCGCGCGTCGGCAAGTTGACCATCAAGCCCGGCAGCCGTTGGGATTCAGAGGGCATGCACTACACCATGCGCGGCAGTGCCCTGTCGATTCGCATCGTCGTCACAGCCGCCCGTCTGATGTTGCGTCCCGACCGCATCAGTACGACCAACGTCAGCCCAGACGACATGCTCGATGAGGGCTTACTCAGCGAACGACAGATGGAGGTGCTCGCCGCAGCGCTCCAGCTCGGATGGTACGAGGTGCCCCGGCGCATCACTTTGGCCGACCTCGCCAAGCATCTGGACCTCGGTCGGTCGACTGTCAGCGAACACCTCGTTCGCGCAGAGGGCTCGATCATCCGCCAATTCCTCGAAGGCGACCCAATCTGGATGGCCGATTGAGGTTCACTCGGCGTCAGACGCGCCACCGAAGAATAGCTGCGTCTCCTTGAATAGTGCTTCCAGGCGACGACGCTTGCTCGTGCGCAGGTGGACCACAGCGAAGATGATGACCACGGCGATCAGCCAAGGAATCAGCGCCTCCGCATGGTAGCGTTCCATCACCTCGATGATACCGCGTGCCGTATAGGCCCACGTGATCGAGGCGGCGAAGCCACCGATGCTGCAAGCGATGAGCACACGCAGGAAGTTCATGCGACTGAGCAGACCGAGCATCGCGCCCACAAGCACACCCGATGCCATGAACGGAATCCAGACGAAGACGATGAGTCCCCAGAATCCCCAACGATTGATGAAATCGCGCTTCTCGTGCGCGACGAATTCGACCGTGGACAGCACATCGCCCATGATCTGATTCTGCAGAATCGTGCCGACCAGACCTTCCTGTTTGGCGACCAAGGCCTGTTGATGTCCCTCGCCTCCCGTTTCGACGCGCCCCGCCGCAGAACGATCGGCCAGGGTCTGCACCTCATTTCGCGCGCTGACGATCAAATCTCGGTCCGACAAGATGTCCTGCATGGCGAGCCGCATGTGATTCTCAATATCGGCCTCCAAATCGACGAAGGAGCGTTTGAAGCGGAAGAAGGCGAAGCGTTGGTTCGGCCGGTAGATGACCCGCACATAGAGCGCCTGATCATCTGAGTAGACCCGGGAGCCACGGTCTCTCAGGCCGGTCTTCACGAACCACTTTTTCACCGCTTTAATGGCCCGGTCCTCGACACCCGCAAGGGTGCCGACCGTCTCGAAGAACTTCGAATAATCCTCGACCAATGCCTCGCGCTCGCCATGCGTCTCCAACGTAATCTGAGCCTTGTCCAGACCCTGTCCGAGCACTTGGAAAATGCCCTGTGTGCTGTCGGTGGCACGGGCCTGCAGATGCAGGGGCTTCATCAGCCCAAAGGCCTTGAATTCAGACAGGACGGTGCTGACCAACTCCCACCGGACATCCTTGGCATCGACGTGGGTCTCCATCGTCGTTCGATACGGCACCAGCACATCGATGCTGATGTCCCGTTCCTGAATTTTCCACGCATCCCAATCGACCTCGATCCGACATTTCTTCTCGGCTTTCTGAATCGCTTTTTGCACCAGTCGTTCAACCTGATCCAAATTGAGTTCATCGTCTTCTTCACGATGGTAGAATCGGTACATCAACGGGTACTGCACGAAGAGGAAACAGACCGACATCGACAGAGATACGAAGCCCATCCACCACGGTGGTACACCGGCTGAACCACCCGCGAGCATCGCCGTCTCGCGACCGCCACCCCACTCCGCAGTCATCAGAATCCAAGCCCAGCCGCCGAGTTCAGATGTCGTCCAACAGGCGCGCGGTCCATCATCGATGATCTCTGCCTCCTTGGTGGGTGAATCGTCCACCCAAGGCAGCCAGGCCATGCTCGGTGCCCGGGAAGCGATCTCGATTTCAAGTCCCATTCGCTCGGCGAGGGTGCCGTTCGCCGCGGTATGGTTGGCGGGGTCCTCGCTCTGCACATATGCCGTGTGATTGGTGAAGGATATGTCGAGGTGATAGGCGCCGTCGGGCCAATTCGAGTAATCGATTTTAATCGTCGTGGAATTCACTTCGGAGATCCAATTCCCTTCGCTTCCTTTCCAACGTATGTCGGTATTCTTCGCAGCGGTGGGGACGTTGTATGCATCGATCCGAATATTGTGGGAATCGTCGATCCAAGCGTTGAGCCAGACCTGGTCTCCAGGGTCCTCACACTCATCAAAATCCAACGTGGTGGCCGAAAGGTTGGCATCCAAATCGACCCCTTGGCCGAAGACGCCAGCACTCATCAGCAGCATGCCACCGAAAAACATCAGGCAATAGGCCAATCCGGCCAAGAGGACGAAATCCTCAACACCTCGAGGGAATCGACGCTGTGTGCCATCTCTTCGGGAACGAATCTTGTCCAATTCCTTGTCGATTGTATCACGTTCGTTGAATTCATCCGATTCGATCCAACCCGAACCGTCCGTGTCGAGCTCATCGAGCAATTCCATGGCCGACATCAGTCCATCCCCGTCCTCTACGGGAATGTCGTCATCGCTCATGTGTCGACCAAGCAAGGCCCGCCTTTTGACACCTTGGCCGGCCGGGGGTCTATGACCCCCGAGGAATCGAGGGCAGGGTTCATGACATCGACGGTCACACCCGAGTCTAATGAGACCCCAGCGATTGTGTATCCTCGTCACCATCCTCGTCCTCCTCTCCGTCCAACTGCCCGACGGGGCCTCTCGTCCAGGTGGAATTGATAACGTTCCGAACGGTTGCAATTGCCACAGTGTAAGCCCGAGTCCCGAGGTCGAAATCACCCTCGAGGGCATGCCGACCCGCTTCGTGGCGAACACCAATTACACGCTGACGATCACAGCGACAGGTGGGGCGGCATCGGTTGAAGACCCGGCGAATCTCGCTGGATTCAATCTGTGGATTGAGCGCGGCACGCTCAGCAGCCTGGACGATGCGGTCCGGATCTTCTCCGCAAACGAGGCGGGGCACACCACCGAAGGCAATGACCAACGGAGCTGGACGCTGAATTGGACCGCGCCGGCGGATGACAGTCTCAACGCCGATTATCGCCTCCATGTCAATACCGTGAATGGCGATGGGTCGGCTTCGGATGCCGACATGTGGAATCGAAAACTTGGGGCGACTGTGGGTGTCAATGGAACGGTGCCAGAACCTGTCTCTGCTCTGTTCCTTTACGGGGTGCCGATTCTGCTGATCGGGTTTTCTGGATGGGTCTATGTGACGCTGATGAAGAAGAAGCGGCCTGGGTCTGATTGTGAAGAGTGATTTCACTCAGGTCTGAGCGCGGGGCACTGCGTGGTCGTTCTGGGTTCTTAGTGACGTCGATTTTGCGGGTGTTGGGTGCCGAAGTGATGGGTCTCGCCGCGGCGGAGCCGCGGCTCATTGGACTTTCGCATTGCGAAAGTCCAAACCACGTGACTCGCGGCCGTAATGATTGGTAATAATCAGCGAGTCTCTGGTTCAAATCCGACTCCCTGCGATATTTATTGATAGGTGCAGGGAGTAGGATTTGAACCTACGAACCACTGAGGACGGGGACCTAAACCCCGCGCCGTTGACCAAGCTTGGCAATCCCTGCTATGGGTCCCGCTCATCAACGACCCGTCAAGAACGTGGCGCTCGGCGTCGAGCGCGCGGCAATGGTCAAATGCTCTTGCGCACGGCTTCGCATCAGATGTCCCGAATCGCTGTTCTTGGATTGGGAAATTGGGGCTCAGCATTGGCCTTGTCATGGTCGGAAGACTCGCATCGCGTGATCGGCTGGACGGTCGAAGATGAGGTCTATGCATCGATTCTTGAACAGGGTGAGAACACAAAATATCTGCCTGGGATTCCCTTGTCGATCGATGTGACAATGGACATCGGTGAAGCGATTGCGGAGAGCGAATTACTGGTGCTCGCCCTGCCGTCCAGCGTCATTCTCTCGGTGGTGGATCTGGTGATTCCGCACCTTCGCCCCTCCCATGTTTTGCTCGATCTTGCGAAGGGATTGGCGCCACCTGAGGTCGGAGGTTCCGGCCTGATTTCCGAGGCCATCGATGCCAAACTCAAGGCGGCGGGTTGCTCAAATCCCGTGGTGGTGCTGACCGGACCGACGATCGCCCCCGAGGTGGCGCGAGGGGTGATCACGACCGCGATGGTGGCGGGACACGATATCTCGGTCGCGCGTCGCATCTGCGACCGCTTGTCGACCGATTCCATCGTCTTGGTACCGGGCGAAGATGCGGTCGGCTGCGAATTGTGGGGGGCGTACAAGAATACCGTCGCCCTCGCTTGTGGTGTCGTCGATGGGCTGCGCGATGGCATCGGCGGAGACAATCTCAAGGCGGCGCTCGTCACCGTCGGATTTGCCGAGGGCCAACGGTTGCTCCCGATGATGGGGGCACAGCCTGAAACCGCCTTTGGTCCGGCTGGACTGGGCGACCTCTACGTGACGAGCACCAGTCCGCGCTCGCGCAATCGCACCTTGGGTGAGAAACTCGGTTCAGGTCTCTCATTGGAGGCGGCACTGGAGGAGATGGTGATGGTCGCCGAAGGCGTCCGCGCCGCCCGCATGTTTGCCGATCGAGCTGTCGAGGTCGGCTGTCCCGTGCCATTCATCGATGCCTTGTGCGCCCTGCTCGATGGGCTTCATTCGGCCGAGGAATGCGTTCGCACGATGGCCGAATCGCTGGTGTGAAAGCCTCAAGGTCTGCTAGGGGTTGGACCGGGCATGGGATTCGAGGATCTAACCGAATTCGAGACCCGTCTCTTTGAATGGATTCGTCAATCCGATTTTGAGGAGGTCGCCTGGAAGGCCGCCCGCGCTGCAAAGGCGTTCAAAGTCAGCGTCGATGAGGTCAACGAAGGCCTCGCTGCGCTGACAGCCAAAGTCCCCGCCAACATCTACGTCCATTATGAGAACGGCGCGATTCGCATCAGCGCCGACCGATGAACGGAATGACCTCGCGCCAACGTGCGCGCGGGGCGTGCACCTCGCTATCCATGAATCGATGTCGCAGCATCAGCGAGATTTGATCGATGATGACCACGGCGACGAAGATGATCAGAATCATCGCCAGCGCGCGGTCGTATCGACTGAACTTTGAGAGGTAATTGTTGAGATACCAACCGATGCCACCCGCACCGACCAGCCCGATGATCGAGCCGTGACGAATATTGTACTCGAACATGAAGAGGACCTGACTCAACAGGGCGTTTGCGGCCTCGGGCAGGGCGAAGAATCGTGCCACCTGCCACCGCGCTAGGCCCATCGCCTTGGCTGCTTCCAACGGGTGACGGCTGACCCCTTCGAGGGCTTCGTACTGCAGTTTCCCAAGGTAACCGATGGTGTACAGGGTCATGGCGAGCACGCCGGCCAATGGACCCGGACCGAACAGGATGACAAGGAAAAGCGCCCACACGAGCGAGGGCAATACGCGCAGGCCCGCCAACACGAATCGCATGATGGTGGACAACCAGACAGGGGAGAGATTGTGGGCGGCCATCATCGATAGCGGCAATGAGATGAGCATCCCGAACACGGTGGCGAGGAAGGCGATCTCGATGGTCTCGGTCAGTCCATGCACCGCCGGGCTACACATCCAATCCGCTTCCCAAGTGCATTCGGAGAAGGTGTAGGGCGCGCGCTCGGTCAACACCGACCAGTCCGGCGGGAAGAGTTCGGGCCACAGGATGCCGAATCGCTCACCGGCGGCCGAGAGGTTGTACAGATTGAGTCCGAGCCGATTGGCGGTGAATCCGGCGAGAATCAGCACGCAGATGTAGAGTAAAATGCGCGGTCGCTTCTTCAGAAGATGGATCACACTCATACATCTACCTCCTCGAGACGGGTGCCGCGAATCTGGAAGACGCGGTCGCAAAATGTGCTCGCCCGAACGGGGTTGTGGTCGACGATGAGAATCGCTGTGCCCTGTTCTTTGGACAATCGGACGAGTAGATCGATGATCTCCTTGGCCGTCTCCGCATCCAATTCCCCTAGGCATTCATCTGCGAGAAGTAGGTTCGGCCTCTGAACCATAGAACGGGCGATAGCGACGCGTCGCTGTTGTCCACCAGAGAGCAGGCTGATGGGTTCGAGCGCCTTTTCCGAGAGGCCGACCGCGGCGATCGCCTGCCGCGCATCATCGCGTAATTCTCGGCTCGGCAGGGAGAGGATTGTCTGCCATAGTGGCGCGCGCACCAGCGCGCCCATGATGACATTGTAACCGACCGTCTGATGGTTGATCAGGCCCAAGCGCTGCGGGATGTAACCGATCTGTCCTCGCTCCTCGGGCGCCTCCACCGTTCCCTCCAAGGCGGGAATCAGGTCGGCGATGGTGCGTAAGAGCGTCGTCTTTCCGATGCCGGACCGCCCAATGATGCCGATGATCTCTCCTGGGTGGACTACAAGATCCACGGATTCGAGCAGAGCATCGCCTTTTTCGAAGCCGATGTCGGCACCGCGGATGCGCAGGAGTGGCTCGTCATCCATGGAGAGAAGCCTCAGTCGTCGTATTTGTCTTCGAAGTAGGCCGTGATGCCCGGGATGTGCTCGATATTGTCCGAATAGGAACCGAGGTGACTCTCGCTGGTGACCTCGGTCAGACCGGGTGTATTGAGCACGCTTTCGAGAATGGCCTGACCCTCTGGCGAATCATTGAGGGATAGAAGCGCGGTGATCAATGCGTCCTGCTTGGGGCCCGCATCGTCCAGATTGACCATGATCGGGTGGCTCGGTACCTGACCGAAGTGCGGCTCGAGAATCCGGTATTCATCGCGGTCGAGGCACCAGGCATTGCTCTCACAATGGTCCCCAAAGGAACTCGTCTTGACAAATGCAACGTCGCCCTCACCCTCGGTCATGCAGCGGAATGCACCATCATACCCGTAGTACAGGTCGCCTTTTTCTGGAATACTCACCTGACCGAAGTGGGCTTCGATGGTGGTTCGAAGTGACTCGATCTCATCGGTTGGGCCCTGCACTTGGACCAGACCATTGCCGATCAGGTATCCCATGGGCATCAGCATGCCCGCACTCTTCAGCCAGCCTGTGTGGCAGGCATTCTTGCCCGCCAACTGGTCCAAACTCGTGATGTCGCTCGAATTGCGAACCCATGCGGCCGCGGTGTAGGCGGTACTGCCGTCGCTCTTCTGGTCGGCGAGGACCGCTTCAAGACCGTGACTTTTCCAAGCGACGAATCCCGCGCCACCGTCGAGGAAGGCGACGTCGGCATGACCGAATCGCAGCGCTTCGATGGCGGCATTGTCGGAGGCGATCGGGAACAGTTCGACATTGTATCCCGTCTCTGAAGCGATGTAATCCGCGAGGTGCTGAGGGTTGACGTCCGGGTCATCGTAATCGTCCTTGATGGTGAAGGCGATGCGGATGGTATTCGCATCTTCTTCAGCAGCATCACCGCCGCCCAGGCAACCTGCGAATGCCGCGGCGAACAGCAGGGCCACGACGATGCCGCTCTTGCTCAGCCTCATCCATTCCATGTGGGTCAATCCATCCGGTCAGCCCGTGGTTCAGGGCCCCTTGAACCGATGGGCGAGTTCGGTTTGGATATAAGGTTTAAGGCGCCTTGAATTAACAAGAATCAAGGGTTGATCAAGCCGTCATCCGCTGAATCCTTCGCACGAATAATGCGCTTGGGAGAACCGCCCAGCACAATCCGGCGAGCCAGATCCACGCACCGTTCAACAACGGTTGCTGATCGGGTGAATGTCGCGTTTCAAGCATCAATTGGAAGACCCCGTTCGGACTGAACAGGTCGACCCGCTCCTGCAGGCGGTCATAGCTGACCGAGAGTGTATCCGTCACGTCGACCCCCAACATCGTTGCCAGAACCATGGTGGGAATGATCCACAAGAAGGGTCCGAACACAAGCCAAGTCCCAATGCCCCATGTCACCGAGGCCCCAAGGTCGCGGGCGTAGGACGAGGCCAGCAATTGCAGACTGGAATACCACAGGAGAAGCAGCATCGTCGCCACCCACATCACCAATATGTCACCAAGGGGGGGAAACATACCCATTCGAGTGTAGATGAGGACGATTCCTGCCCACAATCCGAGTTGTGTGGGTCCATTGGCTGCGCCCCAGACCCCGAGCAGTTGGCTGATGGCATAATCTGACCGCGGCATTGGCTGGGAGAGGTCGATGGCGAGTTCTCCCGTGATACGACGCTTGCTGATCGCATCAAAACCGATGAGAACGACCGATAGGGGACTCAAAACGACGATCACGATGCTGGTCAGAAACATCGCATCCGTCGCCGTTTCGACGTTGAAGAGGCCATCGTCGAAGGCGGGGTCGGAGAATCCCCAGGCGCCGAGGGCGATGAAGAGGATGACCAGAGGCGCAATCACCCACATCCGTTGCCCGGAAAAATGGCGCCACGCCTCGTGATTGGCGACAGCGCAGATACGGCGAATTCGCTCACGCATCACCTCTCACCTCGGAGAGAATCTCGAAACCGGCGGCCTCGACATCGAGGCCTGTCGCCGCCGAAATGACATTTTCAAGGCCGGGCTTGACCGCTTGGAGGCGGGTCAATCTGAACGATTGGAATTCCGATTTTCGATCCACCGTCCACTCCCCTTTCTCCAGATGGAGGCAATAGGCCCAATCTTCACCCGAGAGCACGGGGATGTCCTCGGCGGAGACCGAGGGGCCGAAATTCGTCGGTGCCTCGCCAAGGCCGGCGATTTCTAGTCGCGCGACGAGCCCCAATTTTCGCTCGATTTCAATCAGGGGTCCATCGGCAAGAACGCGGCCCTGATGCATCAGGATAATCTCATCGGATAGGGATTCAAGGTCTGAGAGATTGTGGCTACTGATGAGAATGCCACAGCCTTGATCGGCCAATTGTCGCAACAGAACGCGGAAGGCACCTTGGGCGACGGGGTCGAGCCCATTCAACGGTTCATCGAGAAGGAGGATTTTCGGACCCCCCAACAATGCGGTCGCAAGACTGAGACGCTGTTTCATGCCTTGAGACAAGGTGGAAATGTCGTCGGAAGAACGCGCGCCCAAGCCGACCAATTCGAGCAGACGCTCGCCCTCAGCGAGGTCGAGACCGCGCATCAGGCACAATCGCTCCAAGACATGGCTCACCCGACCCGGCCCGGTCCAATTCACCCGTTCGGGCATGAATGAAATCACGTTGCGCAGGGTCGATCTCGCGCCGGAACCCTCGATGGTCAACGAACCATCTTCCAGCGGAAGAATGCCCGCGATCATCTGCATGAGGGTGGATTTTCCGGCGCCGTTCGGACCGACCAGTCCGGTGATGGAGCCACCGCTCAATTGCAAACTCACACCTTGAACGCCGGGACCGGGTGCCGTCGCCCACGGATTGCGCAAGGTCGGTTTGTGCAGCGGATGGCGATAGGTGGCTGCGGCGAGGTCGAGCATGGCTTCCGGCTCTGGGTGTGCTCCGCACTTCAAGGAGTTGCTGTGAATCCGCCACATCTCACCTCCAGTCGTCGCCATCCTTGAAGGGGGTAGAGGTTCACGAGGCCACCATGGAGGTCGGTAGCCTGCTCACGGCGTGGGTCGTGCCACTGATTCTCGTCGCCGGGGCTGTCGGTATCGACTGGAAGCGATGCCATCCCGATGTCCACATCGCGGACTTCGTTCGCGCCGACAGATTCACCGCCGCCCTCCTCATCTGCTGCTTCGGCATCTGGTTGGTGCCGCTCGGCTGGTGGCTCGCCCTGCCAGCGGGTGGAATCGGGCTCGGCATCCGGGCCATCGCATCGGAAGATTCTCGGGCGATGTGGAAAGATCGCTATCCAGCGAGGAGCACTCTGGTCATCGCCGTTATCATCGGTATGTTTCTGTCCGGTTTCGGCCCGGTTACCGACCCGGTCGGCGCGCCCGAATGGGGCACCCCACTGAGCACCGAGAATCCCGACGCACCAGACTGGCCCGCCTCGAGCCAGCACCTCTATCTGCGCAACGATGGCACCATTCTCGTCGTCAACCACGTGCGCATGCCGGGCACCTTGAATCCGGTCGGTTCAGCCGCTGCCGTCCTGCGCATCCTCGAGGAGAGCGGCATGGATGAAGCACGACTCAAACAGGCGATTGAAGAATTGCCCGGGCCCGAATCCCAGGCCGATTACTTCAGTCTGGAGACCAAATCGAGTGGACAGACCCACGCCTATGCCAGTGCCACCCTGCCCTACACATTCAAACACGTGAAAGTGGACCTATTCGGCGAGCGGACCGGAGCCCATATGATCACGGTCGCCGAGGGGCAGTGGGGTGGAGAGGTGCGGTTGTTGACGATCATCAAACCCGTGATTCCAGGCATGAATCCGCCGTTTGACCATGACCCATGGGCGGCGACCGAAGTCGATGCTTGGCTCGCCGCGACGCCATGAATGAACACCTATGGTGTTCTGCTCTCTAATGAACGAGGGACGGGAAAGCCTCTTGAGGTGCCTCTCGGCCTCCCGAGACATGCGACGAATGCTTCAGCACAGTCTCTGGACCCTCCTTCTGACCGCCATATTGCTGGTCAGCACCTTGCAGGGCATGGCGCCGATGGAGGAAGAAAATGCACAGCGAGACGCGGGACGTCAAGGTGTGGCATCCGAGTGCGAAGGCCTGACCTTCGAAGACATGTTCAACTACTCACACGCTGATTTTAACATCGTCATCAACGACGATTGGCAGAGTGCTTTCGTCCGCGCGACGGCCTGGATCAACCACACCCTTGCCGATGGTGTGCGCACCGATTTCGATTTGCTATTCGAGCCCCTGGGGTCCGACAACGGTTGGTTGTCCACCGATGAGTATGCTGCGGTGCGCAACATCGCCTCGGACTGTGTCGAACAGACCAATCCTCGCATCGGATTGCGCGGCGGGCCCGCCCACCGCGGCGGCGATGGCGTCAACTGGTACAATGCATCGTGGGAGAATTCCGATGAGAATCCGATGGTCCTCGAAGAGTGGAATCTGATGCCGATGCACCATGCGGATGAACGCCCGTGTCAATCCTCGCCGAACAATGACTGCGTCGAAATCCCCACCGCACCGATCACCGGCCGAGATTGCGACACCCGCGTGACCGGACCCGATGAATGCCGGATGATCATCTGGCTCAACGCCACGCTCAATTTCAATGGATTGTTCGGCCAGGCCTACGATGAATTCACCGTCGCGGTCAACACTTCAAACATGACCGATGCCCAACTGGACATCACCTATCCCGCTCTGGATGGTCTCCGAGTCGGCGCCTTCGAGGAATGCGATGGACGTCTGATCGATCAGGCAAATAACGACAATCAAGGGACTGCGCCGGTACCGGGCACCTGCACATCGGACGAATCCATCTCGACGACCAGCCGCCTCGTCGGCATCGATGGCGAGACCCGATTGAGGGTGGATACCTTGATCACCTACGATATGGAAGAATGGCCGGTCGGCCAGGACATGTTTTTCGACATGACCACCGAAGAACCCGATGTCGATGATCCACCCTTCTGGACGGGATCGGCCCCCGCCGAAGGCGACATTCTTCCCATCCCGGATGATGGCCGAAACCACTTCCTCTCCGACCTGCAGATGAGCACTTGGGCGAGCGACGACCACGGCGCACCGCTGATCTCGTGCACGGGAGGCAGCGATTGGGCCGTCGAGAGCGACGCGGATGGACTGTCCGCCAATCCACCCGCCGGCGGGGACAGCACGACCATCACCTGCCAGGCATCCGATGCGGGTTCGCAGGTCAGCTCGACCCGGAATTTCACCCTCCAGGTCCCGATGAGAGTCACTGGAACGGTGAGTGGTGGCGAGGCGAGCATCACCCTGACACCGACGGCGGGCATGCCGAGCATGGAAACCATCGTCACCCTGACCCAATCCGACGCCCAGATGAGCAGCAACACAGTCACACTGACCGATGAGACCACCGTCAGCATCAGTCTGTCCTCGATGTCGGCAGGACCATTTCTCGTCCGAATCGCCGCCAGCGGGTCCGGCATGGCCAGCCACGGCCATACCTACGACCTCGATCTGTCCAAGGACTCCTCGCCGCCGACAATTTCCATCAGTTCGTTCGAGTGGATTGATTCTGATCACGAAATGACGGGCATGTTCAGCGATCCTGACGGCGATTCTGTGACCATCACAGCGACCGACAATGGCCTTGCTTGGGGGACAGTGATCACCAGTGGAAACCAATGGATGGCGAGCGGCGCCGGCATCCCCGGTGCCCTTGCGAACCAAATCATCCTGACAGCGTGCGATTCGTGGGGCGAATGCACCACGCTCACCCATGAGGCAGGCGCAACTCCCGCTGGAAATTCTCAGTCCGATAACCCATCACCGAGCCCCGAACCCAAGCAGGAAGGAGGCGGTCTGCCGGGCTTTGGAATCCTCGCAGCCCTCGGTGCAATCGCCCTCGCAGGCCTGAAACGGAATCGTCGAGTCTGAGGGAGCCTTCATACGTGGGCCACGGCCGCCTCGGCTTGGTGAACACCGTGACCTTTGAGGCACACATCCGCGAAATCAGCCACGAAGGTGGCATGCTCGCCCCCTTTACAGGCGAGGCCCCAGGCCTCGGCCAGATCATGCAATTGCCCGGCGGCAAGTGGATTGGCAAGGTCGACACGGTGATCGGAGAGGTCTCCGCCGCCGTGGTTCACATCACCCCATTCCGCGATGTCGAGACCGACCTTCTGGTCGGTCAACCCGTCGAGGTCGCGCCGCCCAAGGAGCGACGCGATGAACACCGAGGCGGTCAGGACCGCGATGAACGAGGTGCACCCCAGGAACGCGAAGGCGACTGGACCTGTCCCAAGTGCAGCAATCACAACTTCGCATGGCGCGAAGCCTGCAACCGATGCGAGGCCCCCAAGGCCGGCGGCGGTGGCGGTGGCGGCGGCGGCGGAGATC